>OFCY01000056.1_pt1 | contig 22695 bp, 19 predicted proteins | sample 1520981 | NCBI WGS metagenome assembly OFCY01 (sample SAMEA2532533, study PRJEB24079) | metagenome
GCCATGAAACCCGCATTGCAGTTACATGGCGTTCGCGTGACAGGAGGAAATGGGATTGGATTTCCGGGAAAGATGCCTTCGAGGAGCCAATGCGGAGTTCACATATGAGTAACCGCTCAGCTAAGCCCCCTTTGAAAAAGGGGGCAGGCACCTGCGAAGCAGGTGACGGGGGATTTGCTCTTGGCGCAAAAAGCAAAATCCCCCTCAATCCCCCTTTTGACCAGCCATTCGGCTGTTGAGAAGCGTTTCAAAGGGGGAGGCAAAAGCAGAAGCTCCCCCAATCCCCAATCCCCAATCCCCACCCTCAAGGCACCGGCCCGCCCCGCGCCGCGGTGAACAGCGCATACCACTCCTCGCGGCTCAGTTCGATGCCATCGGCGGCGCAGGCCGCGGCCAGGCGATCGGGACGGGTGGTGCCGATGACCGGCTGGATGCCGGCGGGGTGGCGCAGCAGCCAGGCCAGCAGGATGGCTTCGGGCGAAACGCCGTGGCGGGCGGCGATCAGGGCGACGGCTTCGGCGGTCGGACGCAGTGCGGCCTCGGCGGTTTCCGGGTGCGAGATCCGGCCGCCGGCCAGTGGCGACCACGCCTGCAACAGGATGCCCTGGCGCCTGCATTCGTCCAGCGTGCCGGCCGAGGCGGTGTAGGCGGTGCCGTGGGTGGCGGCGATCACGCCTTCGTTGATCAGGTGATGGTGCAGCAGGCTGATTTCGACCTGGTTGGCGACCAGCGGCCGATCGACATGCGCGCGCAGCAACGCAATCTGGCTGGCCGTGTGGTTGCTGACGCCGAAATGCCGCACCTTGCCGCTGCGATGCAGGTCGTCGAATGCGCGGGCGACTTCTTCCGGCGCGCCCAACGGATCCGGCCGGTGCAGCAACAGCAGGTCCAGATGGTCGGTGCGCAGACGGCGCAGGCTGCCCTCGACGGACGCGATCAGGTACGCATGGCTGAAATCGTAGCGGCCCGGCGAATCCGGTCGAGGATCATGGGCGAAGCGGATCCCGCACTTGGATTGCAGGATCAGTTCGTCGCGGCGCGAGGGCGATGCCGCCAGCCAATCGCCGAACAATCGTTCCGACTTGCCGCGCGCATAGATGTCGGCATGGTCGAACAGGTTGATGCCCTGTTCCAGCGCGGTCTCGATGAGTCGCGCGGCCTGGCGTCGTTCCTCCGCGGTGGGATCGGTGTCGTCCCAGGCCCGGCTCAACTGCATGCAGCCGCAGGCGATGCGCGAGGCGCGCAGGTCGGTGTGGGGAATCGGATAGCGCCGCATGGGAGGGTTCCGGTCGGGGACGCCGGATCATGCCAGAGCGGCGCGCCGGGCCGGCTCAGGCGACGAAGGGCTTGAAGGTGATGCCCAGGCCCTGCATGTCCTCGGGCTCGCCGACCAGGTCCGACTTCAGCAGCGGCCGCGCCTCGATCCAGCGGCGGTCGACCACCAGCCGGAGCTCGTCGCCGTCGGCGGTGAGTTCGAGGCGGGGAATCGGCGCGGCCTCGTGCGCGCGGTGCAGCAGCACCGCCAGCCGCAGCAGCGCCGCCTTGCGCTTGGCCGACAGCAGCAGGCGGTCGGGCAGGGCGTCGAACGCGGTCTTGGGAATGTTGCGGCGATGGGTGCGCACCAGCGCCGCCAGGACCTGCTGCTCCTGCCGCGAGAAGCCGGCGATGTAGAATTCTCCAGCACGTAGGCGCCGTGCGCGTGGTACTGGCTGTGGGCGATGACCAGGCCGATTTCGTGCAGGCGCGCGGCCCAGCCGAGCATGCGGGCGTCGTCGTCGTCCAGTTTCCAGGCGCCGGCGACCTGTTCGTGCAGGCGCAGCGCGGTGGCTTCCACCCGCGAGGCCTGGATCTCGTCGATGCCGTAACGCTGGGTCAGCGCCGCCGCCGACATGTCACGCGGATCGTTGTCGCTGCCGCGGCCCAGCATGTCGTACAGGATGCCTTCGCGCATGGCCGCCTTGCTGACCATCAGCCGCTGCAGGCCCAGCGCCTCGAAGGCGGCCTCCAGCACCAGCACGCCGCCGGCGATGATCGGGCGGCGGTCGCTGGACAGACCGGGCAGATCGATGGCGTCGATGCGCTCGGCCTGCAGCAACCGATCGCGGACCTGCGGCAGGGCCTCGGCGGTGACCGCGCCCTTGGTCAGTTTCATCGCCGCGCAGATTTCGCCGATCGCCTTGTTGGTGCCGGAGGAACCGATGGCCTCCTGCCAGCCCAGCGAGCGGTACTGGCCGGCGAACTGTGGAAATGGCGGCGATTTCGGTGAGGGCTTCCTTCCAGCGCTTCTTGGACAGCTTGCCGCCGGGAAAGAAGCGGCGGGTGCTGGCGATGCAGCCGGCCTGCAGGCTTTCCCGTTCCAGCGTCTCCAGCCCGCGGCCGATGATGAATTCGGTGGAACCGCCGCCGATGTCGATGACCAGGCGCAGTTGCCCCGCCTTGGGCGGCTGCGCGTGGGCCACGCCCAGGTAGATGAGGCGCGCCTCCTCGCGGCCGGACACCACTTCGATCGGCTTGCCCAGGGCGGCTTCGGCCGGCACCAGGAAGGACTGCGGATCGGCCAGCTGGCGGACCGTGTTGGTGGCCAGCGCGCGTACCCGGCTGGCCGGGATGTCGCGGATGCGCTGGCCGAAGCGCGACAGGCAGTCCAGCGCGCGTTCGCGCGCGGCCTGCGACAGTCCGCCCTTGCCGTCCAGGCCGTCGGCCATGCGCACGGTCTCGCGCAGGCGATCGACCACGCGCAGCTGTCCCAGCGTGTAGCGCGCCACGATCATGTGGAAGCTGTTGGAACCGAGATCGATGGCGGCAAGCTGTTCGCCGTCACGGGGAGGCGGCGAGACGTGGGCGGAGACGGGCGGCATCGGAAAAGCCTAGAGGCAGGGACGGCGGCTTGGCAACGCAGCCCTTGCCATTTCAGGCACTTGCATCGCCCTCAGACCCCGGCCAGCAGGGTCGCCTGCGCCGAATGCGGCGCCTCGCCCTCGGCCGGCGTCACCTTGCGGTAGTTGCCATCGGCGTCCAGCGCCCAGGCGTTCTGGTTGTCGTCCAGGTAATTCTGCAGGCCGTCGCGGAACACCCGCCGGGCCAGTTCCGGATCCAGGATCGGGAAGCAGGTCTCGACCCGGTGCAGCAGGTTGCGCTCCAGCCAGTCCGCGCTGGCGCAATACAGCTCGGGGTTGCCGTCGTTGCCGAACCAGTACACGCGGCTGTGTTCCAGGAAGCGTCCGACGATCGAGCGCACGTGGATGTTCTCGGAAACCCCCGGCACACCCGGACGCAGCGCGCACGCGCCGCGCACGATCAGGTCGATGCGCACGCCGGCCTGCGAGGCCGCGTACAGCGCGCGGATCAGGCGCGGCTCGTTGAGCGCGTTGATCTTGGCGATGATCCGGGCCGGCTTGCCGGCCTTGGCCAGCTTCGCCTCGCGCTCGATCTTGCGGATGAGCCCGGCGTGCAGGGTGAACGGGGATTGCAGCAGGCGCTTGAGCTTGGTCGAAGGGGCCAGTCCGGACAGCTGCTGGAACAGCAGGTGCACGTCGTTGCCGATATCGGCGTCGGCGGTGATCAGGCCCAGGTCGGTGTAGGCGCGGGCGGTGCCGCTGTGATAGTTGCCGGTGCCCAGGTGCACGTAGCGGCGCAGCTTCTTGCCCTCGCGGCGCACGATCAGCAGCATCTTGGCGTGGGTCTTGTAGCCGACCACGCCGTACACCACCTGCACGCCGGCTTCCTGCAGGCGATCGGCCACGCCCAGGTTGGCGTCCTCGTCGAAGCGCGCGCGCAGTTCCACCACCACGGTGACGTCCTTGCCGTTGCGCGCGGCCTGCACCAGCGCATCGACGATTGCCGAGTCCTTGCCGGTACGGTACAGGGTCTGCTTGATCGCCAGCACGTTCGGGTCCACCGCCGCCTGCTTCAGCAGTTCCAGCACCGGGGTGAACGCGTCGAAGGGGTGGTGCAGCAGCACGTCGCCGTCATCGACCTTGTCGAAGATGGCGTCGCTGTCGCGCAGGGTACGCGGGGTGAAGACGGGATACTTCAGCTCCGGGCGCTGCACCAGGTCGTACACCTGGATGACCCGGTTGAGGTTGACCGGCCCGTCGATCAGGTAGACCGCGTTGTCGGGCAGGGCGAAGTTCTGCAGCAGGGTGCGGATGATCGGCTTCGGACAGTCCTGGGCGATTTCCAGCCGCACCGCCGGCCGGTAGCCGCGGCCGATCAGTTCGTCGCGCAGCGCCAGCGCCAGGTTCTCCACTTCCTCCTCGTCCACCACCACTTCGGAGTTGCGGGTGACGCGGAACTGGTAGGAACCCTTGACCTCCATGCCCGGGAACAGCTCGTCGACGAACGCCGACAGCACCGAGGACAGCAATACGAAGTCGTTCTCGCCGCCGGACACGCGCGACGGCAGGTGGATGATGCGCGGCAGCGAGCGCGGCGCGCGCACGATCGCCAGGTGGCCGGCACGACCGAACGCGTCCTTGCCCTTCAGCACCACCACGATGTTGAGGGACTTGTTGAGGATCTTCGGGAACGGGTGCGCCGGATCCAGGCCCAGCGGCGACAGCACCGGCATGATCTCGTTGCGGAAATAGGCGCGCAGCCAGCGCGTCTGCCTTGCGCTCCAGGCGCCACGGCCGAACACCCGCACGCCGGCTTCGTTCAGCGCCGGCCGCAGGACTTCGTTCCAGCACTTGTACTGCGCGTCCACCAGTTCCGCGGCGCGATCGTGGATGCGGTTGAGCGCGACGGTCGGGCTCATCCCGTCGGCGCCCGGCGGCAGGCCGAAGTCCTGCGCATGGCGGACGGTGGCCGCGCGGATCTCGAAGAACTCGTCCAGGTTGGTGCAGGAGATGCACAGGAAGCGCAGCCGCTCCAGCAGCGGTACCTGCGGGTCCTGCGCCTGCGCCAGCACGCGGAAGTTGAAGTCCAGCTGCGACAGCTCGCGGTTGAGGTAGAGCGAGGGATCGCGCAGGGCGTCTTCGTTGCTCAGATGGTCTGGCGTCGTGTCGATGGCGGCGTTCATGCGATCTGGCCGTGCGGCAGGGAAGGGGAAGGCGCGGGAGCGCGCGGATGCACGCGCTCGGGGCCGAAATGCACCGAGAACACGCTACCGTGGCCGACCTCGCTCTGGATGTCCAGTCGCGCCTGGTGCAGGTTCAGCACGTGCTTGACGATCGACAGGCCCAGGCCGGTGCCGCCGCTTTCGCGCGAGCGGCTGGTGGACACGCGATAGAAGCGCTCGGTGATGCGTGGCAGGTGCGCGGCCGGAATGCCGTAGCCGGTGTCGCGCACGCTCAGCACGGCGCCGTCGCCCTCGCGCGCGAAACGCACCGTGATGGTGCCGCCGGCCGGGGTGTAGCGGACCGCGTTGCTGACCAGGTTGGAGAACGCGCTGTGCAGTTCCTTGTTGGAACCCCACAGATCCACGCCGGCCTCGTCTTCCACCACCACGACGTGGCGCTTGTGGCTGAGTGCTTCCGCTTCGCGGCGCAGGGTCGCCAGCATCGGCGCCATCGCCACGCTTTCGTCCGGCAGGCTGTCCTGCGCCTCCAGCCGCGACAGGGTCAGCAGATCCTCGACCAGCTGGGTCATGCGCTGGGACTGCTTCTGCATTTCCGCCAGCATCGGCGTCCATTCCGGGAAGTCCTGCGGATCCAGCATGTCGAGATAGCCGTGGACCACGGTCAGTGGCGTACGCAGTTCATGCGAGACGTTGGCGACGAAGTCGCGGCGCATCTGTTCAAGCCGCAGCATCTTGCTGACGTCGCGCGCCACCAGCAGCCAGTACTGATCGGAATAGGGAATCAGGCGCACATTGAGGCGCAGTTGCGGATCCACCGGCGAGGCGGCGTCCAGCATCGGCTCGGCGTTGCGGCCGGCGGCCAGCCAGTGCGACATCGGCAGCGGTTGCAGGCCGATCCCCGATCGGCGCGCCGATGTCGGTGGGATATTGCAGCCCGAGCAGGCTGGTGGCGGCCTTGTTGAACCACTGCACGCGCTGGTTGTTGCGTTCCACCACCACCACCGCGTCCGGCAACGCCGCCGCGGCGGCGCGGTACGCGCGCAGCATGTCCAGCAGCCGGCGCTTGCGCGCGCGCATTTCCGCGTGGCCGCGGAACAGCAGCCGATCCAGTTCGTTCCAGACCCCGTTGCCGCGTGCCGGCTCCAGCCGCTGGCGCGCGGTCAGCCGCATCAGCACCTTGCGCAGCCGCCAGTAATGCCAGGCCACCACGCCGAGCGCGGCGACGGTGACCACCGGCCACACGTGGCCGATCAGCAGGCCGACGATCACCGCGAGCGCCAGCACTCCGGCCAGTTCGCCAAGCGTCTTGAACCAGGCGGAGCGTATGTATTGGGGCATGGACCGATTGTAGGCAGTTATTTATGACAGTCGCCGGGATCGGCGGGACGGGACGTCGAATCCCGGATCCCCCCTGCCGAATCCCGTGTTCAGACCGATGCCGAGAACCGGTAGCCGGAACCGCGCACGGTCTGGACCATGTTCTCCAGGCCATGCGGTTCCAGGGTCTTGCGCAGGCGGCGGATGTGCACGTCCACCGTGCGTTCCTCCACGTACACGCTGCCGCCCCAGACGTGGTCGAGCAGTTGGGTACGCGAGTACACGCGCTCGGGGTGGGTCATGAAGAAGTGCAGCAGGCGGTACTCGGTGGGGCCGATCGGCACCGGGGTGTCGCCGGCGAACACCCGATGGGCGGCACCGTCGATGCGCAGCGGGCCGATGCCGACGCTGCCGTCCTCGTCGTCCTCGCGGGAACGGCGCATGACCGCCCGGATCCGCGCCAGCAGCTCGCGCGCCGAGAACGGCTTGACCACGTAGTCGTCGACGCCGGCCTCCAGGCCGCCGACCCGATCGTTCTCCTCGCCGCGGGCGGTGAGCATGATGATGGGGACGTCGCGGGTCATCGCGTCCTTGCGCCAGCGGCGCGCCAGCTCCAGGCCGCTGGTGCCGGGCAGCATCCAGTCCAGCAGGATGAGGTCCGGCACCCGGTCGGCGATGGCGTTCTGGGCCTCGCGGGCGTCACCCGCATGCACGGGTTCGTAATCGCCCTTGCGCAGGGCGAAGGCGACCATGTCGCGGATGGCCGGCTCGTCGTCAACGATCAGGATGTGCTTCTGCACGCGATTACCGTCGTCTGTGGGGTACCGCACCAGTAGACGACAATTTTATGACGGAAACGTGACATGCCGCGCGCCCGTCATATGACAGCCGGGGCCGCAGGGGCGGCCGGCGCGGCTTCAGCGCCGTTCGATGTCCGGGTCGCGCACGCCCTGGCGGCGCAGTTCCAGCACCTGCGGGGTGATGGCGGAGATGCGGGCGTCGATGCGGGCGCTACCTTAATAGTCCAGGTCGCTGCGCTTCTTGAGATTCTGCAACTGGATGAGCGCCTGCTCCGGCCGCCCGTTCAGGAAAGCCGCCTCCGCGAACGCTTCGCCGGCCCTAAACCCCTAATACGCCGGCCAGTTCGTTGGCCCGGCCGAACTCCTGCTGGAACACCGGATCGTTGCCGGCTCGGGACAGCAGCGGACGCAGCACGGCCTGGGCGTGCCGGCCGGCCTCGGCGCCGCCCTGCTCGTTGAGGATACGGGCGAAGGTCAGGGCGATGGGGCGGTTGTTCGGCATCTGCTGGAGCAGGCGGGCGAGCCGCTGGTTGGCCGCCGCCGTGCGGCCGCCGCGGGACTCGGCCTCGGCGGTCGCCAGTTCCAGCCACAGGTTGCCCGGATTCTCGGCCAGCAGCGGCGCCAGTTCGGTCAGCGCCACGTCCGGCCGTCCCGAGCCCAGGTGGGCCAGGGCCAGGCCATAGCGCTGGGCGTCGGTCAGGCCCTTGCCGGACTCGCGGCGGATGGTTTCGTAGTCGCGGGCGGCGCTGTCGGCGGTGGTCGCACTGAGTACCCGCAGGCGTTCCCGCGCCCAGTCGAAGTCGCCGGTCGGGCCGCGGCTGAACAGATCGCCCGGCAGGCGCACGGACAGCGGCAGCAGGGGATTGTCGCTGTCCTTCTCGGGCACGGTCACGCGCTTGGGATCGAACTGCTCGACCCGCTCGCCGCCACGTACCCGGTTAATCAGGGTCAGGTTGTCCTTGCGCATCTGTTCGGCGCGTTCCTTGGCCTCGCTGATGCGGGTGGTGGTGACCGGGTGGGTCATCAGGTAGTCCGGGTACGCCTCGCGGCCGGTGCCACGGTTGGCGCGGGTGGCCTGCGCCATGCGGGCGAAGAAGCCGGCCATGGCGTCCACGTCGTAACCGGCGCGGGACAGCGTGCGGATGCCCAGCCGATCGGCCTCGGACTCGTTGGAGCGGGTGTAGTCGATCTGGCGCTGCTGCATGAGGCCCATGCCGCTGGCAACCGCCGCCATCGAGGCGTCGCCGCTGGAATTGCCGCCCGCGCTCTGCGCCAGCACGATCGCGCCCAGCATGCCGAGCAGGATCGGAATCTGGTCGCGCTGGGCGCGCTCGACCCCGCGCAGCACGTGCTGCTGGGTGACGTGGGCGATTTCGTGCGACAGCACGGCGGCGACCTCGTCCTCGCGCTCGGCGGTCAGGATCAGGCCCGCATTGGTGCCGATGAAGCCGCCCAGGGTGGCGAAGGCGTTGATCTGCCGGTCCTTCATCAGGAAGAACGTGTAGCTCTGGCGCGGCGAATCACTTTCCGCGCCCAGCCGGGTGCCGAGCTTCTGCAGCCAGTCGTCCAGCAGCGGGTCTTCCAGCAGGTAACCGTAGTTGCGCAGTTCGCGCAGCATCATGCCGCCGTACTCCGCCTGGCGCGCCGGACTCAGCACCTCGCCGGCGGAGGAACCGATGTCCGGCAGGCGCACGTCCTGTCCCTGCGCCAGGGGCGCGGCCAGAAGCACGGTGAGGGCGGTTGAAAGCAGCGTAAGGCGCAAACGGAACTCCGTTGTCGGACAATGGCGGCAGGCTTGCGAGCGGCAGGATGACGCTTTGCCGCCGGCAGCGAGTGAACATGCGGTTAACCGGACCCCCGGTCCGCACTGTTCCATGCATCCGGCTGGAAAGCACGCGATCCGACGCCCATATTGCCGTCAGACCCGACTTTGAACGCGTTGTTCCATTCCGGAGGATTCCTTGAGCGACACCGACACCGGCGGCCCCGCCATCACCCTCTACACGACCGCGATCTGCCCTTACTGCGTGGCCGCGAAGAACTTCCTCAAGAGCAAGGGCCAGAGCTGGAAGGAAGTCCGGAATTGAAATGGAACCGGGCGAGCGCGATCGCATGATCGCCCGCGCGCGGCGCACCAGCGTGCCGCAGATCTTCATCGGCGACACCCACGTCGGCGGCTACGACGACATGATCGCCCTGCATCGCGCCGGCAAGCTGGAACCGCTGCTGGCCGGAGAGGGCGCATGAGCGGCGGCGGCGAGAAGGACCGCCTGCGCGAATTCACCGAGTTCCGCCAGCGCATGAACGAACGCATCCTGGCCGAACCCAACCAGGTGGTGCGTCGCTTCTTCGCGCTGGACACCCAGACCTACCAGCCCGGTGCGCTGGACGTGAAGACCAAGGAGCTGCTGGGTCTGGTGGCCTCGATGGTGCTGCGCTGCGACGACTGCATCAGCTACCACGTGGCCCAGTGCAAGGAAGCCGGGGTCAACCGCGACGAGTTCTTCGAGGCGTTCTCGGTCGGCCTGGTGGTGGGCGGCTCCATCGTCATTCCGCACCTGCGCCGGGCCGTTGACTTCCTGGATCAGCTGGAAGCCGGCGCGGCCGACGCGCCCTCGGCGCACGGCCACGATTGACCCGCGGATCGCCTCGCGTCGGCGCCGGGCCTGGCCGGAGCCGGGTTGGCGGGGCCGGTTTTCCGTCCGTCCGACCAGGGTCGATTTGGGACCGTACGGGGGGTTCAGGCATAATTGGCGGACTTGAACCCCCCTCCGCGCCTGCATCCCGGTTCCCGGCCCGCACGGCGCCCCTGTTCGGAATCCCAAGCAAATGACCCAGACGATTACGGTCATCCGCGGCGACGGTATCGGCCCGGAGATCATGGACGCGACCCTGCACGTGCTCGAAGCCCTGAAGGTGGGCCTGAGCTACGAGGAAGCCGATGCCGGCATGGTCGCGCTGGAAAAGCACGGCGACCTGCTGCCGCAGGCGACCCTGGACTCGATCCGCAAGAACGGCGTGGCCCTGAAGAGCCCGCTGACCACGCCGGTGGGCGAAGGCTTCAGCTCGATCAACGTGGCCCTGCGCCGCCATTTCGATCTGTACGCGAACGTCCGCCCGGCCAAGTCGTTCCCCAACACCAAGTCGCGCTTCCCCTCCGGCGTGGATCTGATCACCGTCCGCGAGAACACCGAAGGCGCCTACATCGGTGAAGGCCAGTCCATCTCCGAAGATGGCGAAACCGCGCTGCTGACCCAGAAGATCACCCGCAAGGGTTCCGAGCGCATCGTGCGCTACGCCTTCGATCTGGCCCGCAAGACCGGCCGCAAGAAGGTCACCGTGGTGCACAAGGCCAACATCCTGAAGACCACTTCGGGCCTGTTCCTGAAGGTCGCCCGCGAAGTGGCCGCGCAGTACCCGGACATCGAGTGCAACGAGATGATCGTGGACAACACCTGCATGCAGCTGGTGATGCGTCCGGAGCAGTTCGACATCATCGTCACCACCAACCTGTTCGGCGACATCATCTCCGACCTGTGCGCCGGCCTGGTCGGCGGCCTGGGCCTGGCCCCGGGCGCCAACATCGGTGTCGACGCGGCCATCTTCGAAGCCGTCCACGGCTCGGCCCCGGACATCGCCGGCAAGGGCGTCGCCAATCCGTGCGCGCTGCTGCTGGGCGCGGCGCAGATGCTCGACCACCTCGGCCAGCCCGACAAGGCCGAACGCCTGCGGGCGGCGATCATCGCACCCTGGAAGCCAAGGATTCGCTGACCCCGGATCTGGGCGGCGAGGGCACCACGATGTCCTTCGCCAAGGCGATCGCCAGCCGGGTCTGATCCGCAGCGCACCGGACTTCTCCAGCCTGAAACACGGAAACGGGACGCCCAGCGTCCCGTTTTTGTTTGCGTTCGTCCCGCCCGCGGGGCTTGGACCGGACCGTGGCAAGCCGGACAATCGCCGGTTTCCCGCACACGTCCGCCGCCCAAGATGACCGTCCGCCCCAGCGCGCTCGCGCTGACTCCGCTGTTGCTGTTCCTGGCCGTGTTCTTCGGTGCCGGCCTCTATTACACGTCCCAGGGCGACGCCATGGGCTTCTACCAGCTGCATGCGCCGGTCGCGATCCTGCCGGCCATCGCGTTGGGCCTGTGGATCGCCCATCGTTCGGGCGCCAGGGCGATGGACACGCTGCTGCACGGCATCGGTGATTCCAACATCATCCTGATGTGCCTGATTTTCCTGCTGGCCGGGGCGTTCGCCATGGTGACCAAGCAGATCGGCGTTCGATGCGGTGGTGGCGCTGGGCGTGGGAGCGCTGCCGGCGGCGCTGATCCTGCCGGGCCTGTTCCTGGTCGCCGGCTTCCTGTCGCTGGCGGTGGGCACCTCGATGGGCACGATCGCCGCGGTCACCCCGATCGCGCTGGGCGTGTCCGACGCGGCGGGCATCGATCGCGCGCTGGTGGTCGGCGCGGTGATCGGCGGAGCAACTTTCGGCGACAACCTGTCGGTGATTTCCGACACCGCGATCGCGGCCGCGCGCACCCAGGGTTGCAGCGTGCGGGACAAGTTTCGGGAGAACGCCAGGATCGCGCTGCCGGCCGCGCTGCTGACCCTGCTGGTGCTGGCGCTGGTAGGCGATGCCTCGCCGGTGGCCGCCAGCGAAGGAGCCTCGCCCTGGCTGGTGCTGCCTTACCTCCTGGTGCTGGTGCTGGCGGTGATCGGACTCGACGTGCTGGTGGTACTCAGCATCGGGTTGATTGCCGCGGGGCTGTTTGGATTCTTCCTGGGCGATCAGGACTACACGCTGGCCACCTTCACCGGCGACATCTACGCCGGCTTCGAGAGCGTGGTCGAAATCACCCTGCTGGCGCTGTTCATCGGCGGCCTGGGCGCGCTGATCAAGGCCAGCGGCGGACTGGCCTGGCTGGCCGCGCAGATTTCCCGCATCGCCCGCGGCAATAGCGGGCGCCGGACCGGTGAATGGAGATCGCGGCGCTGGCAGCGGTGACCGACATCTTCACCGCCAACAACACCGTGGCGATCCTGATCAGTGGCGGCGTGGCCCGTGACATCGCCGAACGCCACGATGTACCCGCCGCGCGCGCGGCGAGCCTGCTGGACATCTTCGTGTGCAGCGTGCAGGGCCTGCTGCCTTATGGCGCGCAGATCCTGCTGGCCGCCTCGCTGGCGAGCCTGTCGCCGCTGGCCTTGATCGGCAAGGCCCACTACTGCTGGATGCTGGTGGGGATGACCGTCCTGTTCATGGTGTGGCCCTCGCGGCGGCACCGGCAGGCGCCGGTGAGGCAGGCATGAAAAAAGGGCGCCGATGGCGCCCTTTTTTGCGATTCAGAGGCACGAATGAATCAGTCGCGCGACTGCAGCTTGGACAGCAGGCGCAGGAACTCGATGTACAGCCAGATCAGGGTGACCATCAGGCCGAACGCCGCGTACCACTCCATGTACTTCGGTGCGTTCTGCTCGACGCCGGTTTCGATGAAATCGAAATCCAGCACCAGGTTCAGCGCGGCGACCACGACCACGAACAGGCTGAAGGCGATGCCGATAAGACCCGACTGGTGGATGTACGGAATGTTGATGTTGAAGAAGCCCAGCACGATCGTGGCCAGGTAAATCAGCGCGATGCCGCCGGTGGCCGCGACCACGCCCAGCTTGAAGTTCTCGGTGGCCTTGATCCAGCCCGAGCGGTAGGCCATCAGCAGCGCGAACAGGGTGCCGAAGGTCAGCAGCACCGCCTGCAGCACGATGCCGTTGAACTTCACTTCGTACATGGCGGAGATGGCGCCCAGGAACAGGCCCTCGGCCAGCGCGTAGAGCGGGGCGGTGATCGGCGCCCAGGTCTTCTTGAAGATGGTGATCATGGCCAGCACGAAGCCGCCGATGAGCCCCCCCAGGATGTACAGCATCGCCCCGGGCGCGAGTTCGCCGGTCGGGGTGAGTGCGGTGTTCCAGGTGTAGGTGGCAGTCAGCACGCACAGCAGCAGCAGGATGCCGGTCCGGTTGACGGTACCGTTCAGGGTCATCGCGCCTGCGTCGCGCGAAACCACCGCGCCGCTGCCCAGATCGAGGAAGGTGGACTCCTTAAGAGCCGGATTGCCGCTGCGTATCATGATTCCCTCATGGTTGGTTCGGACTGCTGTCCCCAGTCGCGGAGCATAGCCGATGCCCGTGACCGGACGCGGCGTTTGACAGGAAGCCGGCAGATTCCGACAATAGACAGCCTTGTCGACGCTGCCTGGCGCCGACGCCGGGCCCTCGTCGGGGTATAGCGCAGTCTGGTAGCGCATCTGCTTTGGGAGCAGAGGGTCGGGGGTTCGAATCCCTCTACCCCGACCAGTCTGGTTCGTCCCGACGACAGGGATGCGACAATCCGGTCCGGGCGCCCGTAGCTCAACCGGATAGAGCACCGGCCTTCTAAGCCGGCGGTTACAGGTTCGAGTCCTGTCGGGCGCGCCATCTGGCGCAAGCGGCGGGCAAAGCGGTAGAAAAAGTTTCAGTGGTGGCTGTAGCTCAGTTGGTTAGAGTACTGGATTGTGATTCCAGATGTCGGGGGTTCGAGTCCCCTCAGCCACCCCACCAAGCATGGCCTTCGCGCAAGCGGGGGTTTGTAAGAAAAAGAAGATGCGGTTACACTACGCGTCCAGTTTTTGGGGCCGTTAGCTCAGTTGGTAGAGCAGTTGACTCTTAATCAATAGGTCCAAGGTTCGAATCCTTGACGGCCCACCAAACAGAACGCCCGACCGTGAGGTCGGGCGTTTTCTTTTCGGGATGCTCCCGTGGCCTTCCCGGCTGGGTAGAATGCCGGCTCACCTGCGAAAGTGGCGGAATTGGTAGACGCACTGGATTTAGGTTCCAGCGGGTAACCCCCGTGAGGGTTCGAGTCCCTCCTTTCGCACCAGCCCCCGCACCTGCCGAACGGCCGGGCGGGGCGCCTGCCCGGCCGGAGCTGGCCCAAGCCGCCCGTACGGGCCATTTCCTCCCTCGACCCGGCGCGGTTGGCAGGCAAGCCAGGAATAGGCGAAACTATTCCGTTCCGCCGGTCGGCACGCTGCGTGTCCGCAGGCGACCCGAATTCATCAACGTCATGTCCGGGCATGGGACCCGGGCAGCAGGAGCAGTGAGTATGCAAGTTTCGGTCGAATCGGTCGGCAATCTCGAACGCCGCATGACCTTCAGCCTCCCGGCTGAGCGTCTGGATACCCACATTGGTGGCCGCCTGCGCGAAATCGCGCGTACCGCGCGCATCAAGGGTTTCCGTCCCGGCAAGGTGCCCACCAAGGTGATCGAGCAGCGCTTCGGCCAGCAGGTCCGCGCCGAGGCCCTCGACGGCCTGCTGCGCGAGACCTTCAACAACGCCGTGCGCGACAACGATCTGCAACTGGCCGGCAATCCCCGCATCGAGAAGAACGGCGAGGGCGAGCTGGATTTCATCGCCACCTTCGAAGTGGTGCCGGATTTCGGCGAAATCGACGTCGCCAAGCTCAACGTCATCCGCCACACCGCCGAAGTGACCGACGCCGACATCGACCAGATGGTCGAGAACCTGCGCCTGCAGCGGCGCACCTTCGAAGTGGTGCAGCGCGGCGCGAAGGAAGGCGATCGCGTTGAACTGGAAACCTGGTCGCAGGCCGGTGACGAGCGTCTGCCCGCCGAGGGCGCGGAAAAGGGCGCCACCCTGATCGGCTCGGGCGTGATGTTCGCCGACATCGAGAAAGGCCTGATCGGCCTGGCCGCCGGCGAGGAGAAGACCATCCAGGTGCAGTTCCCGGCCGACTGGCGCGTGCCGCAGCTGGCCGGCCGCCAGGTGGACGTGTACGTGAAGGTCACCGAAGTGGCCGAGTCGGTGCTGCCGGCGATCGACAAGGACTTCATCCGCAGCTTCGGCGTGAAGAGCGGTGATGCCGAGCAGTTCCGCCGCGACATCCGCAGCAACCTGGAGCGCGAGCTCAAGGGCGCCCTGATGGGCCGCCTGCGCCGGGAAGTCGGCGAGCAGCTGATTGCCGCCTGGGCGCACGTGGAAATGCCGCCGCGCCTGGTCGAGAACGAGGCCCGCGCGATGGTCCAGCAGACCGCCGAGCAGGCCGCCCGCAACGGCCAGCAGGTGCAGATCCCGCCGAATGCCCACGAAGGCTTCATGGATGCGGCCCGCAAGCGCGTCCTGGTCGGCCTGCTGGTGGGCGAGGTCGCCCGCCGCAACCAGCTGCGCCTGGATCCCAAGCGCCTGAACGAGACCCTGCGCCTGATCGCCTCCACCTACGAGGAACCGGAGCAGGTCATTGAGTTGTACCGCAACGATCCCCAGTTGATGGGGGGACTGCAGTCCCGCGTGATGGAAGAGCAGGTGATCGACTGGATCGCCGAGCGCGCCCAGCACACGGAGCAGTCGCTGAGCTTCCAGGAAGCCATCCGGAACTAACGGCGGTTCGCCGGGGTCGATGAGACCCCAGCCCGTCCCGGTCCGGCTATCCTAGGCCGGACCCCTCCACGACAACTTGGGCGCGAAAAAGCCGATGAGCATTGAAACCAAAGCCTTGAATCTGGTGCCGATGGTGGTCGAACAGACCAGCCGCGGCGAGCGCGCGTACGACATCTATTCGCGCCTGCTCAAGGAACGCATGATCTTCCTGGTCGGCGGCGTGGACGACCAGGTGGCCAACGTGATCGTGGCGCAGATGCTGTTCCTCGAGGCCGAAAACCCCGAGAAGGACATCAGCCTGTACATCAACTCGCCGGGTGGCGTGGTCACCGCCGGCATGGCGATCTACGACACCATGCAGTACATCAAGCCGGACGTCAGCACCGTCTGCATCGGCCAGGCCGCCAGCATGGGCGCGCTGCTGCTGGCCGCCGGCGCCAAGGGCAAGCGCTACGCGCTGCCCAACTCGCGGGTGATGATCCACCAGCCGCTGGGCGGCTTCCAGGGCCAGGCCACGGACATCGACATCCATGCCCGTGAAATCCTGACCCTGCGTTCGCGCCTGAACCAGATCCTGGCCAAGCACACCGGCCAGGCCCTGGAAACCATCGAGCGCGATACCGAGCGCGACAATTTCAAGAGCGCCTCCGACGCACAGGCCTATGGCCTGGTCGACCAGGTGCTGGAACGCCGTCCTGAAGAGACCATCCAGCCGGCGTGAACCCCGGGCGCGGGCCCGTTTCCCGCGCCTGCCACCCCTCCGCGGACCCGGCTGACAGGCCGGGGCCGTGTGCTATTCTCCGACCGAGTCCGCCTGGCGGGCAGGGTGACCGAGTAATCGAAGCATGAGCGAAGACCGTCAGGGCCGTACCGGCGACAGCAGCAAGATCCTGTATTGCTCGTTCTGCGGCAAGAGCCAGCATGAAGTCCGCAAGTTGATCGCGGGTCCCAGCGTGTTCATCTGCGATGAATGCGTCGAGCTGTGCAACGACATCATCCGCGAGGAACTCGAGGAAAAGGCGCAGTCCGCCCGCAGCCACCTGCCCAAGCCGCGCGAGATCTTGGAAGTCCTGGATCAGTACGTGATCGGCCAGCAGCGCGCCAAGCGCACCCTGGCGGTGGCGGTCTACAACCACTACAAGCGCATCGAGAGCCGGCAGAAGAACGACGAGGTCGAACTGGCCAAGTCGAACATCCTGCTGGCCGGCCCGACCGGTTCCGGCAAGACCCTGCTGGCCGAGACCCTGGCCCGCCTGCTCAACGTGCCGTTCACCATCGCCGACGCCACCACCCTGACCGAAGCCGGTTACGTGGGCGAGGACGTGGAAAACATCATCCAGAAGCTGCTGCAGAAGTGCGACTACGACGTCGAGAAGGCGCAGCAGGGCATCGTCTACATCGATGAAATCGACAAGATTTCGCGCAAGAGCGAAAACCCGTCGATCACCCGCGACGTGTCCGGCGAAGGCGTGCAGCAGGCGCTGCTGAAGCTGATCGAAGGCACCGTCGCCAGCGTGCCGCCGCAGGGCGGCCGCAAGCATCCGCAGCAGGAATTCCTGCAGGTGGACACCAAGAACATCCTGTTCATCTGCGGTGGCGCGTTCGCCGGCCTGGACAAGATCATCCAGCAGCGTTCCACCGAGGCCAGCGGGATTGGCTTCGGCGCCAAGGTCCGCAGCGCCGAGCGCAAGACCGAGACCGGCAAGCTGCTGTCCGAGGTCGAGCCGGAAGATCTGATCAAGTTCGGCCTGATCCCCGAGTTCGTCGGCCGCCTGCCGGTGGTCGCGACCCTGGAGGAACTGGATGAGCCGGCCCTGGTCAAGATCCTGACCGAGCCCAAGAACGCCATCACCAAGCAGTTCAAGAAGCTGTTCGACATGGAAGGCGTGGAACTGGAGTTCCGCCCGGACGCGCTGTCGGCGATTGCCCGCAAGGCGCTCAAGCGCAAGACCGGCGCCCGCGGCCTGCGCACCATCGTCGAGTCGGTCCTGCTGGACACCATGTACGACCTGCCGTCGCTGGAAAACGTCAGCAAGGTGGTGGTGGACGAATCGGTCATCGAGCACAAGTCCGAGCCGTACCTGATCTACCAGAATCCGCCGGCCCAGAAGGTCGCCGCCGCGGAGTGAAGCGGGGCCGAGCATTCGGTGCAAGTGTCTGATTCAATTAACATTTAGAGGTTGCACTTGCATCCTCCCGACAATGGCCCCATAACGGGGCCATTGGCTTTTTCAGCCTCCGTAATTCCGCATCCGCTGGAGCCCCCATGCCCCGCCGTACCCCCACCGAAGTCCTCGACCTGCCGGTCCTGCCGCTACGCGACGTAGTGGTGTTCCCGCACATGGTCATTCCCCTGTTCGTCGGCCGCGACAAGTCCATGCGCGCGCTGGAGCAGGCCATGGAAGCGGACAAGCGCATCCTGCTGCTGGCGCAGAAGTCGGCCGAAACCGACGACCCCGTGTCCGCCGATCTCTACAGCATCGGCACCTTGGCCCAGGTCCTGCAATTGCTGAAGCTCCCCACTACACCATCAAGGTGCTGGTCGAGGGCGTCTCCCGCGTGAAGGTTTCCAACGTCGTCGAGCGCGACGGTTCGCTGTATGGCGAAGGCGAGGAAATCGAATCCACCGAAGGCCGCGAGCCGCGCGAAATCGAAGCGGTGGCGCGTTCGCTGATGGGCCTGTTCGAGCAATACGTCAAGACCAACCGCAAGCTGCCGCCGGAACTGCTGCAGACGCTGGCCGGCATTGATGAACCCGGTCGCCTGGCCGATACCATCGCCGCCCACCTGGGCGTGCGCCTGAGCGACAAGCAGCGCCTGCTGGAAACCATCGGCATCGGCGAACGGTTGGAATTGCTGGTCGGTTTCGTCGACGGCGAAATCGACGTGCAGCAGCTGGAAAAGCGCATCCGCGGCCGGGTCAAGTCGCAGATGGAGAAGAGCCAGCGCGAGTACTACCTCAACGAGCAGATGAAGGCCATCCAGAAGGAACTGGGTGAACTGGACGACGCGCCCAACGAGCAGGAAGAACTGGCCCGCAAGATTGCCGAAGCCGGCATGCCCAAGGCGGTCGAGACCAAGGCCAAGAACGAACTCAACAAGCTCAAGCAGATGTCGCCGATGTCCGCCGAGGCGGCGGTCGTGCGCAACTACCTGGACTGGCTGCTGGGCGTGCCGTGGAAGAAGCGCAGCAAGGTCCGCAAGGACCTGAAGGTCGCGCAGGAAACCCTGGACGCCGATCACTACGGCCTGGACAAGGTGAAGGAACGGATCCTCGAATACCTCGCGGTGCAGTCGCGCGTGCAGAAGATGCGCGGCCCGATCCTGTGCCTGGTCGGACCGCCGGGCGTGGGCAAGACCTCGCTGGGCCAGTCGATCGCCAAGGCGACCAACCGCAAGTTCGTGCGCATGTCGCTGGGCGGCGTGCGCGACGAGGCCGAGATCCGTGGCCATCGCCGCACCTATGTCGGCTCGATGCCGGGCCGCATCGTGCAGAACCTCAACAAGACCGGCAGCAAGAATCCGCTGTTCGTGCTGGACGAAATCGACAAGATGTCGATGGACTTCCGTGGCGATCCTTCGTCGGCGCTGCTGGAAGTGCTGGATCCGGAGCAGAACAACGCTTTCAACGATCACTACCTGGAAGTGGATCTGGATCTGTCCGAAGTGATGTTCGTGGCGACTTCCAACTCGCTCAACATTCCCGGTCCGTTGCTGGATCGCATGGAGGTCATCCGCATCCCCGGCTACACCGAGGATGAAAAGCTCAACATCGCCCTGCGCTACCTGCTGCCCAAGCAGATCAAGGCGAATGGGTTGAAGCCGGAAGAACTGACGATCGCCGAGGACGCCATCCGCGACCTGGTGCGTTACTACACGCGCGAATCCGGCGTGCGCAACCTGGAACGCGAAATCGCCAAGATCTGCCGCAAGGTGGTCAAGGAGATCGCGCTGGCTGGCCCGAGGCCGGCCAAGAAGAAGAAGGGCGCGCTGGTCCAGGTCACTTCGAAGAATCTGGACAAGTACTCCGGTGTGCGCCGCTTCGATTTCGGCCGCGCCGAGGAGCAGAACGAGATCGGCCTGGTCACCGGTCTGGCCTGGACCGAAGTGGGTGGCGATCTGCTGCAGATCGAAGTCGCGCTGGTGCCGGGCAAGGGTCTGCTGACCCTGACCGGCCAGCTGGGTGACGTGATGAAGGAATCCGCGGCCGCCGCGATGTCGGTGGTGCGTGCGCGCGCCACCGCGCTGGGTATCGATGCCGAGTACCTGCAGAAGCATGACGTGCACCTGCACGTGCCCGACGGCGCGACGCCGAAGGATGGTCCGAGCGCGGGCGCCGCGATGGTGACCGCACTGGTCTCCACGCTGACCCGCACACCGGTGCGCGCCGACGTGGCGATGACCGGCGAGATCACCCTGCGCGGACGCGTGTCCGCCATCGGTGGCCTGAAGGAGAAACTGCTGGCAGCGCTGCGCGGTGGCATCACCACCGTGATCATTCCGGAAGAGAACCGCAAGGATCTTGCCGACATTCCCGCCAACGTCACCCAGGGCCTGAAAATCGTGCCGGTTCGCTGGATCGATGAGGTGCTGGATCTCGCGCTGGAACGGCCGCTGGCGCCCACCGCGGCACCGACCGAGGGGGGCAAGCCGAGGCGCGTGCCGGCCCGCCGCAAGGCGCCCGTGCAGCCCGACGTCAAGCACTGAATCGCAGCACACGCGGAAGGTAAAAAACCCGCAAAACCCGCGTCATTATTGGGTTTTCGGCTTGCGTGCCTGTATACCCGCTGGTATAACGGCGTCACCCGCAAACACGATGAGCATCGTTCTCGTCGTGTTCGTGGAAGACGACCGGAAGCGCGTGACGATCAGATTCCCGCGCATTCCGGTTACACATTCCGCGGTTGTTCCGCAAAAGGAGTTTCTACATGAACAAAACCGAATTGGTTGATGCCGTCGCCGACGAAGCCGAAATGTCCAAGGCTGAAGCTGGACGTGCCGTCGACGCCGTGATTTCCAGCATCACCAAGGCCCTGAAGAAGGGCGACAGCGTGACCCTCGTGGGCTTCGGCACCTTCCAGGTGCGCAAGCGCGCCGCCCGTACCGGCCGCAACCCGAAGACCGGCGACACCATCAAGATCAAGGCTTCCAAGAATCCCGCCTTCAAGGCTGGCAAAGCCCTGAAGGATGCCGTAAACTAATCGACTCGCTGCTGCCGAGTGAGTCCGGTCGGTCGAACGGGTGCTTAGCTCAGCGGTAGAGCGTCGCCCTTACAAGGCGAGGGTCGGGGGTTCGAAACCCTCAGCACCCACCAAACCGGACCAACTGTTTCAGTTTCCGCGGAGTGGTAGTTCAGTCGGTTAGAATGCTGGCCTGTCACGCCGGAGGTCGCGGGTTCGAGTCCCGTCCACTCCGCCACGAACATGAAAAACCCCTGAGAAGTCAGGGGTTTTTTGTTGCCTGTCGGTCGCGCGAAAGATGGCGATGGTGGTTGCTTCCAGCGTCCGGAGCGATGCGGATGTCGCGTAGCGCCCCGCGGACCAATCGCGTCGTCGTGGATGGCGCCTCGCTTGAATTTCCGTCAGTCCGGCGCGGACGATGCGCGGTACTCGCGACCCTGAAGGTCGATGTAGAACTCATCCCCATCGAGACGCACGCGCGCAAGGCCATCGCGGAAACGGAATTCCGAGTCATAGCGGAACGGGATGACCCGTTGTCCGCGCGTATCGAGAGCTCCCCACTTGCTTTTGCCCGTTGCTGGCGGCGATCAGACTCTCTCCACAAGGCGAAACCTCGCTCAGGCCGCAATGGAGTTCCGCCCCCGCGTGATCGAGGAGGCATCGGGTGTCGTCGTCCCGTCGCACGACCAGCAGGCGGAGCGGCAGTTCGGGAGAGGTATATTTCAGGTACTCGAAGCTTGGCCGATCCGCGGTCACGACCTCCACGTTGCGCGCCGCATCCAGGATGCCCCAGCCGCCGCCGACGCGATGAACCACGAAAAAATTGTCGTATTGATATCGGAGATCGTCATAGATGCCGAACGGGACCATTTGCCGGCCATCGGTACCGAGCACACCGACGCTCTTGCGGTCCGGGGCGCGTACCACGCGAAGCTCCCGGGAATCCGACGACGGCTCCCGGAAACGGCTGGACGCCACGTCGTAGCGATCCGGATAATCACCGCCGCAAGGGCGTGTGTGGCCGTCCGGAGAGATGAGATAACACTTCCGGCTTCCCGTGGAATGAAACGGATTCAAATCGATGAATTAGCTTCGGGTGGACGGTTTGACGATGGCGCCCCAGGCCACGCCGTCCCTGAATGGCCTGGCTTCGGTGAAACGCGGATGCACGATCCCAACGGCCCCGGAGATCGATACTAGCCCCATTTCCCGCCCGATTTCACCGCGGCCCGGCCTTCGGTAAACGGCTGCGCATCCTCGAAGGTTTTCGAGAACGGGGGCTGCCCATGAGCATCGACAAAACCGAACCGGCCGTCGGCATGGAGATAGGGGATGAAGGAAGTCGCGGCGTTCACCGGATGTCCGGACTCGGCGGCGCCATCGTCGGAACGACCGGAGGCGACCATCGAGATGGGCAGGAGTAGCCAGGTGAGGAGCCGAAGCAGGCGGGAGGGCGGCATGACACAAGAGCAATGGCAGTGCGAACAGAGGTCGATTCTATCGGGATGACTCCGGGGCCCGTTTGCATTGTTCGTTCTCAAGATCGACGAATGACGGTCGCTCGTGTCGAGGAATCTCTTGCCCATGCGGGAAGAAAGGGCGGCGAGCGAATCCGCCCGATGCGGTTGCGGCCGGAAAGCATCTGGCACCGCCATAGGGGACCGATTTATGGAAGCGAATGCTCTGCGCGGCTGCTGCCGCGTGGCTGCCGTGGGGCGGGCGCGGGCGCAGCAGGTCGTCGAGAGGGAGGGAGGTGCGCCACGGTGGACGAGTCCCGGCGGGACAGGGAACAACCCGCTCCGAACGAAACAGGTCTGGCCAACCTTTCACCGGGAAGGGTGCGGCAGGGATGACGCCGAACGCACGCCGGGGGCCCCCGCGACCGCCGCTGCCCAGTCATTCCGGCCAGGCCGCCGGAGGCGCGGCGGAAGCAAGCGACGGGCTCCC
>OFCY01000057.1_pt1 | contig 22393 bp, 22 predicted proteins | sample 1520981 | NCBI WGS metagenome assembly OFCY01 (sample SAMEA2532533, study PRJEB24079) | metagenome
CCACCCAACAGGAAACGCCGCGCCGTGTCAGTAACTGACCGGGCGAGCGAGGCTGGATTTGCCGCCCACGCCCTGCCACCATCCGCGCACGGACCGGCGCGCGCACCAGCGCCCGCGGGGAACGGCCCGGACAGCAAGGGAAGGGGACACGGGAATGCGGCAAGCAAAAGGATGGCGGGCACTGGCGTGCCTGCTGGTGTGGGCGACCGCGGCCCATGCAAACGCACAGGCGAACGCGGGCGCCCAGGTGGATCTGGAGCCGTACCTGCGCCGGGATCTCTACGGCAGTATCAAGATCTCGCCGGATGGCCGCTACTACGCCGCCATCTATCCGCAGGAGGATCGCACCGGGCTGGCGGTGATCCGGCGCGCCGACAAGGTGATGACCGCCAGGATCATCGGCGAGAAGGATTCGGTGGTGGACGAGTTCTGGTGGGCCAACGACGAGCGCGTGCTGGTGTCGATGGCGCAGAAACTTGGACCGTGACGAGCCGACGGTACTCGGGCAATTGCACGCGATCAACGCCGATGGCAGCAAGCAGAAGCTGCTGGGCAGCCCCTTCGGAATCGATGAGGTGGGACGCGGGCAGGTGCAGTCGCCGCGCGCGGTGTTCCTGGCCGATACGCTGCCGGACGACCGGGAAAACGTGTTGATTTCAGCGATGCCGCTGATCAGCGAGCCCTATATCCGGATCGAGAAGCTGGACATCTATACCCGTCGCCGCGACATCGTGGCGACCGCGCCGGTGAGGCGCGCGGATTTCACCGTGGATCGCGCGGGCGCGGTCCGGTTCGCCCATGGTGCCGACGCGGACAACACCATGCGGCTCTATTACCGCGACAACGACGAAGCCGAATGGCGGTTGGTCAACGACGAGGCCAGCAGCGGACACCGCGAATATCCGCTGGGATTCTCGGCCGATGGCAGCGTGGCCTATCTGCAGGTCGAGCAGGCCAGGGGACCGGACGTGATCATGGCGTGGCGTCCCGCCGACGGCCGCTACACCGAGGTACTGCGCGATCCGGCCGTCGATCCCTACCGCATCCTCTACGACATGGATGGCCGCACGCCGGTCGGCGCCTCGTTCATGAGCGACCGGGTGCGCAACCGATTCTTCGACGAGAACTCGCCGGTGGCACGGCTTTACCGGACCCTGGAAAAGTCGTTCACCGACGAAGCGATCGCGTTGACCTCCACGACCGCCGACGGCCGGCTGGCACTGGTCTACGTCTGGAGCGATCGCAACAACGGCGACTACTTCCTGCTCGACCTGGCCAAGCGCACGGCCGATCGCGTCTTCGCCACGCGCGAATGGTTCCAGCCGGATAGTCTCGCGGGCACCCGGGCGATCAGTTTCAAGACCCGCGACGGCATCGCGATCAACGGTTTTCTCACCGCGCCGAAGAATGCCGCCGCGGGGCCGGCGCCGATGGTGCTGCTGCCGCATGGCGGACCCTTCGGCATCTTCGACATTCAATTCGACGATGAGACGCAGATGCTCGCTGAGGCCGGCTACGCGGTCCTGCGGGTCAACTACCGGGGATCGGGCAATTACGGGCGCGCGCACGTGCAGGCCGGCGCGCGCGAGTGGGGAGGGCGGATGCAGGACGACCTCACCGACGCCACCCGTTGGGCGATCGAGCAAGGCATCGGGTGAGTTAGCGCGCATCTGTATCTATGGCGCCAGCTACGGGGGCTACGCAGCGCTGATGGGCGCCGCCCGGGAACCGGATCTCTATCGCTGCGCGGTCGGCTACGTCGGCGTCTACGACCTGCGCCTGATGCACAGGCGCCAATCCAACCGCAGCCGCTCGGGCAAGAACGTGGGCGGGCGAGTGGATGGGACCGCCCGATGGCCTGGCCGAGCGCTCGCCCACCACCCTGGCCTCGCGCATCAAGGTACCGGTGTTCCTCGCCGCTGGCGGGCGCGACGAGCGCGCGCCGATCGCCCATTCCGAGCGCATGGAGAAAGCGCTGAAGGAAGCTGGCGTGCCGGTGGAAACCCTGTACTACAAGACCGAAGGCCACGGTTTCTATACCGAGGAGCATCGGCGCGAGTACTACACGCGCCTGCTGGCTTTCCTCTCGCGGCATCTGGGCGGCAAGACCGGTGCGCTGAGTCATCCGCGCCGGTCGCGGCCCACCCAACCGGCGCCAGCACCAGCCACAGGCCAATCAGCGCGATGACGGCCTTCTGGCCGGCGCCGCGCGGCAGATCGCGGACCAGCACATGTGTCCACAGCGCGAGGAAACACAGCACCGCCAGCCAGAATGCGGGTGCGAACCGGTGCCGGAAGCCGGGATCGGCACGCCAGCGCCAGGCTTGCAGCAACATCGCCACGGTGACGCACAGGAACGAGGTCTGCGCCGCGAGTCCGTGCACCAGGCCCTGCAAGGTCAACGGGCGTCCGGGAAAAGGCGTCTGCGCCAGCGCGGTGATCGCCAGCGCGACACCCGCGACGACGAACAGCAGCAACGGCGCCGCGCTGCGAGCCCGCACCGCACCGGTGCGGTACGCCGACACGCCCAGTCCGATCAATCCCGATGCCAGCAGCAGATAGGCCGCTTGCAGCAGCGGACCATGCGAACCCACCAGATAGAAACTCAGCGGCGTGCGTTGCCAGTCCAGATCCGGCCGCAGGAATTGCAGCAGCAATGCCATGGACAGGAACACGAGGCAGGCCAGCTGCGCCGCGGTGGCGAGCCGACGCGGCCAGTTCGGCGTGGCGGCCGGGAGGGCGACTTCTTGGGCGGGATCGGAAGACATGGCATGCGATGGTAGCGATCCGGGCGGACGAGGGCGTCGGCGCGTGCAAGAATGTGATCATCGCCACGACGGCCGCGCCATGACGGCCGCCGCGCCGTTCGACAGGAGCCAGCACCGGCATGACGCGCAAAACCTGGTTGGGTCTGGTCATCGGCCTGACTGCCCTGGCCCTGGCGGCCACGTTCTTCTTCGACCCCTTCGCACCCACGGTGAAACCGGTCGCCGGACCGGCGCCGACGCCGCTGGGCTGGGCCGCGCAGCTGGAACTGATGGCCGGTGACGGCATCCGTGGTGATCACGACGGCTCGCCGGCCACCGCGCGCTTCGCCGATCCCTACGGGATCGCGGTCGCGGGCGACGGCACGGTCTACGTGGCCGATGGCGGCGACAACAACCGCATCCGTCGGATCGGCCGCGATGGACAGGTCGCCACCCTGGCCGGATCGGTGGAGGGATTCCGCGAAGGCGCGGGCACCGCGGCCGCTTTCCACACGCCCTCCGGACTGGCGCTGGATCGCGCCGGCAATCTGTATGTCGCCGACACCGGCAACCACGCCATCCGCCGGATCACCCCACAAGGCATCGTCAGCACGCTGGCCGGCGATGGCATCGCCGGGCATCGCGACGGCGCAGCCGCGCAGGCGCGGTTCAACTACCAACCGGTGTGGCGGTGGATGCGCAGGGACGGGTTTACGTCGCCGACACCTACAACGATCGCATCCGGGTGATCTCGCCCGATGGCCAGGTCACCACGCTGGCCGGTGGCGGGTATCCGGGTTGTCGACGGCATGGGAGCGGCGGCGCGTTTCGACACGCCCACCGCGCTGGCGATCGATCGGCAGGGCGTGTTGTGGGTGGCGGACCTGCGCAACAACGCGATTCGCCATGTCACCGCCGATGGCGTGGTCGGCACCGCAAGAACCTGGTGGCCGGAGGGATCCACCGGTATCGGCCGTCCGCTGGCGCTGGCGATTACCCGCGACGGCGTGTTGTACGTGTCGGAGATGAGTGGCGGCCGCATCCTCCAGATCGCCACCGACGGCCATGTCCGCGTGATCACCGGCCTGGCGCAGCAGGAACGTCTCTCGCGCCCGGCCGGTCTGGCGCTGGATGCGCGCGGCGTGCTGCACGCCACCGACGCCACCGCTTACCGCGTGCACCGCATCGCGCCGCGTACCGCCACGCCGCCGCCCCCGGTCGCCGGTCCCGCCCCGCATGCGCCGCTGCCGGACACGCGGGGACGCTGGCCGCTGCATCCGCAGGACGGCTGGCACGAAGTGGTCGGCACGCTGGGCGAGGTGCGCGGCAACTTCCGCAAGGAGAACCGCGATCACCTGCACAGCGGATTGGACATCCGTGGCGACATCGGCCAGCCGGTGCTGGCGATCGCCGACGGCAAGGTCAGCAGCCCCCATGCCGCGTGGGGATACGGCGGACAGGGCGAAGGCATGGGGCTGGACATGCTGGCCTACATCCACATGCGGGTGGGCCGCAACGCGCGCGGGGAGGTGAGCGATCCGCGCTTCCAGTTGTTGATGGACGAAGCCGGCCAGCCCGAACGCATCCGGGTCAGGCGCGGCACCCGCTTCCACGCCGGCGACGTGCTGGGCACCATCAATCCGATGGCGCACGTGCATCTGAGCGTCGGTGCCAGCGGTTACGAGCGCAACGCGGTCGCGCTGGGCTTCACCGGCTATGCGGATCACCAGCCGCCGCGCATCGACGGCATCCATCTGCTCGATACCCTGGGCCAGCCGCTGACGGAGAAGGAAGGTGGCCGGCTGATCGTGCCGCGCGACCTGTCCGGCGTGCAGATCGTGGCCGAAGCCTGGGATCAGGTCGATCGCAACCTGCCGCGCCGCCGGCTGGGGCTGTATGCGCTGGGCTACCAGTTGCTGGACGCCGAAGGCAGGGCCATGCCCGGCCACGAAGCGCCACGCATGAACATCGAGTTCAACCGCATGCCGCCGGATCCGGACGCGGTGATGCTCGCCTACGCGCCGGACAGCGGCATCACCGTGCATGGCAGCGCCATCACCCGCTTCCAGTACGTGGTGACCAACCGGATCCGCGATGGCGTGGTGGAAGCCGGATCCTGGCAACCCGCGGAACTGCCCGCCGGCGAGTACCTGATCCGGATCACCGCGCTGGACTACAGCGGCAATGCCGCCGCCGCCAACCGCGATCTCCGGATCCTGCTGCGCTAGACCGACTCCTGCGCACAGCCGGCTCCTGCGCATAGAATGCCCGACCATGCCCAAGACATCCCGCACCAACATCGTCGCGCTCCCGGTTTCCACCGCCAGCGCCCACCGGCTCGGCTACATCGGCCGGGTGCCGACCGCCAAGGCCCGCGACGCCGATTCCTGGTTCACCCCGCCGGAATACCTGGACTCGGTGCGCGCGGTGATGGGCGGCATCGATCTGGATCCCTTCACTTCGGAGACCGCCAACGAGATCGTCGGCGCGCGCCGGATTTTCACCGCCGAGCGTTCCGCGTTCGACGAGGACTGGAACGCCGGCCGGCGCGGACGGGTGTTCATGAACCCGCCCTACTCGGCGGGACTGTGCGCGCGCGCGGTCAACCGCTTCGTCGATCAGTTGGAAGCCGGCCAGTTCGGCGAGGGCGTGGTGCTGGTCAACAACGCCACCGACACCCGCTGGTTCAACGTGCTGGTCGCGCGCTGCACCCGCATCTGCTTCACCCACCACCGCATCAGTTTCTGGAACGCGGACCGCAAGCACATCTCCGGCAACACGCGCGGGCAGGCGTTCTTCTATTTCGGCCGCAACGCGGACAAGTTCGCCCGCATCTTCAGCAAGCACGGCTTCGTGGTGCATCCGGTGGGCGAAAGCGGCCCGGCCTGATTTTCCTGCCGTCCGTCCGGAAACGGCGGACGCCGCCGGCAGGCCGCGTGGCGTGACTCAGGGACGCGCGGCCACCGCCGCCTGGGTTTTTTCCCCGTCGTCGCCGGAGACTTCCAGCAGGCGCAGCGGCTGGCCCTCGTGGCGGTATTCCAGCGTGGACTGCACGGCGTCGATGGCGCGGACCTGCGCGCACAGACCGTCCGCGCGCGCTTCGATGGCGCGGGTGCGGACTTCCAGCATCTGCTCCAGTTCCCGGTCCATCTTGTCCGCGCGCGCTTCCAACTGCCCGGCGCGGCCGGTGAACACGCTCCACAATGCGCTGCGCCCGATCATCGAGGACATCGACTCGGCCGCGTTCTCGATGTTTTCCTCGAATTTCTCGTCGAAGACCTCCTGATCCCAGCGACCGCGGCCCAGGGTGCGATCGACATGGGCGATGGCCTCGCTGCGGAAATCGTCCACCTTGCGCGCCTTGCGCTTGCTGCCGGTCATCGCCTCGACCACGCCGGACAGCGCATCGAAGGTCACCTCGACCGAATCGCGGGCCAGCCCGGCCACTTCCGGCATCAGCTGGTAGGCCTGGTATTCCAGTTGGCGCAGGCGCTGCGCGTCGGCATCGCTGACCGTGCGCACCTTGCGGTCCACGCTCAGTTCGCCGTCATGGAAGAAGACCTCGCGCGGCGAACCTTCGTCGCGATACAGCCACACGCCGCCGGTATCGACCAGCACGTTGTACGGCGTGCTGATGCCGCATTGACGGGAATCGACCCTGGGCCGCACCGGATCCCCGGCGTGGGCCGCCAGCGGCAGCAGCGCGAGGACGGACAGGACGAGCGGCAACGGGCGCATGGCGGTATCCGGGCGGGACGGTGGTGCAAGCTTCGCGGATGCGCGTCGGCGCGACCCGTGGGAAAAGTCATGGCGACCCCCGTCACCCCGTCCCGGCATGGGTCGAACGCGTATGCTGGCGCGATGGAAACCTACATCGCCCTGCTGCGCGCCGTGAATGTCGGCGGTACCGGCAAGCTGCCGATGGCCGAACTGCGTGCCATGTGCGAGGACGCCGGCTTCCGCGATGTGCGCACCTACATCGCCAGCGGCAACGTGGTGTTCCGCAGCGCCAAGCGGGCCGCCGGAGTGAAGGCCGCGCTGGAGCAACGCCTCGCCGCGTATGCCGGCAAGCCGGTCGGCGTGGTGCTGCGCCAGCACGCGGAACTCCTGCGCGCGCTGGCGGCGCAGCCGTTCGCCAGCGCGGCGCCCAACCGGGTCGTGGTGATCTTCCTGGACGAACCACCACCGGCCGATACCCTCGCCACGCTGCGGCACCAGCGGGACGAGCAGGTGGCATTGGGCGAACGCGAGATCTATGTGCACTACGGCGACGGCATGGCCGACTCCCGCCTGGTCATCCCCGCCGCGCGTGCCGGTACCGCGCGCAATCTCAACACGGTCGCCAAGCTGATCGGGATGGCGGCGGAGTAGGACCTCGCCGCCAGCCGGAACCGGTGGGCGGCGTGACTCGCGGATCAGTCAATCGGCTTCAGCAAGTCCCGGATGTCCACCGACAGCGCATTCGCCAGCCGTTCCAGGCCGTCGACGGAGATATTGGTGACGCAGCGCTCCAGCTGCGACACGTAGGTGCGATGGAATTCGCCCAGTTCAGCCAGTTCTTCCTGGCTCAGATTGCGCGCCTTGCGCAGTTTCTTCAGGTTCGCGGAAATGCGCTCGCGCGCGGTCGCGGGACGTGGCGGGGACGACGGTTTGGCCATGCCTCAGACTCACCCGCTACCGTTTGACAATCTACAGAACATTCATCTACCGTGTTTGAATCTCGTATTCGTCAACGGGAAAACTCCGGAACGGGTACGGGATCGCATCGACTGAACGCACAAGGAGGTTGCCCGTGCATCCGTATTCAAGAAGTGAAACTGATCACCAGGAAGACGCGAACGCGATGCCCGAGGGAAGCGTCGCGTCCAACGACACATCACTGGCGCAACTGCTGCACCTGTTGCAGGGCGCGCACGAACCGGTCCTCGCCGACGTCGGCATCACCCGCTTCGCGCCGGCGCGTCTGGATGCCCTGCACGGCAATGCCTCCCGCGAGGCCGAGTCCTGCCTGGATCGGGCACAGCTGATGCTTCATCTGATGGAAGGTGCGCTGGAGGGCGAGCATCCGCCCGAGCCGGCGTTGCTGCTGCGGGTGGCCCAACAGGTCGGCCGGACCCTGGCCGACCATCGTCGCTGGCGTGATCTGGCCGACAACGCGGCCTATTACCGTGACCATCCCGGCGTGAAAGCACGGATCAGCGCGCAGCTGTAGGCCGCGCCGCGGCGCGGCTCAGCCCAGGCCGACCCGCTGCCGTTCCAGTCCCATGTCGTGCACCGGCCGCACCTCGATGCAGCCGAAGCGCGACCACGGGAATTCGTGGGCGATGCGCACGGCCTCGTCCAGGCTGTCGGCTTCGATCAGGTTGAAGCCGGCCAGCACTTCCTTGGTTTCGGCGAACGGACCATCGGTGATGGCCGGCTGGCCGTTGCGGATGCGCAGCGAGCGCGCGGCGCGGCCCGGTTCAAGTTGCTGGCTGGCAATCAGGGTGCCGGCCTGCTTCAGCTCGTCGGCGTGGCTCAGGCAGCCGCGCATCAGTTGGTCGTATTCGCCCGGGGGCAGGGTCTCCAGCAGGGCGTCATCGGTATAGACCAGCAACAGGTACTGCATGTCTTGCTCCAGTGAGGGGGACGGGGGCCGCCGCCGGAGCGCGCATGATGCCGCAGATCCGGGCCGGGCGCGGATGGTTAGCGGGCCTGTCGCAGTGGCCGAGACCGGCGCCGCCCGGGGTGCCCGCCCTCCGGAAAAAAATTTGAGGGGCTGTCGATCCCGGCCTTCACGCCCGTCGTACCCAGTAAGCAGCGATGCTCCGGCCTCCGGACGCCGCCCTTCCCATTCCCTCCGAAGGAGTACGACATGAAAGTGATTGTGTTCGTGAAAGCCGATGCCGACACCGAAGCCGGCGTGATGCCCACCCAGCAGCAACTGGAAGAGATGGGCCGTTTCAACGAGGAACTCGTCAACGCCGGCGTCATGCTGGCCGGCGAGGGCCTGCGCCCGACCTCGCATGCCGCGCGCGTGCGCTTCGACGGCAAGCAGCGCACCGTCATCGACGGTCCGTTCACCGAGACCAAGGAACTGATCGCCGGCTTCTGGATCTGGCAGGTGCGTTCGCTGGAAGAAGCCATCGAGTGGCTCAAGCGCGCGCCCTTCGACGGCGGCGCCGAAGTCGAAATCCGTCCGTTCTTCGAACTCGATGACTTCGGCGATGCGCTCACGCCGGAACTGCGGGAATAGGAAGAACGCCTGGCCGCACGCATCGCCGGCGAGAAGTAACGCGTCACCGCTCCACCCACACCCTCCCGCAACATCACCGACAAGAAAAGGAATCCTCCCATGCGTCTCAAGCACTATCTCAGTTTCGATGGCGATTGCCGCCAGGCCCTGACCTGGTATGCCGGATTGCTGGGCGGCCAGGTGGCCGCGATGCAGAGCTTCGGCGAAACCCCCGGCTGCGACGACCTGCCCGCCACGCTCAAGGAGCGGATTATGATGGCCGTGTCGACGTTGGCGCGTTCAGCCTGATGGGAACCGACGCCACGCCCGATCATCCCTACCAGGGCGTCACCGGTGCCTACGTGGTGATCGATCTGGATGAGCCGGAACAGGCCGAATCGCTGTATGCCGCGCTGTCCGAGGGCGCGCAGGTGGTCGAGATGCCGCTGCAGCAGACGTTCTGGGCACGGCGCTACGCCAGCCTCGCCGACCGCCATGGCGTTCGCTGGATGATCAACTGCACCTGATCCCCACGCCCGCTCCTTCCCCCACTCCATACGCCACCCCGACCAAGGAAAATACCCGATGTCCACGCAAATCTTCGTCAACATCGCCGTCTCCGACATGGCCCGCTCGAAAGCGTTCTACGAAGGTCTCGGCTACCACTTCAATCCGCAGTTCACCAACGAGCAGGGTGCCTGCCTGGTGATCAGCGACACCATCCACGTGATGCTGCTGACCCGGGATTTTTTCCAGGGTTTCACCGACAAGGCCCTGAGTGATCCGCGCACGCATGCCCAGGCCATCCTGTGCCTGTCCGCGGACAATCGCGCCGGCGTGGACAAGCTGGCCGATGCCGCCATCGCCTCGGGTGGTCACCAGCCGCGCGAGCCGCAGGATCACGGCTTCATGTACCAGCGCAGCTTCGAGGATCCAGACGGCCACCTGTGGGAAGTCGTCTACATGGACATGGCCGCGATGCAGGAGCAGGAACAGGAAACGGAGCAGGTGTCATGAAACTGGTGGTGACCGCCTTCCTGAGCCTGGACGGCGTGGTGCAGGCGCCGGGCGGTCCGGACGAGGACCGCAGCGGCGGCTTCCGGCATGGTGGGTGGGCCGCGCCCTATTTCGACGAGGCGATGCTCACCCTGATCAACGGCGGCATGGCGAATCTCGATGCCCTGCTGCTGGGCCGGCGCACTTACGAGATATTCGCCGCCCACTGGCCGCATGTCGGCGACGAGGATCCGGTGGCCGCGCGCTTCAACCGCATCCCCAAATACGTCGCCACGCGCACGCTGGATACGTTGGCATGGCAGGGCAGCGAGCGGCTGGAAGCCGACGTGGCGGCGGATATCCGCCGGCTGAAGCGGCAGCGCGGCGCCGAACTGCAGGTGCACGGCAGCGGTGGGCTGGTGCAGACGCTGCTGCGCGAGGATCTGATCGACGAACTGCAGCCCTGTGGTGGTTCCCGGTGGTGCTGGGCGAGGGCAAGCGGCTGTTCGCCGACGGCGCGGTGCCGGCATCGCTGCGGCTGCAATCGCACCAGGCCTTCGATACCGGCGTGATCCGCCAGTGCTATCGCATGGAGGGCCGGCCGGAGTATGGCTACTTCGGCCTGGAGCAACCCTCGGCGGAAGAGCTCGAGCGCCAGCGGAAGATTGCCGCCGGCGAGGACTGAGCGAGGAACATTCCGGACCGGCACATCCCAGGAGCAACTCATGTCGCGGCTGCGTTTCCGTATTTCGATCTCGCTGGACGGCCATGTCGCCGGTCCGCGACAGAGCGAGCAGAACCCGCTGGGCATCGGCGGCGAACGCCTGCATCACTGGGCAACCGCGCTGGCGTCATGGCGCCGGGCGCACGACATGGAAGGGGGCGACGTCAACGCCAGCACCACGGTCATGGAAGAGTCGATGGCCGGCATCGGTGCCACGATCATGGGGCGCAACATGTTCGGTGGGCATCCGGGCGGATGGGACGAGCGCGCACCCTGGAACGGCTGGTGGGGAGAAGAGCCACCCTTCCACCATCCGGTGTTCGTGCTGACCCGGCATTCGCGGCGGCCGCTGGTGCTGGGCCAAACGCGCTTCCACTTCGTCACCGAGGGCATCCACGTCGCGCTCGAACAGGCACGCCGCGCCGCCGCCGGCCGCGATGTCGCCCTGGCCGGTGGTGCGCAGGCGGCGCGCCAGTACCTGTCGGCGGGCCTGGTCGATGACATGGAACTGCACCTGGTGCCGGTGTTGCTGGGCGACGGCGAACGCCTTTTCGAACGGATGGGCGACGATCTGCATGGCCTGTCGCTCGTGCGCACGCTGGCCACGCCGGCCGTCGTGCACCTCAAGTTCGAGCGCCGGGACGCGCGCGGCCCGGTGCGTTGAACGGAGGACGGACGCGATGAAATACCTGTGCCTGGGCTACTTCGATCCGGAACGGATGGACGCCTGCCCGCACGAACAGGTCGAACAGGCGATGCGCCAATGCGAGCCGCATCTGGAGGAGCTGTATGGCAGCGGACAGGTCATCCTGGACGCCGGCCTGGGGCGGGAAATCCACAGCCTGCGCCGGATCGGGGATGCGGTGCAGGTGGCCGAGGGGCCGTTCGCGCCGGGCGCGGCGCGGATCGGCAGCGCGTTCCTCATCGAGGCCGACGACATCGACCATGCCGTGCGCATCGCGATGCTGCACCCCACCACGCGATTGGGCGAAGGCGAAGCCTGGGGATGGGGCATCGAGATCCGTCCGCTGCATTACTTCGAACTGGACGGCTACTAGCGGACACGGCCGACAGGGCGGCTTCCGGACGGCCGCGCCCAAGGAAGGCGAACCGCCCGCGGACCTGGACGAAGGGGTGTGCCGATGAGGCGTCCGCCATTCAGCTTGCACGGTGCGCCGGGCGGTGGTCAGATCGCCGGCCATGGCTCCCCACGATCTGCACCGCACCCTCGACGCGCTCTGGCGGATGGAATCCCCACGCCTGATCGCCCGCCTGACCCGCATGCTGGGCGACGTCGGCCTGGCCGAGGAAATGGCCCAGGACGTGCTGGTGTCCGCCCTGGAACGCTGGCCGGCGTCGGGCGTCCCCGACAATCCCGCCGCCTGGCTGATGACCGCGGCCAAGCATCGCGCCATCGATCGCCTGCGCCAGCACCAGCTGCATGCGCGCAAGCACGACGAGCTGGCCTACGAACTGGATGGGCAGGACATGCCAGGCCCTGACGACAGCGACCGGCTGGAAGACGACATCGGCGACGATCTGCTGCGCCTGGTGTTCATCGCCTGTCACCCGGTGCTCTCCACCGAGGCGCGGGCGGCGCTGACCCTGCGCCTGCTGGGCGGACTGTCCACCGACGAGATCGCGCGCGCGTTCCTGCAATCGGAACCGACCATCGCCCAGCGCATCGTGCGCGCCAAGCGCACGCTGGCGCAGAAGCAGGTACCGTTCGAAGTGCCGCGCCGGAGCGAACTGGCCGAGCGCCTGGACTCGGTGCTGGAAGTCGTCTACCTGATCTTCAACGAAGGCTATTCCGCCACCGCCGGCGACGACTGGATGCGCCCGGCGCTGTGCGAGGAAGCCCTGCGCCCAGGCCCGCGTGCTGGCCGGCCTGGTGCCGAACGAACCGGAAGTGCACGGCCTGCTGGCCCTGATGGAACTGCAGGCGTCACGGGCGCACGCACGCACCGCGCACGACGGCACCCCCATCCTGCTGCTGGAACAGGATCGTGCGCGCTGGGATCGCCTGCAGATCCAGCGCGGCCTGCAGGCGCTGGATCGCTCCGTCAAGCTGGGCGGTGCGCAACTGCCCTATACCCTCCAGGCCTCGATCGCCGCCTGCCATGCCCGCGCCGTGCGCGCCGACCAGACCGACTGGGCACGCATCGCCGCCCTCTACGCGCAACTGGCGGCGGTGATGCCGTCGCCGGTGGTCGAACTCAATCGCGCCGTGGCCCTGAGCCGCGCCGAGGGCGCGGCTGCTGCCCTGCCGCTGGTGGACGCACTGGGTGAGGAGCCACTGCTGAGCGAGTACCCGCAGCTGCCCGCGGTCCGTGGTGATCTGCTCGAACAACTGGGTCGCCGCAGCGAAGCACGCGAAGCCTTCGAGCGTGCCGCCGCCCTGACCCGCAACACCCGCGAACGCGACCTGATGCTGGCACGCGCCGCGGCGTGTGCGGATGGTTGAGCAGGCGGTATCGTCAACACGCCGGTCGCCTCAGGCGGGGACGGCGCGCAATCCCCAGGCCAGCAGACCCTCTGCCTGGCTCAATGCCGTGATGTCTATCCGCAGGGTCGGTCGCCTGCTGCGCAGCCATTCGGTCATGTTCAATATCGCGGCCTGATCGAAAGCGCAGGTGCAGAGTTCCCCGCAGCGCAGTCGGGCGTCCTCCAGCACCTGCCGGTAACGCACCAGGACGGAAACCGGATCGCCGTCCCGGATAAGAATCGCATGCACTGTGGCACGAATGTCTTGCAGGACGTCCACGGCACGACCAAGTCGAATCCGTCGCTCCAGCAGAATCTGGACCTGATTGAACCGATCCCGGGCGACATTGGCGGTGCGCGGATCATTCAGCGCGAGGCCGTTCCGGATGCGCAGCATCCAGGGTGCAAGCGCAATCGCCGCTTCCAAGATACCGCCAGCACCCGTCGCCCAGGCCAGATGTTCGCTCTCCAGTGCGGCGACGCGAGTGAAGATCGAATCCCGATGATGTATGACCCAATGGATTTGTCCGGTAGACCTGAGTACGCGTAGCACTTCTTCCAGTGCCTCCGGATGATTCGCATACTCGATCCCGAACTGGCTGCAGGCAGCGTCGAAGCAACTGGGCGGAAAAGGCAGCATCTCCATCTGTACGCACGAATGAAACCGAATGCCGGCATCAACGGAGATTTTCGGATTGAGAACATCCGCAGCGTCGATGGCATCGATATCCAGATCCACGCGGCCATGGCTGAGCAGCAAGCGAGGGATGGCGCCGTTCCCCGTTGCCAGGTCGATGGCGTGTCCATGAGCGGGGAGTCGTCGTGCCGTCTCGCACCAGAACTCGCCGATGGCGCCCTCGTAGTTGCCCGAGTAACTGGTCGGGCAGGAATGCAGGACCCCGGTCTGCCAATAGCCGGTCCATGCCCGTCGGCGGGCATGCCCTCCACGCACAAGATCAGCGGTCAGTGTCATCGTTGATTCCTCCGGCAGGAAAACAAAAAGACCCCCATTTCTGGGGGTCTTTCCATGGTCCGAGAAGGGGCCATCCCGACTCTGCTGCCTTAGAACTTCTGAGCGTAGCGGAAGTAGACGGTGCGGCCATAGGCATCGTACAGGTCGAAGTTCCAGGGGCGGCCGTCAACGTTGACCAGCTCCGGATACCTATTGCCGATGTTGTTGACGCCAAGAGTCACATTGGCATTCCAGGGAGTACTCACGTTGAACGACACGTCATTGGTGGCATAGCCGCCAATACGGGTGTTCGGATCGCCGCCGAGGAAGCCGTATGACGGCCTCACGGCCGGGTTCTGCTGATCACCGATGTAGTTGATGTTCCAGTTGATGCTGAAATCACCGTTCGTCCATGTATTGCGCAGACTCGCGCGGGTATCCGGCTGTCCGACCCATCCCAGGCGATCCTTCTTGACCAGGCCATCGGTGACCGTGTAGTCGATTACGCGCGAAACCTGCAACCAGTTGGTCAGCTGTCCCGCATCACCAAGCTCGAAGCGGGTGCGCAGGCTGATGTCGACGCCACGAGTATCCAGATCGCCTTCGTTGGCATATGCGGTGTTGACCTCGCGAACTGCCCCGTTAGGGCGCCGGCTTACCGACGTTCCCGCCGGCAGAGCTATGCCGCGATTGTCGAAATCCACTAGTTCCTGATAGGAGATAAGGCGAATGCGGTCATCAATCTTGATCTGGTAGAAGTCCACTGTCAGGTTCAACCAATCCGTGGCATCCCATGCCATGCCCACACTGTACTGCTTGGAATTCTCCGACTTGAGATTGGTGTTGCCGCTGGAGTAGCTGTCCACTTGATAGGAACCAACTGCCTTGTCCTCGGCACCATCGGCAATGTGGTCGCCGTTGGAATCGCCGCCGCACTGGGCGGAGGTGAAGCCGATGCCGACGCAGGTGCGGTAATCCTTGACCGCCTCAGCCGAGAAAGAACGTGCTGCGTATAGATCGGTCAGCGGAGGCGCGCGGAATCCCTCGCCGGCCGATGCGCGGAAGGTCAGGCGATCTAGAGGCTGCCAGCGCATCGAAAGCTTGGGAGAAACGTCATTGCCGTAGTCGTTGTAGCGGTCATAGCGGGCAGCGGCGGTGATGTCGAAGTTGCCCGTAATCGGGAACAGCCATTCGGCATAGGCCGAAGAGACATTGCGGTCGCCCTTGGCAGAGTTTCCGGCCGAACCCGCGATTACGCCTGCCTCGGAAAGCGAGTCATAGAGGTCGGCGTAGGTCTCCTTGCGATGCTCCAGGCCGAAAGCCAGCACCGACTTGCCGCCCCCCATCTCGAACAGATCGAGAGTGGCATCGGCGAACAGTTGCTCAATCTCGTACTTGCCGTCCCGCCCAATGGTCGCGGTGAAGCTCTTGATGACATCAGGATTGGCGTACGGATTGCGAAGGTCATAGCGACCGTTGGCGATGGCGAGTTCGGCCAGCGGTGTCACGACGTAACCGCGGCCGGTTTCCTTGAATTTTGCATCGCTGCGGCGAAGACCAAAGTCCACGGCCAACCGTTCGGACGCCTGCCACTGCAAGCCGACGGCCAGGTCGGTGACCGAGTTGTCAACGGTGGTGTCACGATTCCCGGCACCTGCATAACGGTGATAGATGTAGGCGCCCTGGCCATCACCCGGCTTTGGGTCGTTGGGCGAGCCTTCGGCGACGTAGACTACGCCCGGGGTAGGGGCATAGCGCCCGAAGCTGTCCGAATCGCTGTAGCTGGCATTGGCGTAAATCGACCAATTGTCGTTGATTTGCCACTGGCCACGGGCAAACAGCGACTTGTTCTTCACCGATGCCTCATTGGCTGCGGTTTCTTTGTGGTTGTAGACACAATTGTTGCCCAGCGTATAGAAGCCGGGATCGTCGCATTTGTAGCCTGGCAGTGCCCCCCCGGGGCTTCCGTCTTCGTAGAAAAAATTGTTGCCATAGATGGAAGCACCCTTGATCTTGGCGCCGATCTGATCGCGGGTATAGACCATGCCACGCGTGCTGTACGAAGCGCCCAGCAGCAGGTTGCCACGATCGGAGTTGAGCCCGAACAGGACGGATGCCTCCTCGGTATCACCACCCTTCACCTTGGTCAGGCCCTTGCCGTATCGGACCTCGACGCCTTCGTAGTCCTTGCGCAGGATGACATTGACCACGCCGCCGATGGCGTCGGAGCCGTAGAGGGCGGAGGCCCCATCCGACAGAACTTCGATGCGTTCGACTGCGGCCAGTGGAATCGTATTGAGATCGGCACTCAGTCCAGTCGATGGGGCGGACGGCGCACGGCGACCGTCAATCAGGACCAGCGTACGGTCGGCGCCCAGGCCACGCAGATCGATAGTGGATACCGCCTGGGCGGAGCTTCCGGACTGCGGCCGGAGGTTGCCGAACGAACCGAAGGTGGAATCGCGCATCAGATCGGCGACCGAAACATGGCCGCTGGCGTCAATCGTCGCGCGATCGATCACCGTCACCGGGGCCGCGCCTTCGATGTCCGCCCGCTTGATGCGGGACCCGGTCACTTCCACCTTGTCGAGCGTCGAGACGTCGGAGGACGACTGCGCGAAGGCGGCGGGGGACAGGGCCAACAGCACGGACGCCTGCAGGACGCCGAGCCGCAGGGCCGACGTGGACTTCTTGTACTTCATTGAAATGCTCTCCTGGAACGCTAAATATAGGCAAAAGAAACGCCTTCTTAACGTTACAGGCGGATTTGTAGAACCGGCTTGCCAGCCTCATGCAGTGGCTTTGCGCGAATTGCCTTCATGGGGATCGCCATGGCGACGGTAGTCGGTGGCGGAGATGCCGAAGTGGGCGCGGAAGGCGCGCGAGAAGCTGCAGTTGTTCTCGAATCCGGAGGCCTGGGCGATCTCGCCGATCGGCGCGCCGGTGTTGACCAGCAGGTCGGCGGCGTACGCGAGCCGGATGCGGGATGCCGTCACCTGCGGTTGTTCCTCGTAGACGAAGGTGTAGGTCCGCGAGAAATAGCTGTGCGAGAAATTGACCAGGCGCGCGAGTTCGCGCATGGGAATGCGGCGATGGCGGTGTCCGTTGAGATACAGGCGTGCACGTTGCAGGCGCACGAAAACCTGGAGGCGATGGCTGCGGGTCCGGCCGGGGCAGCGCTGCGCGAAGCGTTGCAGGTCGCGCTGGATCTCGGCCATGAACGCCAGCAGTGGACGGGCATCGCCGAGGCCACCGGTTCCCGGCGTCGCGCGTGGACAGGCGCGGCGCCACAGGCGCAGGAACACCAGGCGCTCGCGGCGGTCCAGCCGCCCGCGTCCCGGGTACACCCGCGAATCATCGGCGCCACGCCGTGCCGGCGAACCGCCGCCCTCGAATGACATGCCGAGGCAAAGCCCGGTCGTGCTGGTCTGGACGATCGGGCGGGATTCCCGATCAAGGACGATCCACTGGCCCGGCTTCAGCCGGAACCGGCCTTCGGACGCTTCTATCCAGGATTCGCCCCGCATCTGCACCCATAAAGAGAATCGGCGCGCCTGCAGGCCGAGGTTGCCCTGGCGGGAAACACCCAGACAGCGCGGCGGGGCGTGGGGAACGCTGCCATCTCCACAGCGCAGGGTCCTGCCCCGATCCGCCCACAGCATCGATTGTTCCATCTTGTGCATCCTCCGGTCCGGCGCGCCGGAGCGCGCGGTGATCAGGTCCGGAGAAATCCGGACAGCGTCCGCAGATTGGCCGGCATGACGGAAGGCGGGAATCGGAAAGGTCCGAGACAGTGGTGTTGAGCGCAAGAAATGCAAAGCAAGAAGATGCGTTGGCCCAGCCGGCCGTGTGAATCCGGAAAAGCCCGCGGCCGGAGAATGACCTAGCCTGTCCATGCCGAGCAGGTGACGCGCTTGCCGGCGGCTCTCTTTTCCTGCTGAACCGGCTCCATACCCCTTGGCATCGCAAGATGCCATTTTTTTTGAGGAGGCTCAGCGGGCGTCCGCGTCGTCATCCACCTGCGCGAGCGATGCTTCCAGCGTAGTGACCCGTTCGCGGATCTCGCGTTCGCGCTGGCCGAGATCGTGCGCGTCGGCCGTGAACACATCGCCATCCTGGAGCGGCGCCACCAGCGCCAGCGCGCCTTCCATGCGGTGCAGCAACTCGCGACGGGCGGCCAGTTCCGACGCCGGCAGGTTGTCGAGCCGTGCAAGGTCTTCACGACAGGTCGCGAGCAGATCGGGAATCAGATCGTCGTTGTCCTCGCCGGCTCGCGTTGCGGTCCGGGGGGCGGTCCGCGACGCCGGCTCCGGTGCGTGCGACAAGCCGGGCGGCGAATGCAGATGCTGCGCCAGCTTGTTCGCCAGTTGAGCCAGTTGCACCGGCTTGGCCAGGAAATCATCCACACCGGCGTCCAGGCAACGCTGCACCTGTTCGGGCAATGCGCTGGCCGAGAGCGCGATGATGGGCAGACGGTGGCCGGGCGGCTCCGCGGCGCGGATCCGACGCGTCATCGCCAGGCCATCCAGCCCGGGCATGTGGCAGTCGGTGATCAGCAGGTCGACGCCGCCTGCCGCGAGGATGGGCCAGCGCGCGCTCGCCATCCTCCACCACGGTGTGCGTATAGCCGAGCCGATCCAGTTGGCGCGCGATCAGCGCCCGGTTGACCGGATGATCCTCCGCGACCAGGACATGTCCGTGCGCAGGCGGCGCCGGTGCCAACGAAGGCGCCGTCTCCTCGACACCCAGCTCGCCGAGGGCTTCCCGGCAGGCTTCGGCCACGGCGTGATGCAGCAGCGGGTCGCCCGGCAGGGCGATGCAGGCGCGGCCCGGTGCGGTGTCCAGGGGAGCCTGCAGGTCGACGCGCACGCAGGGCGTTTCCGGCGCGCAACCGGCGGGACCGACCGCACAGGCATCGATGATCACCAGATCAAAGCCGGTGGGCACCGGTGCGTGGGGATCGGTGCTGCGCAGCACGTCGAAACCGAGCGCCGACAACGATTGGAACAGTCCTTCGCTGCGCCACGTGTCGCAGCTGCGCAGCCAGATGCGCTTGCCGGCGAACGCCGCCACCGGTTGCAGCGGGGTGGTGACGGGAAGGCTCAACTCGAATACGGCTTCGGTGCCGACGCCGGGCTCGCTCGCCAGATGCAACTGGCCATCCACAGGGACGCGATGCGATGGCTGATCGCCAGACCCAGGCCCGTGCCTCCGAACCGGCGCGCCTCCGAGCGTTCCGCCTGCACGAAGGGATGGAACAACTGGGCAAGGTCGTCCCGGTCGATGCCGATACCGGTATCGGCGATGGTGAAGCGGATGCGCTGGACGCCATCGGTTTCCTCGACCACCGAGAGCGTCAGCGCGACGTGTCCCTGGTCGGTGAACTTGATGGCATTGCTGACCAGGTTGCTGAGCACCTGCCGGATCCGGATGGCGTCGCCCAGCAGTCCGCCGGCTACCCGGCTTTCCTGTACCACGTGCAGGCGGATGTGCTTTTCCCGGGCGCGTGCGGTGAACAGCCCGGCCACGCTGTCGACCAGTGCGCGCGGATCGAAAGGCTGGCTGGCGATGGCCAGGCGCCCGGCCTCGATCCGGGAGTAGTCGAGGATGTCGTCGAGAATCTGCAGCATCGCCTTGGCCGAATCGTCGGCGAGGCGGAGCATGTGCGCCTGCTCGCGGTTGACCGTGGTGCGCGCCAGCAGCTCGATCAGGCCCAGCACGCCCGCCATCGGCGTGCGGATCTCGTGGCTCATCGATGCCAGGAACGCCGCCTTGGCCGCGGCGGCCGATTCGGCGCGCGCCTTGGCATCGTGCAGCGCCTGTTCCTGCGCATGCGCCGCGTCGATGTCGAGCCAGTAGCCGCTCCATTCCAGCGTGCCATCGGGCAGCCGGCGCGGCTGTCCCGCCTCGGTGCGTACCCAATGCCAGCCGTCGCCAAACTTCAGCCGCAGATCCAGCGTCGGCAACGGGTGCAGGGTTTCCGCGGTCTTGCGCAGGGCCGCCTTGAGGTGCTCGCGATCGTCCGGATGCAGACGGTCGTAGAGGTTCCGTTCGTCGGTGACCAGCTCTTCCGCCGAAAGCCCCAGCAGGGCCTGCACGTTGCCGGCTGCGTAGATGAATCGCCGCTCGCCCCGGGCGAGAGCTGGAACTGGAAAACCGTCGCCGGAATGGTGTCGGTGATGTCGGACAATCGCTGTTCGGACGATCGGGCGCGCGCCTGCGCCGCACGGATCTCGCTGACGTCCACCAGGGTTGCCAGCCGCCCGGCGGATTCGTCGGCGTCGTACAGGAACGGATGCGACCACATGATCAGGCTGCGGGGGAGCGCACCGGATTCCGCCCCCGGAAGCCGCAGTTCGTCGTGCTCCGGCGCATCACGCCCCGGCAGGGCCCGATCCGCGGCGCGCATGCCTGCGACGTCTGCCTCCGGGTCCAGCCGTGCATCGTCGAGTCGCCATCCCAGCAGGGATTCCCGCCGACAACGGAACATGGACTCGTAGGCGTGGTTGACCGCGAGATACCGCCCATGCGCGTCCCGGGCGAAGATGGGATAGGGAATGGTTTCCAGCAATGCGCGCTGGAACGACAGTTGCGCACCCAGCGCGCGCTCCGCGCGCACCCTGGCACGGGACAGCCGGTGCAGGCGCGCGTAAGCCAACACGACCACGCCGATGATGAGCAGCGCGGTGACGGTGCCGCCCGCGACCCAACCCCATGGCACTCCGTAGTGGTAGCTGCTGCTGAGCCAGCGCGCACGGATGGCCCGCTTCTGCGAAGGCGCCATGTTGGCGAGCACGCGATCGAACAGCGGCAACAGCGCATGCAGTTCGGCGCGGGCGCCGAATGCCAGTTCCTGGTCGAGTTCCGCCGGTCCCACCACCCGCAGGTCGGCGGCATAGTGATCGCGGATCAGCGAATCGATCGCGGGGAGGGTACCGATGTAGGCATCGGCTTCGCCTTCGGCCACCATCGCCAGGCCCGCCTCGTTGCTGCCGACCGGACGGAAGGTGGTGCGCTGCAGCTGGCTCTGCAACCTGTCTATCAGGCCGGCTTCGTCGCGCACCGCGACCACCCGTCCGTCGAGGTCGCGCGCGCCGGCAATGGCCGGTCCGTGCGTGGACGCCACGATCACTTCCGGGAAGTATTCGTAAGGTCGGCTGAAGGCGACATCGTCGTGATGGAAATCGTCCGGCGTGCCGGCAGCGACCAGATCGATCTCGCCGGCCTTGATCATCTGCTGCAGGTGATCCCAGTCGCGCGCCGGAACCGGCCGCAGGCGCAGGCCCAGTTGCTCGCCCAGGTGCGCAAGGTAGTCCGCGGCCAGCCCATCGAACCGTCCTTCGCCGTCCATGAAGCTGTACGGATACCGGTCCACCTCGAAGCCCACCCGCAGCGTCGGCAATGCGCGCAGCCAGTTCGACTCTTCCGCGCCGAGCGAGGTGACCGCGGCGACTCCGTCATCGCCGCCGTCACCGAAGCCCCAACGATCGCGCAGTCGTCCCAGCTCGTTGTCATCGATCGTGGCCGCCGCCTTGTCGAGCAGCGAGGCGAGCGGAGCCGCGTCGGCGCGCACCGCCGGCGAGAAGGCGAGCGCGGGCAGGCCGGCCGGTCCGATCAGGCTGAGGTCGTCGTTCCGCCGACTGGCCAGCAATGCCCGGGTGCGCGCCGCGGTGACGCCGATGTAGGCGTCGGCTTCGCCGCGCGCCAGGCTGTCCATGCATTGCAGGCCGGTATCGCAGTACTGCAGCACGGCATGCGGGTAGCGGTCCTGGAGACGGACGATGGTGTCGTGGAAGCGTCGCTCGATGAGGATGCGGGCCCGGTCCAGATCCCGCTGGTCGCGCGTGCGCGTATCGTTGCGACGGGTGACCAGCACCGGCGCGGCGCTCAGATAGGGATGCAACAGCCGGACATGTCCCTCGTTGCCACGCGTGTTGGGCAGGGCCAGCAGCAGATCGAAAGGCGGCGGCTGCCGGGCCGAGCGTGACGCCACGGCCTCCCAGTCGGTGAACGGATGGAAGGCGATCTGCAGGCCCGCGCGCGAAGCCAGCAGGCGGACGTAATCGATGCCGAGGCCTTCAGGCTGCCCGCCCATCAAGGCTTCCAGCGGCATGTGATCACCCGCGAACACACCCACCCGCAGGACGGGATGGGCGCGACGCCAGGCAGCCTCCTCCTGATCCAGCGCCAGCGATGGATGCGCGGCCGCGTTGGCGGCCACGATCAGCGACAGGCAGAGTGAACCCGCCATCGCCAGCAGGCCGGACAGGGTTGGG
>OFCY01000058.1_pt1 | contig 22017 bp, 21 predicted proteins | sample 1520981 | NCBI WGS metagenome assembly OFCY01 (sample SAMEA2532533, study PRJEB24079) | metagenome
ACACTCTCCCGTATACCGGGACGTCCACGCCGCCGAGCAAGCTCGGCGCTACACGTAGGCGGAGCTTGCTCCGCTGACACTCTCCCCTATACCGGACGTCCACGCCGCCGAGCAAGCTCGGCGCTACACGTAGAGCGGAGCTTGCTCCGCTGACACTCTCCATTTACCTAAACTTCCACGCCGCCGAGCAAGCTCGGCGCTACATGCAGAGCGGAGCTTGCTCCGCTAACGCGGCGCTTCCGCCCGAAGGGCGAGCAGTTCATCCTCGTCGAAGCCCGCCAGCAGGCGGGCCTGCAGATTGAACGGACCATGCAGGTAACCGCCTGCGTATTCCTTCAGCAGTTCGCGGAAGCGCTGGCGCGGTTCGATGCCGGCGCGTTGGCAGTACCAGCGGTACCAGCGCGATCCGGCGGCGACGTGCGCGACTTCCTCGCGCAGGATGATTTCCAGGATGTCGGCGGTGGCGTCGTCGCCCAATTCACGCAGCTTGACGATCATCCCCGGCGTGACATCGAGTCCGCGCGCCTCCAGCACGCGCGGCACCAGCGCCATCCGCGCCAGACCGTCGTGCGCGGTCTTCTCGGTCATTTCCCACAGCCCGTTGTGGGCATCGAAGTCGCCGTACTCATGACCGTATTCGCGCAGGCGATCGCGCAGCAACACGAAGTGCCGCGACTCGTCGCTCGCCACCGTCACCCAGTCGGCATAGAAATCCGCTGGCAAGCCACGGAAGCGGTAGACCGCATCCCACGCCAGGTCGATGGCATTGAGTTCGATATGCGCGATGGCATGGATGAAAGCCGCCCTGCCCTGCGGATTGCCCAGGCCACGACGCGGCAGATCGCGCGGATGCACCAGCGTCGGCCGCGACGGCCGCCCCGGCATGCGGATGGGTTCGGGTGCCGGCGCTTCCGCCGGAACCGCCAGTTCGTCCCGCTGGAAGACGTCGGCGAACCGCTGGGTCAACGCCACCTTGTCATCGACGACCGCCGCATCCAGGCAGATGCGCGCGGCCTCGAACAGATCTGACGGCATCTTGGTCATGCACCAACCCGGAAGACTTCAGGGATCCGCATTTTCCAAATCCCGAATCCCCAATCCCGAATCTCCGCTCTCAAGACACCCGGCGTTTGCGCTTGGCTTCGTCCGAACGCGCCTGCTGGATGCGCTCGAAGTAGCCGGACTCGATGCCGGTGACGTACTCGCCATCGAAGCACGAAGAATCGAACCTGGTCAGCTGCGGATTGCCTTCGCGCACCGCGGCTTCCAGGTCTTCCAGATCCTGATAGACCAGCCAGTCGCAGCCGAGCAGCTTCTCGATTTCCTCGACGCTGCGAGCGTGCGCGACCAGTTCGTCCACCGCCGGCATGTCGATGCCGTAGATGTTGGGATGGCGCACCGGCGGCGCCGCCGAGGCCAGGTAGACCTTGCGCGCGCCCGCGTCGCGCGCCATCTGCACGATCTGCTGCGAGGTGGTGCCACGCACGATCGAGTCGTCGACCAGCAGCACCACCCGGTTGCGGAACTCCAGGTGGATCGGATTGAGCTTGCGACGCACCGATTTCACCCGCTCGCTCTGGCCCGGCATGATGAAGGTGCGGCCCACGTAACGGTTCTTGATGAAGCCCTCGCGGTACTTCACGCCCAGCACGTTGGAAATCTCCAGCGCGGCGTCGCGCGAGGTATCCGGAATCGGGATGATGGTGTCGATGTCGTGATCCGGGCGCAGGCGCAGGATCTTCTCGCCCAGCTTCACGCCCATGCGCATGCGCGCCTTGTGCACCGACACGTTGTCGATCATCGAGTCCGGGCGGGCGAAATAGACGTATTCGAAGATGCACGGCGCATGCTGCTTGGCGTCCGCGCAGATCTCGGAGAACAGTTCGCCGCGCGCGGTGATCACCAGCGCCTCGCCCGGCAGCACGTAGCGCACGCGCTAAAATCCCAGGATGTCCAGCGCCGCCGATTCGGAGGCGACGATGTACTCGAAGCCCTCGTTGTGCTCGCGCTTGCCCAGCACCAGCGGGCGGATGCCGTTGGGATCGCGGAACGCCACCAGGCCCAGGCCCAGCACCACGCTGACCACGGCGTAGCCGCCGCGCACCCGGCGATGCACGCCGGCGACCGCGCGGATCGCCGTTTCCGGCGACAGCGTGCGCTGCAGGTCCAGTTCGTGCGCGAACACGTTCAGCAGCACTTCGCTGTCGGATTCGGTGTTGATGTTGCGGCGATCCTGGGCGAACACTTCCTGGCGCAGCGCCTCGGTGTTGATCAGGTTGCCGTTGTGCGCCAGGGCGATGCCGTAGGGTGAATTGACGTAGAAGGGCTGCGCCTCGTCCATGCCCTCGGAACCGGCGGTGGGATAGCGGCAGTGGGCGATGCCCACGCGGCCTTCCAGCACGCTCATGGCCTTGGCGTTGAACACGTCGCGGACCAGGCCGTTGTCCTTGTGCACGCGCAGGCGGGTGCCGTCGGCGGTGGCGATGCCGGCGGCGTCCTGCCCTCGGTGTTGAAGGACGGTCAGCCCGTCATAGAGCTGGCCGGCAACATTCTGGTTGCCGACGATGCCGACGATACCGCACATGGATGACGCTCTCCGGTTCGATCAGTTCGAAGCTGGCGGGGAATCTGGAGCTTGCTGCGCGCCGGCTTCGTCCAGCGGCGGGGGCGAAGGCGGGAAGGACGCCATTATCGCCTGCTGGCGGGCCGATGCCAAAATACCAGTTCCGATACGGTCCATTCCTACCAACCAGCGACTCAGCCATTGCGCGCCCGGCAACAGCGCGGGTACCAGCCGCGACTGCGCCCAGGACGGCTCGCGCGGCAGGTCGGTGAAACCGGCCAGCAGGACCAGGATGCAGGCCACCAGCGCGCCGCGCGCCAGGCCGAGCGCCAAGCCCAGCAACCGATCCAGCGCCGACAGGCCGACCGCCTTCACCAGCAGCCGGACCAGCCAGCCGATCAGGCCGACCACGATCATCACCACGATGAAGCTGAGCGCGTAGCCGCCGAACAGTTCGGTCGCGCCCGGCGTGCCGCCCTCGGCGAGGATGCCGGCGACCTGCGCGCCGTAGTGGAACGCCACCCAGCCCGCCAGCAGCCAGGCCAGCAGCGACGCCAGTGCGCCGATGAAACCGCGCAGCAGGCCGAACAGGGCCGACGCGCCGATGACGGCGGCCAGCACGAGGTCGATCATCGGCATCCGTCAGGCATCAGGGATGCGGACGGACCATGCCGCTGATACCGAATTTGGCCGCCACCTGCGCCTTCAGCTGATCGGCGTCGGCGCGGCTGGCCACCGGCCCCACCCGCACGCGGCTGAGGGTGCCCTTGTCGGTGCGGACCTGTTTGAAGAAGGCGCTGAAGCCGCCGGCGCGCACCTTGTCGCGCAGCGCGGTGGCTTCCTCGGGCTTGGAGAACGCGCCCAGCTGCACGGCGAAACCGACGTTGCTGGCGGCCGGCTTGGGCGGCTCGGGCCTGGTCGCCGGCTTCTCGGCCGGCGCGGTCGCGGGCTTGGCCGGGGCGGTGGCTGCGGTCGTCGCGGGAGCCGTCGTGGCCGGCGCCGGCGCGGGCTTGGCCGGTTCCGGCGGCAGCGCCTGGGTGGTCACCACCGGCGCCGGGGCGGCGGCCTGGGCGACCGAGGGGCCGGTCGCGGCGGCGGCGGATGCCGGGGTTTCGGCAGTGGCGTCGAGCACCACGACCTGGGCCTTTAAGTGTTGCGGATCTTGATGGCTTCCAGCCGCTGGGATTCGGCGATGGCGCGGTCCGGATAGGGTCCGATGCGCACGCGGTAGGCGCTGCGGCCGTTGATGGTGGCGGCCTCGCGGTAGCCGGGCAGCCCGCCCTGCTTGAGCCGGGCGATGACCGCGTCGGCGTCGGCGGCGCTGGCGTAGGCGCCGAAACTGACCGCGTAGTTGCCAACGGGTGGTTGTCGCCGGCATCACGCCCGCGATCCGGCCGGGGCGCCGCGTCGGGCGAAGTCGCCGGAGTCGCGGCGGCAGGCCGACGCGCCATTGGCGGGCGCGCCGTCCGGCGTGACCAGCGGACAATTCGACGGGTTTCGTACTCGCCCGTTCGGGTGCGGTCGGGCTACTTTCAGCGGCACATCCGAAACCCGCTTCGGGGGCCGGTCCCTTGACCAGCATCGGCAGGAAGATGACCGCCAGCGCGACCAGGACAATCGCGCCGATCAGACGCTGTTTCAGAGAGTATCCATCAGTACCCACGCTACGCCGCGGCGAGAATGCCGCAGGGATTATACGGTGCCGATCCCGGGCTTCCCGTCATTCGGATGAACGCAGGGCGAGCATCGCCTCGGCGGCAGTGTGGAAGGAACCGAAGACCAGGATGCGCGAGCCGTCGGCAGCTCCGTCCCGCGCCAAAGCCAGCGCATCGGCCACGCTGGCATGACGGCTTCCGTTTGCGGCGGTGGTGCCTCCCAGCCGCGCGGCAAGCGCGTCCACGTCCTGGCCGCGTGCAGTTCCAGGCTCCAGTCCCGCCAGATGCCAGCGCACGTCCAGGCCATCGAACGCGGCCACCACGCCCACCGCGTCCTTGTCGGCCAGCGCCGCATAGACCAACTGCGTCGGCACGGCGGGTTGCGCGCGCACCCATCTACCCAGTTCGCGCGCGGCCTGCGGGTTGTGGCCGACATCGACCACGATCTCGACGCCGTCGCGGACGAAGGTCTGCAGACGCCCCGGAAGACGCGCCGCGGCAATGCCTTCGGCGAACGCGGCGTCCGCCGGCGGGGTGTCGAGCGCGCGCAGCGCGGCGATTGCGGCGGCGGCGTTGTTGCGCTGGACCGGCGCGGCCAGCGGCGGATTCGGCAGTTCCAGTTCCGCGCCGACCTCGCGCCAGCGCCAGCGCTGCCCGTCAATCGGTTCCTGGAAGAAATCGCTGCCCAGCCGAAGCGCGTTGGCGCCAATCGCGTAGGCGTGGCGCAGCACGCTGGACGGCGAATCGATTTCGCCCAGCACCAGCGGTTTCCATGCGCGCGCGATGCCGGCCTTCTCCTGGCCGATGCTCTCGCGGTCCGGTCCCAGCCAGTCGACATGATCGATGTCCACCGTGGTGATCACTGCGACGTCGGCATCGATCAGGTTCACCGCGTCCAGGCGTCCGCCCAGGCCCACTTCCAGCACCGCCAGATCCAGCTGCGCCTGCTGGAACAGCCACAGCGCCGCCAGCGTGCCGAATTCGAAATAGGTCAGCGGCACCTCGCCACGCGCGGTTTCCACCGCGGCGAATGCGGCGATCAGTTGCGTGTCGCCTGCCTCGTCGCCGTCGATGCGCACGCGCTCGTTGTAGCGCAGCAGGTGCGGCGAGGTGTACGCGCCCACCCGCCAACCGGCGGCGCGGGCAATGGATTCGATGAAAGCGACCGTCGAGCCCTTGCCGTTGGTGCCGCCCACCGTGATCACCTGCGCGGCCGGACGGGCCAGCCCCAGCGCATCGGCCACCGCGCGCACGCGCTCCAGGCCCATCTCGATGGATTTCGGATGCTGGCGCTCGATGTAGGCGAGCCAGTCATCGAGGGTCTGCGGGAGAGAGGAAACCATGTTCAATCCTGGGAGTAGACGTGCTGGATGCTGAAACCCAGCACGGAGCGGCGGCCGGCCAGCAGCACTTCGACCTGCTGATTCGGATGACGATCGTAGAACGCTTCACGCACGCACAGGTAGGAGGGAAACGCGCCTTCCATCGGGCCGCCATACAGCCGGTGATCGCAGGAACGGCGGCTGCGGCTGTAGCGGGTTTCCATCGCGTGGATTTCGCGGACTTCGCTGCCGAACAGGCGGGTGAACGCCCATGGCAGGGTCTTGATGGCGATCAGCCAGGAAACGAAACCCAGCATCAGCGGAATGGCCAGCAGCAGGAACAGGAACCTGGGCAGGCCCTGGCCCGCCAGCTGGCCCATGCGCCCCTTGCGGCGGGCGTGGGCGAACAGCAGCGCCGTCTCGATCACGCCGATAATCAGGAAGATCACCGCCATGTGGATGCCCTGCAACGCCGGCGCCGGTACGAAGTCGACGAACATGCCGGCAAGCACAGATCAGTACCGCCACTGCCGCCGACGTGCCGATCCACTGCTCGCGGGTCGGCTGTTCGGTGCCGAACGCGGCCTGCTTCCAGCCCATGCCGGATGCCCTGCGAGCGGGTTACAGCGCGCGGTGCCTGGCTTCGCCGAAGAACGGCGTGTGGTGGGCGCAGTCGTTCAGGCGCACCACTTCCAGCCGCTCCACGTCCGGGCCTTCCAGCAGGTTCAGGGTGGTCGGCGCCTGGCGGAAGGTCCACAGCTTGGCGATCGGCAGGCCGAGCACGCGGCACAGGATGACCCGGTTCACCGCGTCGTGCGCGACCACCAGCAGGGTGTCGCCATCGCCCAGGCCTTCGGCCGCGCGCGCCAATCCGCGCCAGGAGCGATCCAGCACTTGTCGCACCAATTCGCCGCCCGGCATCAGCACGGTGTCGGGTTCCTCGCGCCAGGCTTGCAGGCGAGCCGGATCCTTCTCGTGGATTTCGCTGGCCAGCAGGCCCTCCCACTCGCCGTGGGCGATTTCCTGCAAATCCGCGTCCGTGCTCAGCATCTCGGCGCGCGACGGTCCGAGCGCATAGCGGGCGGTGGTGGCGGCGCGGGTCAACGGCGAAGCCACCGCGCGGGAGATCGGAAGATCCTGCAACCGTTGGCCCAGCGCCTGCGCCTGCGATTCACCGATCGGTGAAAGGGGAATGTCGATCTGGCCCTGGTAGCGGCCTTCGGCGTTCCACGGCGTTTCGCCGTGGCGGGCAAGCAGGATGCGCATGCGTGGGGGATTCCGGCTGTGGGAAGCGCCGTCCTGAATCCGGATGCGGATCCGGAAACGACGACGGGAGCGGATCATACCGCTCCCGTCGCCCGGTTCCGCCCTTTTTCTGGAAGGTCAGACCATTTGGTTACCGCTTACTTGCCCGCGGGGACGTTCATTTCCTTCAGCAACTGCGGCGCCGGATAGACCTCCTGCATGATCCAGCGCAGGTAACGGCCGTCCACCGCGATCATGCGGGTCATCTTGGGATCGAACACCCAGTTGGAGCTGACCGATTCCCAGTTGCCGTCGAAGGCCAGGCCGACCAGCTTGCCGTTCGCGTCCAGCACCGGCGAACCGGAATTGCCGCCGGTGATGTCCAGATCCGACAGGTAGTTCACCGGCACCGAGCCGATGCGCTTGTCTTCCAGGCCGCCGTAGCGCTTGGCCTTGACCGCATCCAGCAGCGCCTTCGGCGAGTCGAACGGATCCTGCCCTTCTCCTTCCCACCACGCCTTCCAGGGTGGTGAACGGGGTGTAGGCCACGCCGTCCTTGGGCTCGTAACCCATCACGTTGCCGAAGGTGATGCGCAGCGACAGGTTGGCGTCCGGATAGACGAACTCGCCCTGGCTCTTCTTGTAATCGGCCAGCGCCTGCAGGAACACCGGACGCGCGACCAGCGACTCGCCCATGCGGGTCTTGCGCTCCTGTTCCAGCTTCAGCAGGGTCGGCATCACCGCCACCGCGTACTGGATGGCCGGATCGTTGCTGGCCTCGAATGCCTTGCGATCGGCCTTCAGCCACTTCAGGCGTTCCTCGGTGTTGCCCAGCCGGGTGCCGGCCAGCTTGTCGAGCGCGCGGTTGACCGCGGCGGCGTCATTGCCGCCCAGCCAGGCGTCGACCGCGGCCACATGCTGGTCCGCCGGCAGCTTGACGTACTCGTTGAGCCAGTACTGCTGGATCTGCCGATCCATCGCCGGCACGTAACGGCGCTCCATCTGCTTCATCGCGCCTTCGATGCCCGGCAGATCGCGTTCCTGGTAACCGGATTCGCGCTCGGTGTTGGGCTTTTCGTTCTCGATCGCCAGGCGATACAGCGTGCTCGCCACACCGATCACGCCGCTGTTGCCGAACTGGCCGACCACCAGATCGCGATCGCGGGTGCGCTTGGCCTGCTCGGCCAGCGCCACCAGTTTGGCGTGCGCGTCCAGCGCCGCCTTGCCCTGCCCGCCCTGGCCCTTGAGCCAAGTCAGCACCGCGGTTTCCTCGGCGTGCTTCTGGCCGGCGGCGTCGATGCGCTTGAAGCCTTCCAGCTGGCCTTCGAAATTCTTGCTGGTGTTGTTCCAGCCGGCCATGCTGCTGGCGTACTTCACCGCGATGTCCGGGTTGGTCTTGCCGGCCGCCTTCACCATCTCGATCAGCGCCTTGTAGTGGCGCGCGACGGTCGGATAGGTCCAGCTGGCGGTGTTGTCGAATTCGGTGGCCAGCGCGTAGCGGTTGGTGGAACCCGGATAGCCGGCCACCATCACGAAGTCACCGGCGCCCAGCGGCTGGTCGGCGAACTTCAGCCAGTGCTTGGGCTGGTACGGCACGTTGTCCTTGGAAAACGCGGCCGGCTTGCCGTCCTTGCCGACATAGGCGCGGTAGAACGAGAAATCGCCGGTGTGGCGCGGCCACATCCAGTTGTCGATGTCGCCGCCGAACTTGCCGACGCTGCCCGGAGGCGCGTACGCCAGGCGCACGTCCTTGATTTCCAGGTTCTTGAACAGGCGATAGGTGTTGCCGCCGGAGAAGCTGTACAGGCGGCAGCGGAAGCCGCCTTCGGCCTCGCAGTCGGCGACCAGCTTCTTCTCGAACGCTTCCAGCGCCTGGGTACGCGCCAGCGGATCGTTGCCGGCGGCGGCGATCGCGGCCTTGGCCTCGGCGGTCACGTCCTTGATGTCGTCCAGCACGTAGACGCGCGCGTTCGGACCGGCGCTGACCTCGTCGGCCAGGGTGGGCGCGTTGAAGCCATCCTTGATCAGGTTCTTCTCGGCGGTGGAATTGAGCTGGATGGCGCCATACGCGCAATGGTGGTTGGTGACCACCAGGCCCTGCGGGGAGACGAAGCTGGCGGTGCAGCCGCCCAGCGCGACGACGGCGCCCATCGGGTCGCCGGTCAGGTTGGACAGTTGCTCCGGCGACAGCTTGAGGCCGGCCTTCTTCAGCGGACCGGCGATCTCCGGCAACTGCTGCGGCACCCACATGCCCTCTCCGGCATGGGCAAGGCCGGCCGGCGCGAGGCAGGCCACGGCGAGTGAGGCAGCAAGCAGGTTAAGGCGCATGGGTACATCCCCTCGAAAAAATGAACGTTAGATTGTAACGGTCGGCGGCGCCCGGCCGGGCATGACTTTCGGCCTAGTCGCGGTGGCGGCGCGTACGCGCGCGGGATCGCCCGGAATGATCGCCCGGAACGAAAGCCCGCCGGGGCCGTGCCTTGCCATACGGTTCCGGCCGCCCGCGTATAATTCGCGCCCTCAACGTCCGGTCCCGGAACACATTCCATGACGCAAATGATGAAGGCGCTGGTCAAGCGCGAAGCGGCCAAGGGCATCTGGCTGGAAGAGGTGCCGGTGCCGCAGCCCGGCCCGAACGAAGTGCTGATCAAGCTCGAGAAGACCGCCATCTGCGGCACCGATCTGCACATCTTCCTGTGGGACGAATGGAGCCAGCGCACCATCCGCCCGGGCCTGGTGATCGGGCACGAGTTCGTCGGCCGCATCGCCCAGATCGGTCCCGGCGTCACCGGCTACACGGTCGGCCAGCGCGTCTCGGCCGAAGGCCACATCGTCTGCGGCCACTGCCGCAACTGCCGCGGCGGCCGTCCGCACCTGTGCCCGAACACGGTCGGCATCGGCGTCAACCGCGACGGCGCGTTCGCCGAGTACATGGTGATGCCGGCCAGCAACCTGTGGCCGATTCCGGATCAGATCCCCAGCGAGCTGGCCGCGTTCTTCGATCCCTACGGCAACGCCGCGCACTGCGCACTGGAATTCGACGTCATCGGCGAGGACGTGCTGATCACCGGTGCAGGTCCGATCGGCATCATCGCCGCCGGCATCTGCAAGCACATCGGCGCGCGCAACGTGGTGGTCACCGACGTCAACGACTACCGCCTGAAACTGGCCGCCGACATGGGCGCGACCCGCGTGGTCAACGTCGCCAACACCTCGCTCAAGGAAGTGATGGCCGACCTGCACATGGAAGGCTTCGACGTGGGCCTGGAAATGAGCGGCAACCCGCGCGCGTTCAACGACATGCTCGATTGCATGTACCACGGCGGCAAGATCGCCCTGCTCGGCATCCTGCCCAAGGGCGCCGGCGTGGACTGGGATCGGATCATCTTCAAGGGCCTCACCGTGCAGGGCATCTACGGCCGCAAGATGTACGAGACCTGGTACAAGATGACCCAACTGGTGCTGTCCGGCTTCCCGCTGGGCAAGGTGCTGACCCACCAGTTGCCGATCGACGATTTCCAGAAGGGCTTCGACCTGATGGAAGCGGGCAAGGCCGGCAAGGTCGTGCTGAGCTGGACCTGAGTCCTGGTTCCTCCCCCGCGAGCGGGGGAAGGTGCCGAAGGCGGATGGGGGCAAGCACCGAAGGTATTTCGCAACAGCCAACCGCAAAAAAGGGCGCCTTGCGGCGCCCTTTTTCCTTGCCCGCATGCGGCAGACTCAGTTGCCGATGCTGATCGTCAGCGCGACCCGGTTGTCGTAGATGTCGCCATCGGCCTTCAGCACGTCGGCATCGGAGCCGAAGGTCGTGTAGTAACCGAGGGTCGCGGTGGCCGGACCGAAGGTCTTGTTCAAGGTCAGCGCGCCGTCGAAGTAGTCTTCCACGCCGAGAGTAGAGCGCTCGCCCTCGATCCATTCTTCGCCGTAGTCGACCGTGGTGTAGCCCACCGAGGCGCCGACCGAGAAACCGCTTTCGCCGATGTCGTAGGCAGCGGCCAGGTTGGCATAGCTTTCCTTGGCCTTCGGGGTCAGATCGCCGTAATCCGGCGCGTAGGCGAGCATGCCGGAGATTTCCACCGGGCCGGCCCAGGTGACCTTGGCGATGTACTCGTTGTAGTCGCCGCTCGACACGCCGGAGCTGGCGCCGTGATAGGTGTAGCGGACCGCGCTGACATCGAGGTTCCAGCTGTCGTTGAAGTCGTAGCTGTAGCCGACGAAACCGTCGAGCTCGAAGTTCGGGCCGCGCACGCCGGCTTCCGGATCCGGGTCGCCGAAGTCGACATTGGAGCCCCACACGCCCACGTACAGGCCGAACGGCGCGGTATAGGTCAGGCCGGCCTGGAAGGCGGGGCCTTCATCGGTCTGGGAAACGCCACGGAAGACATAATCGGTGGTGGCGGCGACCGACCAGGTGACGGGGGATTCGGGCTCGGCCTCGGCTTCCGCCGCGGCCTCCTGCGCAAACGAAACGAACGGAACCGACGCCATCAGGGCGACGGCAAGGGCGGTGCACAACTTGACTGGCTTCATCCGGGTTCTCTCCAGGTTGGCTTTCGGCGTGATGGTTGCGCGCAGGCCGGTCCCACTCCGACCTTGAACACGTGCGTTGACCCACGTGTTTACGGTTTTTTAACCGTCGTTCGGATACTGCGCTGCAACAATCGCCGTCGTCAAGTGCCCGGAGCCGCTTCGCCGCCCTCCCCCCAGCCAGCGGGCGCGGGGAACCAGCCGAACCGTGCCGGCGCCAGGTGCAGCCGCTGTCCGGCCACGAATCCCTCCTCCCGGGCGGGCAATTCCACTTCCACTTCCCGGCGGGAACCGGCCAGTTGCGCCCGCAGGCGCAGGCGCGGCCCATTGCGCTGGCCGGACAGCACGGTCGCCGGCCAGCCACGGCCGGCCGGATCGATGCGCAGATCCTCGGGGCGCACGAACACTTCCGCCGTCCCCTCGCCGCGGGCCGGCCCGGACAGCGGCAGCACCTCGCCCTCGGCCCGCAGTTCGCCCTGATGCCATTGCGCCGGCAGGCGATTGACCGCACCGACGAAGGAATAGATGAAGGGCGAGGCCGGCGCGTCGTAGACCTCGGCCGGGGTACCGACCTGCTCCAGCTTGCCGTCGTTGAGGATCGCCACGCGATCAGCCAGCTCCAGCGCTTCCTCCTGATCGTGGGTGACGAACAGCGTGGTCAGGCCGGTGCGGTCGTGCAGTTCGCGCAGCCAGCGACGCAGATCCCGGCGCACCTGCGCATCGAGCGCGCCGAACGGTTCGTCCAGCAGCAGCACGCGCGGTTCGATCGCCAGCGCGCGTGCCAGCGCCACCCGCTGCCGCTGGCCGCCGGAGAGCTGCGCGGGATAGCGTCCACCCAGTCCCTCCAGTTGCACCAGCGCCAGCAGTTCCTCGACCCGTGCACGGATGCGTGCTTCCGGCCAGCGCTGCGCGCCGCGCCGGACCCGCAGGCCGAAGGCGATGTTGTCGGTGACGTCGAGATGGCGGAACAGCGCGTAGTGCTGGAACACGAAGCCGGCCCGGCGCGCCTGCACGCTCAAGCCGGCCGCGTCCTCGCCGTCCAGCAGCACGCGGCCGCGATCGGCGTGTTCCAGTCCGGCGATGATCCGCAGCAGCGTGGTCTTGCCGGATCCCGATGGCCCCAGCAGTGCCAGCAGTTCGCCCTGCCGCACTTCCAGCTGGATGTCGTGCAACGCGGCATAGCTGCCGAACTGCTTGCCCACGTGTTCGATAGTGATGCCCATGCTTCTGCCTCAATGCCGGTGATTGGCGGCCAGCGCCTCGCCGTGGCGCCATTCCAGGTACGACTTCAGCGCCAGCGTCACCAGCGCGGACAGCGCCAGCAGCGAGGCGGCGGCGAACGCGGCGCTGTAGGCGTATTCGTTGTAGAGGATTTCCACGTGCAGCGGCAGCGTGTTGGTGCGCCCGCGAATATGCCCGGACACCACCGACACCGCGCCGAACTCGCCCATCGCACGCGCGCTGCACAACAGCACGCCATACAGCAGCGCCCAACGGATGTTCGGCAGGGTCACCCGCCAGAACGCCTGCCAGCCGCTCGCGCCGAGGCTGAGCGCGGCCAGTTCCTCGTCGCTGCCCTGCTGCTCCATCAGCGGCATCAGCTCGCGCGCGATGAAGGGAAAGGTCACGAAGACCGTCGCCAGCACGATGCCCGGCAGCGCGAAGATGATCTTCGGCAGTTGCAGGGTCACCTCGCCCAGCAGCGGCAGCGGGAAGCGCCAGCCCTCGTCGATCAACGGCCAGGCCCAGCCCTGCGCGCCGAAGATCAGCACGAAGATCAGCCCCGCCACCACCGGCGAGACCGCGAAAGGCAGATCGATCAGCGTCACCAGCCAGCGCTTGCCGGGAAACTCGTGCTTGCTGACCGCCCAGGCCGCGGCGACGCCGAACGCCAGATTCAACGGAACCACGATGGCGGTGACCAGCAGGGTCAACCGGATCGCCGCCAGCGCATCGGGCTCGCGGATTGCGGTGAGGAACGCGGTCCATCCGCCCCGCAGCGCTTCCACGAACACCAGCAGCAGCGGCAGCAGCAGGAACGCCAGCAGGAACCCCAGCGCACCGGCGATCAGCAGCCATTGTGCCCAGCGCGGCTCGGTGGTCGCCGACCGCGTGCGGTGCGCCTTGGGTTCGGAAGAAACCTCGGCGAGGGAATCATGCGGCAACGGAATCACGGCGGATATGGCCTCGCTCATCCCTGGCTCCGCGCGGTGCGCGCCAGCCGCGATTGCAGGCTGTTGACCGCCAGCAGCAACACGAACGAAAGCAGCAGCATCGCCGCGGCGATCGCGGTCGCGCCGGCGTAGTCGAATTCCTCCAGCTTGATGGTGATCAGCAGCGGCGCGATCTCGGACACGCCGGGCAGGTTGCCGGCGATGAAGATCACCGAGCCGTACTCGCCCACGCCGCGCGCGAACGCCAGCGCGAAGCCGGCAAGCACCGCCGGCCACAGGGTCGGCAGTACGACGCGGCGGATGGTCTGCCAGCGATTGGCGCCCAGGGTCGCGGCGGCCTCTTCCAGTTCGCGCTCGGTTTCGGCCAGCACCGGCTGCACCACCCGCACCACGAACGGCAGGCCGATGAACACCAGCGCCACGGTGATGCCCAGCGGGGTATAGGCCACTTTCACTCCCGCCGCTTCCAGCCAGCGCCCCAGCCAGCCGGTGGGTCCGTACAGCGCGGTGAGCGCGATGCCCGCCACCGCGGTCGGCAGCGCGAATGGCAGATCGATCATCGCGTCGAACAGGCGCTTGCCGGGGAAACCGATAGCGCACGAACACCCACGCCACCCACGTGCCCATCACCGCGTTGAACGCCGCCGCCGCCAGCGCGGTACCGAAGCTCACCCACAGCGCCGACAGCACGCGCGGCTCGGTCCAGATCCGCCACAGCCCGTCCAGGCCCAGGCCGCTCGCCTTGACGAACACGCCCACCAGCGGAATCAGCACGATCAGGCCCAGCCAGGCCAGCGTATAGCCCAGGCTGAGGCCGAAGCCGGGGATGACCCGGCGACGGCGTCCCGCACCCGCCCGCGCGTCAATCACCGCGGCCATTCATCGTCTCCGCGCGGCCGGATGCGCCGCCAGTGTCATGCTCATTTCGCCTGGATCTGATCGAACACGCCGCCGTCGGCGAAGTGCGTGGCCTGGGCCTTGGCCCACGAACCGAACACCTTGTCGATGGTCACCAGTTCCAGCTTCGGAAACCGCGCCACGTCGGCCGGCGCCGCGTATTGCGGATAGCGTGGCCGGTAATAGTGCTTGGCCGCCAATCGCTGCCCGGTCGGCGAGTACAGGAACTGCAGATAGGCCTGCGCGGCCTCCCGCGTCCCATGCTTGTCGACGTTCCTGTCGACCAGCGCCACCGGCGGCTCCGCCAGGATCGACAGCGACGGCACCACGATGTCGAACTTGTCCGGACCCAGTTCCTCGATCGACAGGAACGCTTCGTTCTCCCACGCCAGCAGCACGTCGCCGATGCCGCGCTGGACGAAGGTGGTGGTGGCGCCGCGCGCGCCGGTATCCAGCACCGGCACGTTGCGGAACAGCGCGCGCACGAAGTTGCGGGTCTTGGCTTCGTCGCCCTTGAAGATCTTCAGGCCATAGGCCCAGGCGGCGAGGTAGTTCCAGCGCGCACCGCCGGAGGTCTTCGGATTCGGCGTGATCACCGAGGTGCCCGGCTTCACCAGATCCACCCAATCCTTGATTTTCTTCGGATTGCCCTTGCGCACCAGGAACACGATGGTCGACGTGTACGGCGCGCTGTTCTCCGGCAGACGTGACTGCCAGTTGGCCGGGAACAGGCGTGCACGCTGGGCGATGGAATCCACGTCATAGGCCAGCGCCAGCGTCACCACGTCGGCCTCCAGTCCATCGATGACCGCGCGCGCCTGCTTGCCTGATCCACCGTGCGAGGTTTCGACTTCGACCTTCTGGCCCTTCTTCTGCTGCCAGTCCTTGGCGAAGGCGGCATTGAATTCGCGATAGAACTCACGGGTGGGATCGTAGGAGACATTCAGCAGTTTCACGTCGCGTGCGCCGGCCGCGGTGGCCACGGTCAGGCCGAAAGCGATCAGCAGGGTGCGCAGATGACGTCGCAGGGAATGATGGCTCATGGGAATCTCCGGAATCAGAAGGCGACCTGGAGGCGCGAGAAGATCGCCTTCTCGTCCTCGCGATCGGCGGCATTGGCGGCGCCGCCCTTGAAGGTGGTGTCCAGGTAGTTGAAGACGAGCTTGAGATTGCTGGTGAGGTACCAGTTCAGGCCGAGCGTCCAGTTGCGGGCCTGGCGGGCCGAGATCGCGGTGTCGGCGAACAGCGGAAAGGCGTCGTCATCGATGTCGAGTGCGCCGTAGCGGGCAATCAGCTCGAACGCCCCCCAACCCTCCTCGCCCGGGCGGAACGGACGCGATGGTTTGACCACGCCGCGGTAGCTGGCGTCCTCGCCGGTCAGCACCCACTGCGCGGTCGCCTGCCAAGCGGTGTTTTCCAGCTTGTCGCGGCGTCCCGCATTCACCCCGCCGGCGACCACGACTTCCTGGCGCGACTGGATGTATTCACCCAGCAGACCGAACCGGCCCAGGTAGTAGTACGCCTGCGGCGACCACCGGAAATGCTCGCCATCGGCGTTCACCGCCGAGCGATAGGCGAAGAACTGCGCCTGCCCCGGCGTGCGGTAGCGCGGCAGGAAATTGTTGCCCGCGCCGCGCTTGTCGCCGATGCTCGCGCCCAGTCCGAAACCCAGCCCGGACAGTGCGCTGGCGTCATTGCGGAACGGCTCGAAGAACACCCGGCCGGCGTATTCGAATTCGTTGTCGGGATTGCTGGTGACCGCGTCGCGGCCATCGACCGTGCCGTTGAACACGCCCAGCGCATAGCTGAAACGGCCATCGGCCACTTCGCCCTGCAATTGCACGCCAATGTCGCGGTTGGGTGCCAGTTCGCTGGGCAGTGAACGTTCCACCGCCGACAGCGGTGATGATGATTGCAGCCGCTCCAGCCCCACCGGCGAGGTGAATTTGCCGACCCGCAGGGTGTACGCCGGGTTGAAGCGCAGATCCACATAGGCATCGACAATGCTCGCATTGTCGCCCGCGAACTCCGGGGTCAGGCGGAAGCCGACCAGCTTGCCCAGCGAGCCTTCGATCGTCGGTCGCGCGGTGCGCAGGAGGAAGGTGTCGTTCTGCGCCGGCGCATGATCGTCGAGGAAGAACCGGCCATCGCCCTGGATCAGCCCGCGCAGGCGGATCTCGTAATCGCCGCCGGCCGACTTGAACGAGGCGCCCTTGTCGTTGACCGCGATGACCGGCGCCTCTTTCGCCTTGGCCACCTGTTCTTCCTGTTGCAGTTCCAGGCGTCGTTCCAGCACCCGCAGGCGCTGGTCCAGATCCACGAGGCCCACCTCGCCCCCCCTCGCCACTTCCTTACCGACGGTGCCACCGAGGCGGCGCTCCAGCGCCTCCAGCCGCTGCTGCAGTTCCTCGACCGTGGGCTTGTGCTGCTGCGCGGCCACCGGCAACGCCAGCGAACACAGCAGCACGGCGGCCAGCCGCGTGATCCGCTGTTTCGCCCGCACCGCCTGCCCGTGTCCACGCATCGCAAGGTTTCCCGTCTGTGGCCTTTCGACCGGAACCGTTGATGCTGCGGATGCACATCGCGCCCGGGAAATGACTTGAGGACCGGTTCTTATGCCGCATCGGCATGACACCGGCAGGGACGCGGCGGAGACCGTTAAAATGGCGGCTTCCCTCCGTCCCCCGAGCCGTCCATGTCCGAATCGCTGACCGCCCGCTATGCCGCCGAGCTGGAGAACCTGCAGGCGCAGGGCCTGTTCAAGTCAGAGCGCATCATCACCAGCCCGCAGTCGGCCGAGATCACCCTCGCCGATGGACGCACGGTGCTGAATTTCTGCGCCAACAACTATCTCGGACTGGCCGACCATCCCGACGTCATCGCCGCGGCCAAGCAGGCGCTGGACAGCCATGGTTTCGGCATGGCCTCGGTGCGCTTCATCTGCGGCACCCAGGATCTGCACAAGCAACTGGAAAAGACCATCGCCGATTTCTTCGGCACCGAGGACACCATCCTGTACGCGGCGTGCTTCGACGCCAACGGCGGCCTGTTCGAACCTTTGCTGGACGAGAACGACGCGATCATCTCCGACGCGCTCAACCACGCCTCGATCATCGACGGCGTGCGCCTGTGCAAGGCCAAGCGCTTCCGTTACGCCAACTGCGACATGGCCGATCTGGAAGCGCAGCTGCAGGCCGCCGATGCCGCCGGCTGCCGGACCAAACTGATCACCACCGACGGCGTGTTCTCGATGGACGGCTTCATCGCCCCGCTCGACGAGATCACCGCGCTGGCGAAGAAGTACAACGCGCTGGTGCACATCGACGAATGCCATGCCACCGGTTTCCTCGGCGCCACCGGCCGTGGTTCGGCCGAGGTGAAGGGCGTGCTGGATCGCATCGACATCTTCACCGGCACCCTCGGCAAGGCGATGGGCGGCGCGCTGGGCGGCTTCACCACCGCGAAGAAGGAAGTGATCGAACTGCTGCGCCAGCGCTCGCGCCCCTACCTGTTCTCCAACTCGCTCCCGCCGCACGTGGTCGCTGCCGGTATCAAGGCCTTCGAGATGCTGTCCTCGGCCGGCGATCTGCGCGTGCAGTTGCAGGAAAACACCCGCTACTTCCGCGAGCGCATGGGCGCCGCCGGCTTCGACATCAAACCCGGCGTGCATCCGATCTGCCCGGTGATGCTGTACGACGCGCCGCTGGCACAACGCTTCGCCGCGCGCCTGCTGGAAGAAGGCATCTACGCCATCGGCTTCTTCTTCCCCGTGGTCGGCAAGGGCCAGGCCCGCATCCGCACCCAGATGAGCGCCGCGCATACCCGTGAGCATCTGGATCAGGCGATCGATGCGTTCACCCGCATCGGGCAGGAACTTGGCGTGTTGAAGGGCTGAGGCGGCTACCGCCGAAAGCAGCGGAGCAAGCTCCGCTCTACGCATCCCTGTTACGCGTCCCTGTAGAGCCGAGCTTGCTCGGCCGGGCATCTCCCCCCAAAAGCAGCGGAGCAAGCTCCGCTCTACGAGAGGGTCGCGATTTCGTCCACGGTCAGGGGACGCCATGCGCCCTTGGCCAGTTCGCCAAGCACCAACGGACCGATCGCCACCCGGATCAGCCGCAACACCTGGATGTCGAAGGCTTCCAGCAGGCGCCGTATCTGCCGGTTGCGGCCTTCCTCCAGCTGGATTTCCAGCCAGGCATTCTTTTCGCCGGCGCGCAGCAGTACGGCCGACTTCGCGCGCAGGGTTTCATCGCCCGTGACCACGCCCCGTCGCAGGTTCGACAGCAGCTCGTCATCAGGAAGGCGATTGATCTGGACGTGGTAGGTCTTGTCGGGCCCCCGCGCCGGATCGGTGATGGCGGCGGCCCACTCGGGATCGTTGGAGAACAGCAGCAGACCCTCGCTGGCCTTGTCCAGCCGCCCCACCGGCGCGATCCAGGGCAGTCCGGCGCCATCGAAGCAGCGGTAGACCGTGTCGCGTCCCTGTTCGTCGCTGGCGGTGGTCAGCAGCCCCCGCGGTTTGTTGAGCATCAAGTAGAAGCGCTCGCCGGCACCCACCGGCACGCCATCGACACTTAGGCGATGCTTGCCCTGGACAATCGGGAATTCGGGATCCCGAATGACCCGGCCATCGACGGTCACTCGGCCCGCGAGGATCCAGCGGGTGGCTTCACTGCGGGAACAGACCCCGAGCTTGGAAAGAACGCGCGCCAACCCGTGGCGCGTCGGCGCGGCGTGATCGCCGGCGACCGGCCTGTTCGACAGCTTGCGTGGACGCGCGCGGGCGCCATGGTCGTGCCGGGCCATGGGCCACCACAGCGCGGGGAGGTTTACTTCTTGGCTTCGGGTACTGGCGCAGCCGGTGCCGCCGGCGCGGGAGCAGCGCCACCGGCACCCTTGGCCACGCGAACGCCGCGCGCCTTCATCCAGGCGTCGAATTCCTCGGCGGTCATGCGCTTGCCGTTCTGATTCATGTCGAAGCGCCACGGCGTATTGTCGAACTGGGTCTTCGGCTTGTAACCCGAAGGGTCATTGGCGTTGGCGGCCGCGGCCGGAGCCGGCATCGCCTTGGCGACGTTCTGGCAGCCTTCGATGCGCAGCCGCATCAACACGCGATCGACCGACAGCGCCTCGTCCAGGGCCTGGGTAAGCACGCCGCTGGGAGCGCCCAGTTGGGAAACGGTGGGAGTGAACTCGGACGCGACCGGTTCCAGTACCGTGGCACGCACCGGCAGCGGCGGTTGCACCAGGCTGCCGCTGCAGTTCTGAGCGGCGTTCGCGCGGGGATGGCGACAAGGCCGGCCAAACCGGCAAGAAGAAGATGGCGCATGCGGATACCCCGGCAATCGAACGAGCCCGCAGTGTAAGAAGCGCCGTCCCCGATATCAAGGAAAGCCTCAATGTTTTAGCCAAGTGGTTGACGCTTCTGTGGCTATGCGCACGCTCCACGCCCGCGCTGGCGGACTCGCCCCTCGCCCCCGTCCACGCGGGTTCGGGCCACAAAAAAACAAAGCCCGGCGCGAGGCCGGGCTTTGCGTGTTGCGTGAAGCGACGTCCGATTAGTTCTGGACGTTCAGTTCCGTACGACGGTTGCGCGCACGGCCTTCCTTGGTGTCGTTGGTGTCGATCGGACGGCTCTCGCCGTAACCGTTCGGACCAATCAGACGCGAAGCGTCGACACCGTTGCTGGTCAGGTACTCGTACACGGCCTTGGCGCGACGCTCCGACAGCTTCTGGTTGTAGGCGTCGGTACCGACGGAGTCGGTGTGACCGGCGACTTCAACCTTCAGGTCGGGGTAACGCTTCAGGATTTCGACGGCCTCGCCCAGGATGGCGACCGCGTCCGGACGCAGCACCGACTTGTTGAAGTCGAAGTTGACGCCCTTCAGGTCGATCGAGACCGGCACCGGGCAGCCGTCCGGACCGATGGTCTGGCCAGCCTGCGAACCGGGGCACTTGTCGTCGCAGTTGTTGACGCCGTCGCCGTCGTCATCCAGGTCCGCGCAGCTCGGAGCCGGCGCCGGAGCCGGCGGGGCCGGCGGAGCGGCTTCCGGACCCAGCGGGATGATGATGCCGACCGAAGCCAGCAGATCGGCGAAGTCGTCGCCATCATCAATCGAACCGTCGTACGACGGACCGATGGCCTGGTCGTCGAAATCGATGCGGTAGGCCAGTTCGGTGCGGACACCGACGCGACCCAGCTTGGCCTGGATACCACCACCCAGCTTGGCGGCGAAGTTGTTGTCCTTGCGCTCGCCCGGCGAGTTCGGGCTCGGGAACGCGTCGAACTCTTCTTCCGAGCGCTGCAGGCCGAGGCCGGCCAGCAGGTACGGATGCCAGTTGCGGTCCGACAGCCAGAAGTGGCGGCGCAGATCCAGCGAGATGCCGTACTGGCTCCAGTTCAGGTTTACGTTCTTGTCGAACTGGGTGTTCTGGTAGTTGATTTCACCATCCAGCGACCAGTTCGGGCTGATGAACTTGCCCAGACCGATGGCACCGAACGGGGCGTCGTCGGTGTTGCGGTCGTTGTCCTGGACGTTGACGCCGGCGGAACCGGTCAGGTACCAACGGTCGTCGAACTCCTGGGCGGAAGCAGCCTGCGCCAGGCTCAGACCGCTCAGCAGCGCGGCACAAAGCAGTTTCTTGTTCATTTGCAGCTCCTTGTCTAAATCAGCAGTTGTAGAAAAACCGACGTACTTAAAACTCGCGTTTTTTCCAGCTTTCTTATGGTTGTGCGGACGGCCGTCACGCTCGCCATCCTGAACAGATTATGCGGGAGGAAGTGAAGACAGCGTTAACGGTACCATAACAAGTCCACCCCGCCAAGGAAATTGTCTCGTTCGTGCCGGCAATTCATGCGGTCCGGCACAGCGCCATCAGGTCGTCCACGGCCAGCGCATCCAGGCGTTCGGGGACCGCTGCCAGCGCCAACAGCCGATCGGCCTGGTCCGCGGGCAGGCACGCTCTCAACGCCGCCTCGCACTTGGCCATCAACAGCGGGATGCCCTCCTTCCGCCGACGCCGGTGGCCGACAGGGTAATCGATCGCGATCCGATCCGTCCGGCTTCCGTCGCTGAAAAACACCTGCACCGCGTTGCCGATGAAGCGCCGATCCGGATCCAGGTAGTCGCGGGTGAAATCCGGATTCTCGTTGACAATCATCAGCTTGCGCAGCCGGTCGATGCGCGGGTCGGCGGCACGGGCATCGCCGTAGTCCTCAGCTTCCAGCCGTCCGAAGATCAGCGGCACCGCCACCATGTACTGCAGGCAATGATCGCGGTCGGCGTAGTTGTCCAAGGGACCGGTCTTGTCGATGATGCGCTGGCCCGCCTGCTGGGTCTCGATGACCACCCGCTCGACCTGATCCAGGCGGGGCGCCACCTGCGGATGCAGGCGCAGGGCGCATTCGACCGCGGTCTGGGCGTGGAATTCGGCGGGATAGCTGATCTTGAACAGGATGTTCTCCATCACATAGCTGCCGAAGGGTCGCTCGAAGCGGAATGGCTGGCCGCCGAAAGCCACTTCTTAGAAGCCCCAGACGCGGGCGCTGAGCGCGCTGGGGTAGCCGGTTTCCCCCTTCACCGCGTTCAAGGCGTGGATCACCGCGCGGCGGCAGGCGTCTCCGGCGGCCCAGCTCT
>OFCY01000059.1_pt1 | contig 21883 bp, 24 predicted proteins | sample 1520981 | NCBI WGS metagenome assembly OFCY01 (sample SAMEA2532533, study PRJEB24079) | metagenome
GGGATGAAGTCCGGAATGAGATCGATCGGACTGAGCGCGTAGGCCGCGACGCCGAGCGCCAGGAGGCGGACGAACCAGGGAGTGCGCGCGTCGCGGGCGGCGAAGTAGACGATCAGTGTCTGCCGCTTGAGGCCCCGCGCCCATTGCCTCAGCCGTGACATGACTGCTCGGCGGCAGGTGCAGGGCGGAATATGGGGGCGCAGGCGGGCGGAATCGCCATGGCTCGCGCAGCTTGCCCGAACGACGCTGGCCGCCGGCTCAACCCGGCTTCACCAGCCGTAGATCTTCCAGTACACCGGCGACACCGGGCCTTCGCCCTTGCTCTTGTCCAGCCGGCCATCGCCGTTCTCGTCGATCAGGTAATAGGCCGGACCCCGCGCCGGGGTGACCTTGACCATGCGCAGCTGGCCGGCCACGCGGTATTCCTCGATCACGTCGCCATTGGTTTCGGTGCGGACCGCGACCTGGGCGTCGGCCAGATCCACGCCGGGATCGTCCTGGGCGCCGTCCATCGACGCGCAACCTGCCAGCAGGAACACGGCAAGCGTGGCGGGTGCCAACGTCATGCGGGACATCGCGGACTCCTCGGGAATGGCCGGTCCAGGGATTATGCGCCAATCGCCGCCAAAGCGCCGTGACGCCGTGCCCGCGCCGCGGCGTAGAATCGCTGCATGAAACGACTAGTCCTGATCGACGGATCCAGCTACCTGTTCCGCGCGTTCCATGCGCTGCCACCCCTGACCAACGCCGCCGGCGAACCGACCGGCGCGCTGTTCGGCGTGGTCAACATGCTGCGCGCCACGCTCAAGGAAATGCCCGACTACGTGGCCTTCGTGCTGGATGCCAGCGGACCGACCTTCCGCGACGCGCTGTATCCCGAATACAAGGCCAATCGCCCGCCGATGCCCGAGGATCTGCGTGCGCAGGTGGAGCCGATGCGCCGGATCGTCGAGGCGCTGGGCTTCCCCCTGCTGTGCGTGGAAGGCGTGGAGGCCGACGACGTGATCGGCACGCTGGCATTGCAGGGCGCGGCGCAGGGCATCGAGGTCACCATCTCACCAGCGACAAGGATTTCGCCCAATTGGTGCGGCCGGGCGTGGCGCTGGTCAACACCATGAGCGGCAGCCGGCTGGATTCGGACGAGGCGGTGATGGAGAAGTTCGGCGTGCGGCCGGAACAGATCGTCGACTTCCTCGCCCTGATGGGCGACACCGTGGACAACGTGCCCGGCGTGGAGAAGTGCGGTCCCAAGACCGCCGCCAAGTGGCTGGGCGAATACGGCACGCTCGACGCGATCATCGCCGGCGCCGATGGCATCAAGGGCAAGATCGGCGAGAACCTGCGCGCGGCGCTGCCGCGGCTGCCGCTGAACCGCGAACTGGTCACCATCAAGACCGATGTCGCGCTGCCCGGCGGGCCGGAGACGCTGGCGCTGCGCAATCGCGATGTCGGCGAACTGCGCGAGCTGTACTCGCGTTACGGTTTCAACCAGGCCCTGAAGGAACTGGACGGCGGTGCCAGCGCCGGCGCGGTCGCCGAGAAGGAACCCGGCCGCGCGCGTGGCACCGGTTTCGTGTCCGGCCCGGCGCCGGATGCCGCGCCGATCGATGCGGCGTGGTCCGCGCCGGGCGAGTACGAAACGATACTGACCGAGGCCCAGCTGGAAGCCTGGATCGCCCGGCTGGCGGCGGCCGACGAGTTCGCCTTCGACACCGAGACCGACAGCCTGGATGCGATGCAGGCCAACCTGGTCGGCATGAGTTTCGCGGTGGAACCCGGCAAGGCGGCGTACCTGCCGCTGGGACACGTCTATCCGGGCGCGCCCGCGCAACTGGATCAAACCGCCACCCTGGCCCGGCTGGCGCCGTTGTTCGCCGATCCCGGCAAGCGCAAGCTCGGCCAGCACGGCAAGTACGATCTGCATGTGCTGCGCCGCCATGGCGTGGAGGTCGGCGGCTATGCCGACGACACCATGCTGGAGAGTTTCGTCTACAACTCCGGCAGCAACCGCCACGACATGGACAGCCTGGCCAAGCGCTTCCTCGGCTACGACACCATCAAGTACGAGCAGGTCGCGGGCAAGGGCGCCAAGCAGATCCTGTTCTTGAGGGTGGCGCTGGACGACGCCACCCGCTACGCCGCCGAGGATGCCGACGTGACCCTGCGGCTGCACCGGGTGATGACGCCGAAGCTGGCCGCCGAGCCGGGCCTGGAGCGCGTGTACCGCGACATCGAGATGCCGCTGGTGCCGGTGCTGGCGCGCATCGAGGCCAATGGCGTGCGCATCGACGGCGACGAGCTGCGCCGGCAGAGCGCGGACCTGGCCAAGCGCATGCTGGCCGCGCAGCAGAAGGCCACCGAACTGGCCGGGCGCAGCTTCAACCTGGATTCGCCCAAGCAGCTGCAGGCCTTGCTGTTCGACGAACTCAAGCTGCCGGCGGTGCTGAAGACCCCGACCGGCCAGCCCAGCACCAACGAGGAAGCGCTGGAGGCAATTGCCGATCAGCACGAACTGCCGCGCGTGATCCTGGAATACCGCGGGCTGGCCAAGCTGCGCAGCACCTATACCGACAAGCTGCCGGAGATGGTCAATCCGGAAACCGGTCGCGTGCACACCAGCTATCACCAGGCCGGCGCCGCCACCGGCCGGCTGTCCTCGACCGATCCCAATCTGCAGAACATCCCGATCCGCACCGAGGACGGCCGCCGCATCCGCAAGGCGTTCGTCGCGCCGCCGGGCCGCAAGCTGATCGCCTGCGACTACTCGCAGATCGAACTGCGGATCATGGCGCACCTGTCCGAGGATCCGGGCCTGGTGCGCGCGTTCGAGTCGGGCGCCGACATCCACAAGGCGACCGCCGCGGAAGTATTCGGGCGCCCTCTGGATGAGGTCACCTCCAACGAACGCCGCGCCGCCAAGGCGATCAACTTCGGCCTGATGTACGGCATGAGCGCATTCGGCCTGGCCCGCCAGCTCGGTATCGGCCGCGGCGAGGCGCAGGACTACATCGCGCTGTACTTCAGCCGCTATCCGGGCGTGCGCGACTTCATGGAGCGCACCCGCCAGCAGGCGCGCGAGCAGGGCTACGTGGAGACCGTGTTCGGCCGCCGGCTGTACCTGGAGTACATCAACAAGGGCACCCAGGGACAGCGCGCCGGCGCGGAGCGCGCGGCGATCAACGCGCCGATGCAGGGCACGGCCGCGGACATCATCAAGCGCGCCATGATCGCGGTGGATGGCTGGCTGGCCGATCATCGCGAACGCGCGCTGATGATCCTGCAGGTGCACGACGAACTGGTGTTCGAGGCCGATGCCGATTTCGTGCCCACGCTGGTGGCCGAGGCGGGCGCGCGGATGGCGGCGGCGGCGCAACTCATCGTTCCGCTGGTGGTCGACAGTGGAGTCGGCGACGACTGGGATCAGGCCCATTGAGGTCGATTTGAACGTCTAAATCCGGAAACCCGTTGACAACCAGAAACTTGCGGGCGGGATGTAGAAACAGGGTGCGATTCAATTTCTGAACTGGGTAGTTCAATAAAATGAATGCGGCCTTAATCCTACGGATTCTTAACGTGAATCTTCACGAACCATCCATGTGGGAAATGGTCAGATAACTCGCGACAGATGCAACGTCTGTCGCGGATCTCTCCCATCCCCTGGAGCGATCTCCCCGGAACGGCGACCCCTCCCCAGGTCCCGTTCCCCTGGCCCCGATGACCTCCCCCTGGTCTTCGGGGCTTTTTATTTGCGCGCGCTCCGTGGCCGGCACGCTAACGTGTCGTCATCCCGAACGGAGCGCGGACATGGATTCCTTCCTGCACCAGACCTTCAACCTCTCGATGCCCTGGTGGGGCTTCATCGCCCGCGCGGTGATCGTCTACTTCGCGCTGCTGGTGATGATCCGGGTATCCGGCAAGCGCACGATGGGCCAGTTCACCTCGTTCGACATGCTGCTGGTGGTGCTGCTGGGCAATGCGGTGCAGAACGCCCTGCTTGGCGAGGATGCGTCGGTCGGCGGCGGCCTGCTGCTGGCGGCGACCCTGATGGCGATCAACTGGCTGGTCGGCCTGGCGTCGGCGCGCAACCGCCGGTTCGAGGCGCTGGTCGAAGGTTCGCCGGTCCTGCTGGCGCGCGAGGGCAAGGTCTACAAGGACGTGCTGCGGCGCGAACTGATCAGCCGCGAGGACTTCGACAAGGCGATGCGCGAAGCGGGCATCGACGCCATCGACGACATCCGGCTCGCGGTGCTGGAAACCAACGGCCACATCACCCTGGTGCCACGCCATGCGTGACGCGCGTCCCGGCCGGCGCGCCGTCACCTGCGTGGCAGGCGGCTCGGCGGATTGAAGTCCTGGCGGGTGCGCGTCAGCCCAGTTCGTTCAACCAGTCGCGCGGACGCAGGTAATCCTGCAGCCGCTGCTCGGCGCTGTCCGCTTCGGGCTGGTAACCGTATTCCCAGCGCACGTAGGGCGGCAGGCTCATCAGGATGGATTCGGCGCGGCCGCCGCTCTGCAGGCCGAACAGGGTGCCGCGGTCGTAGACCAGGTTGAACTCCACGTAGCGGCCGCGACATACACTGGAACTCGCGCTCGCGTTCGCCATGCGGCGTGTCCTTGCGGCGCTCGACGATCGGCAGGTAGGCATCGAGGAAGCCGTCGCCGACCGCGCGCAGGTAGCCGAAGTCGCGTTCGAAATCCTGCCCCAGATCATCGAAGAACAGGCCGCCCACACCACGCGTCTCGCCGCGATGCTTCAGGAAGAAATACTCGTCGCACCAGTGCTTGTGCGCGGCGTAGCGCTCGGCGCCGCCGAACGACTCGCACAGATCGCGCGCGGTGCGGTGCCAGTGCAGCACGTCCTCGTCGAACGGATAGAACGGAGTCAGATCGAAGCCGCCGCCGAACCACCACGCCACCGCCTGGCCGTCGCGCTCGGCGCGGAAGTGGCGGACGTTGGCATGGGTGGTGGGCAGATACGGATTGCGCGGGTGGAACACCAGCGAGACGCCGACCGCGCGCCAGGAAGCGCCGGCCAGCTCGGGGCGATGCGCCGACGCCGACGGCGGCAGCTTGCTGCCGGAGACGTCGGAGAAACCGATGCCGGCCTGTTCGAACACGCCGCCGCCGCGCAGCACGCGGGTGCGGCCACCGCCGCCTTCGGCGCGGGTCCAGGCATCTTCCTGGAAGCGCGCCTGGCCGTCAGCCGCTTCGATGGCGGCGCAGATGCGATCCTGCAGGTCGGTGAGATAGTCGCGGACGGGCATGATGTCGTTCATGCTCGCCATTCTAACGGCGCGGCGACGTCAGGGCGTCGCTTCGCTTTCTTCCGTGGCTTCTTCGCCGGCTTCCTGCTCCAGCTCGCGCAAGGCGTCCTGGAGCGCGCGGCCGACGCCCATCTGTTCCCAATTGGAGGTTTCCAGCACGTCGCAGGCGACGTGGCGTTCGTCCTTGGCGCACACGGTCCGCATCGATTCGATGACGGACTCGTCGCCGGTTTCCGCGTAGGCCCGGATCAGGTTCTCGCAGCCCACGCGCACGCCGGCCGCGCAGATCCGCAGATAGTGCGGCTGGGCGGCGGCCCAATCGCCTTCCAGCGCGCGCTGGTGCCCCAGCGCGTTGCAGCCCTGCAGCTTGCCGGCCTTGCAGCAGGCTTCGGCGCCGCCGGCCTGGCCGATGGCGGGACAATCCTCGACCAGCGGACGCTCGACGAACTGGCGCGGCGGCGCGCAGCGATCCGCGCCGCCCTCGCCGCGCTGGTAGACCGCATAGCGGTTCCAGCTGTCCAGGCCGAGCAGGCGGTCGCCGCCGATCGCCTTGAACACGAAATCACCGCCCTTGTCGTGGCGAATGCGGATCAGGCCGTTCTCCAGGCGCGCGCGCATGACACTCCAACCGCCTTCGACCCGGCCGGCATCGCCGAAGCCGAGTTCGGACATCAGTCCGCTTTCCGCCGCGTAGGCGCCGCAGGGCAGGGCGGTGGCCGGCGGGACGCGCAGGTCCGCGGCGGTCAGCGCCGCCAGCGGGGCGGCCTTGCCGCAGGCGTCCTTGTCGGCGCCGCGCTCGCAGGCGAGGGTGAGCGCGCCGCGCGCATCCAGGTAGCGTCCGGCGTTCCACAGCTTCTCGGCCGCCTGGCCACAGACCTTGGCCGCCCCGCTGCGCTGGCAGAGCGCCAGGCTGCGGTCCAGTTGCGGCCCGGCCACGCGGAACGTCGTCGGCGTACATGCTCTTGTAAGGCATCGGCGAAGGCGCGCGTCATCGCCTCCTTGGCCTTGGCCTCGCAGGCGCTCTCGGAGAAGGCCGGATGGCCTTCCACGCACTCCGGCGGCGCTTCTTCCGCCACGGCGTCGCCGCGCGACGCCTGATCGGCGGCTTCCTGGAAGCCTTCAATCAAGGCCACGCAGGCGAACGGCAGGGCTTCCTGTTCGCACCAGCGCGTCAGGGTCGGCTCATCGGCCTCGGTCTTGGCCTCGAAGCAGCCGGCCAGATCCGCGCGGGAGCGGAGGCGGGCGCCGGTGGCGGCGTCGCGCACTGCGCGGATTGCGCCAGGGTGTAGATCTCGCCCATTTCCGTGCGCAGCGTGCGGCCGCCGTCTTCCGGCTTCCAGGTCTCGCTGTAGGCGCTTTCCAGATCGTAGGCGGTGAGGGTGCCGCCTGCCTGGGTGAAGGCCAGCGGACGTGGCGCCTGGTACGAAGTGTGTTCGCTCGCGGTGGACGTGGTCTCGATGCGCAGCTCACGGCTGCCATCGGCATTGCGGTAGACGCCGCAGGCGGGCGACGCGGCCAGCGCCAGGGTGGGAAGGCCAATCAGGAGGGCGCCGGCGATCCGCGCGGTCAGCATCCATGCTCGTGACATGAACAAACGCTCGTTGTGAGGGATGTCCAGTATATCGGCGTCGTGCGGTTGCCGAATGTCAGCGGAACTCCGCGCGCACCGCGGGCGTGCACAGTTTCCACACGATGGCGCCGTGCAGGATTCCGATCAGCAGCGCGGCGCCGTACATCGTCATCCGCAGGGCCGCCTGCAGATTGGCCAGCAGCGGATCCACGCTGGCGGGGTCGAGTCCGGCCTGTGCATTGAGATCCGCCAGCAGCCGATCGAAGGCGAAGGCGCCGGACAACGTCAGCAGCGCGCCGCCGGCCAGCAGGGCGATGAAGCCGAAGCGTCCCCATTCACGGCGCTGCAACAGTCCCCACGAGGCCACCGCCAGCAGCATCGATGACAGCAGCGACGCCAGCAGCAACAGGCCGAGATGATCGAACACCCAGACCAGCGCCGGCGGCAGCGCGACCCCGGATCCGCCGGCGGTCAGCGCGTCCAGCAGGCCCTGATCCGGCGGGCTGGCGATGAACATCACCGCCTGCAGGAGTCCGGTCAGCACGCCCACCAGCGCCAGCGCGAGCGACAGCCACGCGGTGATGGTGACGAACTGCGAACGCGGCGCGGTGGGCATGCCCGGTTACTTCAGGTTGTTCTCGAACAGCTTCAGCACGCGCTTGTACTCGTCCAGCCACGAATCCGCGCGGGTGAAGCCGTGCCGCTCAAGCGGATACGGCGCGAGTTCCCAGTTGTCCTTGTGCAGTTCGATCAGCTTCTGGGTCAGCACCACCGAATCGCGGAAGAACACGTTGTCGTCGATCATGCCGTGCGCGATCAGCAGGTGATCCTGCAGCCCGGCGGCGTATTCGATCGGCGAGGAGGTGCGGTAGGCCTGCGGATCCAGCTCCGGAGTGTTGAGGATGCCGGAGGTGTACTCGTGGTTGTACTGGGTCCAGTCGACCACCGGGCGCAGCGCGGCGCCGGCCTTGAACACGCCCGGCTTGCGGAACAGCGCCATGAAGGTCATGAAGCCGCCGTAGGAACCGCCGTAGATGCCGGCGCGATCGCGATCGCCCTGGCGGGTCTCGACCAGCCAGTCCAGGCCGTCCAGGTAGTCCTCCAGTTCCGGATGGCCCATGTTGCGATAGATCGCGGTGCGCCAGTCGCGGCCGTAACCCTCGCTGGCGCGGTAGTCCAGATCCAGCACGATGTAGCCGCGCTGCACCAGCAGGTTGTGGAACATCTGTTCGCGGAAATAGGTGGGATAGCGGTGATGCACATTCTGCAGGTAGCCGGCGCCGTGCACGAACATCACGATCGGATAGCGCTTGCCCGGCTCCAGCGTCTTCGGCCCGTAGTACTTGCCCCAGATGTGGCCGGCACCATGCTTCGACGGCACCTGCACGATTTCCGGCTGGATCCATTCGCGCGCCTTGAAGGCCGGCGTGCGGGTGTCGGTGAGCGCGGTCGGCGTGCCGCCGCTCGCGTCGACCACCGACAGCTGGGTGGAAGTAGGCGCTTGAATGGCTGACCAGCACGCGCCGATCGTCCGGCGACAGCGCGAAGCGTTCCACGCCGTCCAGCGCGGTAACCTCGCTGACCTGATCGCTGGCCAGATCCAGCCGGCAGATCTCGTAGTCGGTGGGGTTGGCGCGGTTGCACAGGAAGAAGAAGGCGCGGCCGTCGGTGGTCGGCACCGGCGAGGTCACCTCCCAGCGGCCGCTGGTGCGCTGGCGCGGTTTGCCGTTGCCCTGGACGGTGTACAGGTGCGAATGGCCGGACTGCTCGGACAGCAGCCACAGGCTGCCGTCGGGCAGCCAGCCGAACTCGTTGTTGTTCCAGTTGATCCAGGCCGGATCGCTCAGCCGGTGGCGCGACTGCAGGCGCGCGGCGGCCAGATCCACGGTGGCGATCCAGCGGTCCTTGTTGTCGATCGCGTGCAGTTGCACCGCGACCTGGCGACCGTCGTCACTCCAGGCGATCGCGGGAGTGGACTCGCTTTCGATGCGCAGCGGGCGGTTGCCCTTGAGCGGATCCTTGCCCGCGGCCTTGCGCATCGCGGCCAGCGGGTCTTCGGCGATGCCGGGCAGCGCGTCGTAAGCCAGCGGCCGGACGGTGCCTGCCGCCACGTCGACCAGCCACAGCGACTGCGGCACCGGATCGTTGCGGCCCACGCGGGTGCGCACGCTCTGGAATTCCTCGTAGCCGGACTCGGTGACGTACATCGGCATCTTGCCTTCCTGGCCCTCGTCGGCGCCCTTGGCCTGGGTCACCACCAGCGCCCAGCGGCCATCCGGCGACATCGCGCTGTCGGCGATGGTGACCTCGGCGCCCAGGTAGACCGGTGCCGGCGCGCGGCTGCCGTCGGCCTTGCGCCAGGCGTCTTCCTGCTGGCGCGCGGCATCGCGCAGGGCGCGATCCCGGGCCAGGGTTTCCAGCGTGCGCAGCTGCTGCTCGCGCAGCGCGTCGGCCTTGGGCGCGCCATTGGGATCCTTTTCCGCGCGCAGGAGCAGCGCCTGGGTGGTGGTAGGCCTGCGCGGTCCAGCGGTACCAGTCGTTGCCGCTGCGCCAGATTACGCCGCCGTCGCCGGCGAAGCGCGCCTGCGCCTCGGTGTCGTTGCTGCGGGTGAGCTGGGTGAGCGCGCCGCTGCGCAGGTCGCGCAGGAACACGTCGCCATTGCGCACGAACAGCATGCGCTGGCCGCGCGCGTCGATCTGCGGGTTCGGCGCATCCAGGCCACCGCGCTCGGCATCGCCGACGCGCTCGGCCGCACGGCCGCCGGCGACGGCCTGCACGTAGGTGTCACGGCTCAGGCTGCCCGGCCGCTTGAGGTCGTACTGCACGCGCTGGCCATCCCAGGACCACCAGGCGCGTTCGACCGGCGGACCCATCCAGTCCGGATCCGCCATCACCTGTTCGATGGTGAGTGGCGTGGCTTCCTGCGCGGAAAGGGTTCCGGCGAGGGCCAGCGACAGTGGCAGGAGCAAGGCGGGCAGAACGTGGCGCATGGAGTTTCCGTTAGGCCGGTGTGAAAGGTGCAAGCGTAGCAGCCGTGGCTGCGGGCATCGCCCGCCGATGGTCATGCGAGCGCCTGAACGTGCAGGGTTTCGCCGCATTCGGGTTTCCTCCACAATCTCTGTCATACCTCACTTTTCCACGGCGGGACGCGTACGCGCGGATGCAAGCCTTCGTTTACAAAAGCCTGCGCAAGGCGGACACCTACGTGTACCTGGCCGCGCGCGATGACTTCACCCGCCTGCCCGAACCGCTGCGCACCCAACTGGGCGACCTGAGCTTCGTGTGGAAGTGGCGCTCACCCCCGAACGCAAGCTGGCCCGCGAAGACGCCGGGGTGGTGCGCGGCAACCTCGCCGCGCGCGGATTCCATATCCAGTTCCCGCCGCAGCCGGACAGCGACGAACCCGCCGATGCCTGAGCCCGCAAGCCAACAACGCCGGCTGGCCGCGATCGCCGGTCTCCTGGGCGTGGCCCTGGCCGCGCTGGGCTGGGTCGGCGGCCCGCTGGCGGCGTTCGGCGCCTGGCTGGCACAGCCGGCGCTGGCGCTGGCCTGGTCGTGGCAGCGCGGCAGCCGGCCGCTGCCGGTGGCGCGCGACTGGCGCGAATCACTGCCGGCCCTGCTGATCGCCTGGGGCGGCGCGTTCGTCACCGTGGCGGTGCTGATCGCCTGGCCGCTGTCGGCGCTGGGTGACAGCGGCAGCCTGCAGGCGGCGCTGGGCCTGAGCGCGGTGGTGGGCGTGCTGTTGATCGGCCTGTGGCGGACCTGGCCGCTGTGGCAGGGCATCGAGCGCGAACCGGGCAGCCTGGGCTGGCATTGGCGCGCGCTGGCCGAGCGGGATTTCCATGCCTGGCGCGGGCTGGGCGTGGCCGCGCTGGTGGCGCTGGTGATCGCCGGCGGCCTGGTGCTGGCGTGGCCGGATCTGCTTCCGGCGCAAACGCGGCTGATCGTCGCCCCCATCTATGTGCTGGCGCTGCCGGCGCTGCATTGGGGCATCCAGTCCATCGCCGCCGCGCGCGGCCTGCCGGTGGTGGAAATGAGTGCCGGCCTGCCGCCAATGCAGGAAAGCGCAACGGCGCCCGCACCGGTCCACGAAGCGGATCTGGAACAGGCCCTGTTCGACGCCGCCCGCGGTGGCCGGGTTGATCGCGCGCTCGAACTGCTGGAAGCCGGCGCCGATCCGCATGCGCTGCCGGCGCCGTCCTCGCGCGACCAGCGAGTAGTGCCGGTACTGGCCGCGGTGCTGCCGGATCTGCGCCTGCTGCGCACCCTGATCGGCCATGGCGTGGATCTCAACCACGCCCACGCCGGCATGACCCCGCTGCTGGCCGCCACCCGCGACAGCTGGCACGGTCGCCCTGATGCGGTGACCACGCTGCTGGCCAACGGCGCGGATCCCCGCGTCACCGACAGCGAGGGGAAACAGCCGCTGCACCATGCCGCGCGCTACGTTCCGATCCCGGCGTGGTCGCGTTGTTGCGCGATGCCGCCGCCGAGATCGACGCCATCAACCAGGATGGCCTGAGTCCCCTGGGCGTGGCCTGCGTGGCCGGCAACTGGCGCCTGGCCAAGTTCCTGCTCGAACGCGGCGCGCGGCCCGAACCGGCGGGCGGACAGCCAGTGCTGCTGGCCGCGGCCGCCACCGAGGAAGACGATCCCACCGGCGTGCAGTTGCTGCTCAAGCACCGCGCCAAGGTCGACACCCGCGACGGCCAGCGCCGCAGCGCGCTGCACGAAGCCGCGCTCGCCGGCCACATCGACATCGTCAACACGCTGCTGGCCGCGGGCGCCGACGTGCATGCCCACGACGCGCAGGGCCGCACCGCCCTGGCTGGAAGCCGCGCGTGGCGGCCGCATCGCGGTGCTGGAGCGGCTGGCCGAAGCGGGCGTGGACGTGACCGTGATCGACGCCGAACAGCGCAATGCCGTTCGCGTCGCCTGTGCGTCGGAGAATGCTTCGCCCGCGTTGATCCGGCGCCTGCTGGAACTGGGCGTGGCGGCGGATCAGCCCGACGCGCAGGGACGGCGCGCGGTGGATCTGGCCGCCGAGGCGGGCCGCTGGGCGATCGTCTCGGCGCTGGATGAGCCTATCCGCTGCCGTCGGCGGTGAGTGCCGGCGACGACGATCAGCCGCCGCCGGATCGCGCGCCGATCGCGCTGCTGCGGGATGGGCTGCATGCGGATCGCCCCCGCGCCGAACTCGCGCCGCTGGCCCGGCTGGCGTCGCGCCAGGAGCTGGGCGCGCTGCTGCACGATCCCGAAATCGCTCTGTCGCCGCCGCGCCTGGAGTGGTTGCTGGCACAGGGCGCGGATGTGGACGCGCTGGATCCGGCCGGCGACACGCCGCTGTTCGCATTGCTGTCGCGTGGCGGCGAAGCCATGCCCTCGGTGCAGGTGTTGCTGCGCCGCGCGGCCTCGCCGGCGGGTGCCGGTGGACTGGCGCGCTTCCTCGACGCCTGCGCGCGCGGCGAGCAGGTCGGGCGTGGACTGGAACAGTTCGCCTGCGATCTGCTGGAACGCGGCGCCGATCCCTTCGCGGCTTCGCCGCTGGGCGACCCGCCGCTGGCGCTGGCAGTGCGGCTGGGTTGGTCGCGACTGCTGGACCGCCTGCTGGACATCGGCGTGGATCGCGAAGCCCGCGACAGCCACGGCATGACCGCGCTGCACCTGGCCGCCGCATTGGGCCGCGAGCTTGCGCTGCGCCAGCTGATCGCCAAGGGCGCATGTCCGGATTCCCGCGCCGCCGACGGCCAGACTCCGCTGGGTGTGGCGCTGGCCAGCGGCCGCCGCGATCTGGCCGATTGGCTGGACTGGCGTGGCTGGGCGTTGCCGCGCCGCGCGCTGCGACCCGCCGACCTGCCGGCGGCGGCGATGGTCGGCGACGCCGACGCGGTGCGCCGCTTGCTGGATCTGGGATTCGCGGTCGATTCGCCGGACGCGCAGGGCTGCACCGCGCTGCTGCGCGCGGCCGGCGGCGGCCATCGCGCGGCGGTGGAACTGCTGCTGGCGCGTGGCGCCGATCCGCAGAGCGCGGCGAACACCGGCGCCCACCCCGCTGTCGGCGGCGGTGAGCATGCGCCAGGCCGAGATCGTGGCGCTGCTGCTGCAGGCCGGTGCCGCACTGGAACACCGCCTGCCGGGCGGCGTCACCGTGCTGATGCTGGCGGCCGCGCTGGGACTGCCCGACATCGTCGCGCGCCTGCTGACCGCGGGTGCGAACGTGCATGCCGGCGACGCGCAGGGCCTGACGCCGCTGCACTGCGCCGCGCTGTACGGCTTCACCTCGCGCGACAAGCCACGGCTGGTCGCGCTGTTCGACACGCTGCTGCTGTCCGGCGCCGAACCCGATCAGGTCGCCGCCGGTTCGGTCACCCCGCTGCTGCTGCTGTTGGGCGCGCGCGCCGAACCGGGCACCGCCTGCGACGAGGAAGTCGTGCTGGCCGGGGTCGAGCGCCTGCTCGACGAGGAGGTTTCCCTGGAAACCCAGGACCCGCGTGGTTTCAGCCCGCTGCATCTGGCCGCGCTGCACGGCCTGTTGCGGGTGGTGCAGCGGCTGCTGCGCGCCGGCGCGGATCCGGATCTGCGCGATGCCCTGAACCGCACCCCGCGCGAGATCGCGGTGATGCGCGGTTTCGTCGACGTGGCCGGCGAGTTCGTGCCGGTGGCGCCCGGCGCCTCGATGGCCCGCTTCCTGCGCGAACCGCGCGGCTGACCCGACGTTCCCGGTTCCCGGCGGTTCCCGGCTTTCCCGCGCACGTCCCTCAGGTCGTGCGCGGGGCGACGTCCGTTGGCGTGACCGGAGCGGTCGGGCCGGATCCGTCGTCGCCGCTGGCATCGGCCTCGAACAGCTTCTCCAGATCGTTGACCGCATCGCGCGCGGTCTGCACGACGGCGACCTCGTCGTCATAGACCAGGTACTGCGCGCGCAGCAGTTTCTCGTCGTGTTCGCGGAAACGCTGTGTCTGCTGGGCGGCGGCCTCGGGCGCGCGGCCCAGCGCGACCAGCGTCTGTTCGGCCATTTCCAGGCTCGAACCCAGGGTTTCGCGGAACGCATCGGTACTCAGGTCCATCAGCCGCCACACATGCTGGCGGTTGCGCGCGCGCGCCAGCACCTTGGCGTTCGGGTACATCCGGCGGATCAGCCGCACCGCCTTGATGTTGGTGTCCGGATCGTCCATCGCGATCACGAACACCTTGACGTGCTGGGCACCGGCCGAGCGCAGCAGATCGGGGCGGGTGGGATCGCCGTAGTAGATGCGCGCGCCGCCGAACCGGCGCAGCGTGTCCACCGTTTCCGGACTGTGTTCCAGGGCGACGAACGGAATCCGCTGCGAGGTCAATACGCGCGCGACAATCTGGCCGAACCGGCCCATGCCGGCGATCAGCACCTGCGGCGTCTGGTCCGGAATCTCGTCGAATGCACGCTTGTCCTGGACCGGCCGCGCGATGCCCGAGACCCAGCGCGAGATGCCCATCATCAGCAGCGGGGTCAGCGCCATCGACACGCCCACGATGGCGACCAGGCGATCGCGCACGTCGGCATCCAGCAACTTCACGCGCGCGGCTTCGTTGAACACCACGAAGGCGAACTCGCCACCCAGCCACAGCGCGCCACCGAGCATCAACGCGCCGCGCACGCCCAGTCGCCCCGGCCACAGCCCGAGCAGGAACAGGATCGCGAATTTCACCGTCAGCAGCACCAGAACGCCGGCGCTGATGATCTGCGGCTCGGCGACCACCCGATCCAGATCGATGTCCATGCCCACGGCGATGAAGAACAGGCCGAGCAGCAGGCCCTTGAACGGTTCGATCTGCGATTCCAGCTCGTGCCGGAACTCCGAATCCGACAGCAGCACGCCGGCCAGGAACGCGCCCAGGCCCGCGCTCAACCCGGCCAGTTGCATGAACCAGGCCGTGCCCAGCACCACCAGCAGCGCGCTGGCGGTGAACACCTCCGGCATCCGCGTGCGCGCCACCACCCGGAACATGTGCCGCAGGACCAGGCGGCCGCCGAAGATGACGATCGCCATCGCGCCGATCGCCTGGAACACCATGGCCCAAGTCAGGGTCTCGTTCTTGGCGCCGCCCAGCAGCGGAATCGCCGCCAGCAGCGGAATCGCCACCAGATCCTGGAACAGCAGGATGGCGAAGCCGAGCCGACCGTGTTCGCTGGTCAGCTCCTTGCGCTCGGACAGCAGTTGCAGGCTGACCGCGGTCGAGGACAGTGCCAGGCCCAGGCCGATGACCAGCGAGGTTTTCCAGTGGTGTTTGGTAGGGAGGCGATGCCGCCCAGTGCCAGCGCGGTGAGCAGGACCTGCAGGCCGCCGGTGCCGAACACCGGCTTGCGCATCACCCGCAGGCGCGAGGGCGACAGCTCCAGGCCGATGACGAACAGCATCATCACCACGCCGATTTCGGCCGCGTCCAGGATCCGGTCCGCATCGCGCACCAGCGCCATCCCCGTCCGGCCCCAGCCACCACGCCGGCGACCAGGTAGGCCAGCACCGCGCCGATGCCCAGCCGCTTGAACACCGGCACCGCGATGACCGCGGCCAGCAGAAACACCAATGTCAGTTCCAGGCCGCTGCCGTGCATGCAATCACCTCAAGTCGGCGGTCATTATGCAGGCAGGCCCGAAACCGGGGTGCCCGCGGCGATTGAAGCCGGCCACCGCCCGCGCTAGGCTCGGCAGCGGTTCATCCAGGGAGTGTGCGATGAAGGGGACTTGGGGAATCGCGCTTTACCCTCCTTACCCGCCGTGGCCCAGGCACAGACCGCGGAACTGCGGATGCCGGTGGAGGGGGAAATCGGCATCGATCCGGCCGGGGCCGTATTCGACTATCGCATCGACTCCGAACTGACCCCGCAGGTCAAGGCACTGGTCGAGCGCTCGGTGCGGCAATGGAAGTTCGAACCGGTGCTGCGCGATGGTGTCGCCGTCCCTGCCAAGGCGCGCATTCACCTGACCCTGATCGCGCATCCGGTGGCCGGCGGATTCCAGTTGAAGGTGGAGGAGGCCCGATTCTCGGGCTATCGCCAGACGGCATCGATGAATCCGCCACGCTATCCGGTGGAAGCGGCCCGCGCCGGCGTCAGTGGCGACGTGCTGGTGGCGGTGCGGGTCGACGCCCGCGGCAAGGTGATGGATGCCGCCGCGGTGCAGAACTCGTGGCCGTACAAGAGGATCAGCGAAAGCGCGATGCGCTACTGGGGCAAGGTGCTGGAAAAGGCATCCGTGGACGCCGCCCGCAAATGGACGTTCGAACCTGCCGATTCCACGCAAGCCGAATCGGCCGATACCACCCTGTTGGTGCCGGTCAGCTTCCGTGTGGATGCGCCTCTGGCCACGGAAGGGTGGCGCCAGGAATCGGCCGGGCCTGCCCGGCCCATCCCCTGGCTGGATTCCACGCAACAGACCTTCGACGCGACCGGCCTGAAAGAGGGCGAAGTCCTCGCGCTGGACTATTCGGTGAAACTGAAAACGCCGGTGGTGGGAACCGCGCTCTAGGCGTGACCACGGCGGCTCGGAAGGATTCGGAAGCGATGGCTCAATCGGAGATGGAACGATGAAAAGATTGTGGGGACTGGCACTGTGGATGCTGGCCGTGAGCGCCCCGGCGCAGGATGCGCAACTGCGGCTGCCGGTGAACGGGGAAATCGGCGTGGATCCCAATGGCGCGGTGTTCGATTACCGGATCGACACCGTGTTGACGCCGGAGGTCAAGGCGCTGGTCGAGCGCTCGGTGCGGCAATGGAAGTTCGAACCGGTGCTGCGTGACGGCAAGGCGACCCATGCGAAGGCGCGCATCCATCTGACGTTGATTGCCCGCGAGATGTCGGAGGGCTTCCAGTTGCAGGTGGAGAATGTCCGCTTCTCGGGTTATCGCGATGCGCTGTCGATGAAGCCGCCCCGTTACCCGAAGCAGGCGGCCATCAATGGCGTGGGCGGCGATGTGCTGGTGGCGGTCAGGGTCGATGCCGCAGGCAAGGTGATCGATGCCGTGGCCGTGCAGACATCCTGGCCTTACAAGAAAGTCGCCGCCAAGGCGGCCGAGAAATGGGGAACGTTGCTGGAAACCGCGTCGGTGGAGGCCGCGCGCGGCTGGACGTTCGAACCCGTCGATGCCGCCTTGCACGAACAAGGGGACACCACCCTGATCGTGCCGATCAGTTACCGGATGAACCTGGATCGTCCGCCCCGCGAGGGTTGGCACTACGAATCCGCCGGTCCGACCCGGCCGATACCCTGGCTCGATCCGGCACGGCAGGCGTTCGATGCGTCCGGATTGAGGGATGGCGAAACGCTGGCGCTGGATTACTCGATGAAGCTGAAAACGCCGGTGGTGGGAACCCTGCTTTGAGCGATCGCTTCCCGATCGCCGTTGTGGATGTATCGAACAGGAGCTTGCGATGAACGCATGGAGTTGTCCGTATACGCACCGATCACCCGCGGAAGATGTCCGCGGCAGTCTTCCCGTCTGGAAGGAGCCGGCGTCATGTCGATGAGACCACGCGATATCGGCCGGGCGTGGGTACTTGGCCTGCTGCTGTGCGGGGCGGCGAGCGTTCTTGCCGGCGTCAAGGACGTCCGCAAGCAGATTGAAGCCAGCATGCTGGTGACCGGTTCGGTGACCATCGAGCCGGATGGCTCGGTCGGAAAACTGGAAATCGATCAGCGCGAGAAGCTTCCCGAGGCCGTCGCCGACCTGGTCGACAAGGCCGCCGCGACGTGGAAGTTCGAACCCATCCTGATGGATGGCGTCGCGCGCCGGGGCAAGGCGCGGATGAGCCTGCGGGTGGTGGCCAACAAGCTGCCCGATGGCGACTACCAAGTGACACTGACCGGCGGCTACTTCGGTGACGACGCGATCACGCCGGAAGAGCGCCAGCAACGCGCGGACTCGGTGCGCGGCCTCAAGCTGAGGGCGCCGATGTTCCCCGAGGACGCGGCGCGCATGGGCGCGCGCGGCACGGTGTATCTGGTCGTGAAGGTGGAACGCGACGGCACGGTCGGCGACGTGATTGCCGAACAGGTGAATCTGGAAATCGTCGGCGACGAGCGCCAGATGCAGCAGATGCGCAATCTGCTGTCCAAGGCCGCATTGATCGCGGCGAAGAAATGGAAGTTCCAGCCCCCGTCGGAGGGCGGCTCGGTCGATGCGCCGTTCTGGCTGGTGCGGGTGCCGGTGGATTACCGGTTCGCGACCGACAAGACGGTCGGCTACGGCGAATGGCAGGTCTATGTTCCCGGTCCGCGCGCGACCGCGCCGTGGATGCAGTCCGAGCAGGAAGGCATGGGGGCGGCCGGACGCGATGATCGCCGGCGGTGTCTATGAAGTCGGCAAGGGCCGACGGTTGCTGACGCCGCTGTCCGGCTGATGGCCGGAGTCCCCGGTTTTCAGGGAAATGCCCCGCAATGCGGGGCATTTTTACTGGCGCCGGATGATATCCGGAGGTTCCGCTCCGGACGCCGCCGTTACTTGAGCGGCAGCGCGATCGGCCGCAGCGGCGCCGCGTCGCCGCCCCGGATCTTCAACGGGCCGCCGATGAAGGCGAACTCGTAGACCTTGTCGCGCGACAGGTCGTCCAGGGCGATCAGCTCGATGATCGGCACGCCCTGTTCGGCAAGCAGGTAGGTGTGCAGCGGGACATAGGCGTCCGGCTCCTGCGAGGGAAAGGTCTCGAAGCTCAGGTTGTCGGCGCCGGCCACCATCGCCCCGTTGTCCTCGACCAGATAGCGCGCCGCGTCCAGGCTCATGCCCGGAGGATTGGCCATGTAGGCGTCCGGCTGGTCGAACAGGCGCATCCGGCCGGTGCGGATCAGCACGACGTCGCCGCGTTGGGGTGTTCCTCCAGTTGCCGGACCTGCTTGCTCAGGCCGGCCGCGGAGACGCCCAGATCCTCGGCGGCGCGGGCAAAGCCACACCGTTCGACGACCCGCCGGAAGGCGCGCATCGCGTTGAGTTGATCCATGGCGGTATCGGGAGAGAAGGGCGGAAATGGAAACGCCGGCGTGGGCCGGCGTTTCCGTCTTGCTGCTGCTGGCTCAGCGCTTCATCGAAGCGAAGAACTCGTCGTTGGACTTGGTGTTCTTCATCTTGTCCAGCAGGAACTCCATCGCGGCGATTTCGTCCATCGGGTGGAGCAGCTTGCGCAGGATCCAGATCTTCTGCAGCAGTTCCGGCTCGATCAGCAGGTCCTCGCGGCGGGTGCCGGAGCGGTTGATGTCGATGGCCGGGTAGACGCGCTTCTCGGTGATGCGGCGGTTCAGGTGCACTTCGCTGTTGCCGGTGCCCTTGAACTCTTCGTAGATCACCTCGTCCATCTTGCTGCCGGTCTCGACCAGCGCGGTGGCGATGATGGTCAACGAACCGCCTTCCTCGACGTTGCGCGCGGCGCCGAAGAAACGCTTCGGACGGTGCAGGGCGTTGGCGTCCACGCCGCCGGTCAGCACCTTGCCGGAGCTGGGCACGACGTTGTTGTAGGCGCGGGCCAGGCGGGTGATCGAGTCCAGCATGATCACCACGTCCTTCTTGTGCTCGACCAGGCGCTTGGCACGCTCGATCACCATCTCGGCGACCTGCACGTGGCGGGCGGCGGGTTCGTCGAAGGTCGACGACACCACTTCACCACGCACGGTGCGCTGCATCTCGGTGACTTCTTCCGGACGCTCGTCCACCAGCAGCACGATCAGGTGCACGTCCGGATGGTTGGTGGTGATGGCGGTGGCGATCTGCTGCATCATGATCGTCTTGCCGGCCTTGGGCGGCGACACGATCAGCGCGCGCTGGCCCTTGCCCTGCGGCGCCATCAGGTCGAGGATGCGGCCGGCGATGTCCTCCGACGAACCGTTGCCGCGCTCCAGGGTGAAGCGGCGACGCGGGAACAGCGGGGTCAGGTTCTCGAACAGCACCTTGTTCTTCGACGCTTCCAGCGGCTCGCCGTTGATGGTGTCGATGGTCGACAGCGCGAAGTAGCGCTCGCCGTCCTTCGGGAAGCGGATGCGGCCGGACAGGTGGTCGCCGGTGCGCAGGTTGAAGCGGCGGATCTGGCTGGGGCTGATGTAGACGTCGTCCGGGCCGGCCAGGTAGCTGGCCTCGGCCGCGCGCAGGAAGCCGAAGCCGTCCGGCAGGATTTCCAGCACGCCGTCGGCGGCCACGCCTTCGCCGTGGCGGGTCAGCACCTTCAGCAGGGCGAAGATGACGTCCTGCTTGCGGGCGCGGGCGACGCCTTCCTGGATGTTCAGCTGCTCGGCGATTTCCAGCAGCTTGGGCGCCGGCATGCGCTTGAGGTCGCCCAGCGAGTACTGCGGGAAGCCTTCCGGAACGCTCGGCATCTGGCGTGGAACGTAATTCTCGTTGCCGCCGTTGCCGGTCAGCGTGTCCGTTGCCCCCTCGCCGATCAGCTGATCGATGGCGGACCCGCCGGTAACCTTGTTGGCGGAACTGTCTGCGACGAAGAGCCAGTTCTTGGTGCCGGTGTAGGTGTAGTGCTCGACGCCCGTAATCCATGTGTCGATCAGGGCGCTGGTCTTCACGTGATCGTCGCTGTCGGCATTGCCCACCTCGTCGACCGCGTCGGCCAGATTGTCGACCATATAGGTGTCATTGCCGGCGCCGCCCTGCATGACGTCCGCGCCCGTGCCGCCGTCCACGCGGTCATTGCCGTCGCCGCCGATCACCGTGTCGTTGCCGCTCGAGCCGGCCAGGTTGTCGTCGCCGGTTCCGCCGTCGAGCTTGTCGTTCCCACCGCCGCCATTCAGGACGTCGTTGCCGCCGAGGCCGGAGAGCACATCGTTGCCGGCGAAGGCCTTGAATTCGTCGTCCAGCGCGCCGCCGGTGAGCCGGTCGTTGCCCGACCCAGTCTCGATATGGACGCGCTCGACATTGCGCAGGATGACGCCGCCATTCGCCAGCTTGGTGTCTACCCAACAGCGTGAAGCTCATATCGACATTGAGGTCGTTGCGGTCGATCCAGGCGTAGTCCGTGCCGGCACCGCCATCGATGCGGACCACCACGGTGGGGCCGGTGCCGTTGATGGTGACGTAGATCTCGTCATCCCCGGCGCCGGCGCCGATGGTGGTGTCGGCGCCGGCGGTCTTGATATCGACATCGATCTCGTCGTCGCCATTGCCAGCATTGAGGACGTTGATGCCGTCGCCGTCGCGGAGTGTGTCGTCGCCGTCGCCGCCGGTGACCGTGTCGTTGCCGGCGCCGCCGTCCAGGACATCAGCCCCGACGCCACCGGTAAGGGTGTCGTTGCCGGCGCCGCCTTCAAACTAACCTGCAGCGCCGCCCCGGCGGTGAGCTTGTCGTTGCCCGAGCCGGTGGTGATGTCGAAGATCTCGGCGTCGCTGATCACCGTGCCGTCGGACAGGGTGGCGGTGCGGCCGGCGAAGGCGAAGGTCAGCCCGGCGGAGGCGTCGCCGCGGTCGATCTCGACCATGTCGATGCCCGCGCCGCCGCGAAGAGTGTCGGCGCCGCCATTGCCCGCGATCAGCATGTCGTCGCCGTCGCCGCCGTCCAGCAGGTCGACGCCGGTGCCGCCGTCGAGAACGCGTTTCCGGCCATGCCGCCGATCGTGTCGTTGCCGCCTACGCCTTCCAGCACGTCGTCCCCGGCGTGGCCGCGGAAGCCGTTGGCGGCAACCGGTGCGGTGATCGAATAGGCCTCGAAGCCGACGAAGCGGGTGCCGTCGGACAGCCGGCCGAGCACCGTCGGGGCCTCGGCGATGAAGTTCCCGGTGACGCCCGTGACCATCAGGCGGTCGATGCCGGCGCCGCCGTCGATCTGGTCGGCGCCCTGGCCGATCTCCACCATCGCGGTGTCGTTGCCGGCCCCGGCATAGATCAGGTCGGCGCCGAGGCCGCCCTCCAGGATGTCATCGCCATTGCCGCCGATCAGCCTGTCGTCGCCGGTATCGCCCGACAGGGTGTCGTTCTGCTCGCCGCCGTCGATCACGTCGGCATCATCGCCGCCGTTGATGGTGTCGTTCCCGGACTGGCCGGCCAGGGAATCAGCCCCTTCATCACCCCAGATGAAATCCCAGCC
>OFCY01000060.1_pt1 | contig 21742 bp, 22 predicted proteins | sample 1520981 | NCBI WGS metagenome assembly OFCY01 (sample SAMEA2532533, study PRJEB24079) | metagenome
CCAATGACCCTGCCGGTGGAGCAGGGCGGCTCGCGGCGCAGCCTGGAGGCGTGGGTCGGGGTGGCCCGGTTCGACGGGGAATCGTTCGAGAACGCGGTCAGCCATGCCGCGCTGGCCGCGCACGTGGCGCGTTCGCAGGATGTGCCCATCCGCGTCTTCGATACTCCGATGGCGCAGGCGGCGGGCGAGCGCCTGCGCATGATCGGGCGCATCCACGTGGCGCTGGAGCAGCGCGACTTCATGCTCCATTTCCAGCCGATCTACCGCTTGCAGGATCGGCGCCCGGTCTGCCTGGAGGCGCTGCTGCGCTGGCCGCAGGCCGATGGCGGATTCGTGCCGCCCTCGCAGTTCGTGCCGCTGTCCGAGGACGCCGGGCTGATCACCACGCTGGGCGACTGGGTCATCGAGGAGGCGGCGCTGTGCCATCGCAAGCTGGTCGCCGCCGGTTGGTCGGCCCTGCCGATCGCGGTGAACGTATCGCCGGCGCAGCTGCGGCGGGCGGATTTCGCCGAGCGCCTGATCCGCCTGCACGAGCGTCAGGGCCTGCCGCGCGGCGCGCTGCACATCGAAGTCACCGAGAGCATGCTGCTGGACAGCCCGGAAAGCACCATGCGGACCCTGCGCACGTTGCAGAAACACGGCATCTGCACCTCGCTGGACGATTTCGGCACCGGCTTCTCCAGCATGTCCTACCTGCACCAGCTGCCGCTGGATGCGCTGAAGATCGATCAGACCTTCGTCCGCAACGTCGCCGACGACGACCGCAGCGCGGCGATCTGCCACGCGATGATCACGCTGGGACACAGCCTGGGCCTGACCCTGGTGGCCGAAGGCGTGGAAACGCGCGCGCAGCTGGACTGGCTGCACCGCCATCATTGCGATCAGGTGCAGGGCTACCTGCTGGCCCGGCCGATGGACCTGGCCAGGACCCTGGAGCATCTCGGTCCCGCGCTGCCACCGGAACATCCGCGCGCGCCGTGAGCGGCCGCGCCAGGGTTCAGTGCAGGGTCCAGATATCCGGAATCAGCGCTTCGGCCGATTCGCGGAAACCGTCCTCGAACTGCGGTGGCAGGCCGAGCGGGAAGTTCTCCGCGGCGACCTGCAGACAGGCAATCAATCGTGTCTGCACCGGTTCGTCCACCGACTGCATGACGGTGGACGCGACATAGCCCATCACCGCGAGCTGGCCTTGCAGCCTGCCGAAGTGTTCCAGCACCTTTTCGATCACCTGATCCTGATGATGCAGGCGCCGATCCAGCGCCGGCTCCAGGCGGCGGCAGAGGGCTTCCAGTTCGGCGAGGCGGGTTTCGATCGACGTCTTGCCCATGCGCATCTCCTGCTTGGCTTGCAGGACTGCACCTTTCCCGCGCCGGCATCAAGAGAACGTGTGCGGGAAGCGGAGAACCGGTTGGCGATCCAGACGAGGTTGACCGCCATTCCCGATGACCGGTGTGGTCTCGGGCCGGCTCTCCTGTGGGGCTGCGGGTCAAGGCGACGTTCCGCGAAGGAGCGCGTCCACTGAATATGCAGCCAACCGGGATGTACTCCGGCATCCACGCCCGCGAGTTTCGGCGATGCGGCGGAAACCGCGGGTGCAGGGCGCATCCACGCTTCGTTAAGAAGCGGGCGCCGCAAAGCGCGGGTTCATTCCTGCGGGCAATTAGTGGGGCGGCGCGGTGCGCAGCAGCGGCGGTTCATGGCCGAGCGGATGGGTCGGCAGTCCGCCGCAGGCCACGCAGGCGTCGTCCAGAGGTGCATGCGGCTGGCGCCAACCCAAAACGTACCAGCCTTCCTCGTCATCCGTCGCGAGCTCCGCGTGCCAGGCGCGGCCGTCGTAGCGGCCGCTGAACCAGCCAGTCACGTCATCGATCGAACAAGCATAGATCGCCAGCGGCACGTTCACCGGTGGCGCGCGTTCGGGCAGGTAGCAGCAACTGGAATCAGCTGGCGGGCTCATCGGGACTCCCGCGTGCCGCGCACGCCGGAAAGGGGAGAGCTTGCTTGTACTCCCGAGCCCGGCAAGAGCGTGTGTGCATCGCCGCACCGGTTGCCCCGTTAAAACGTGCCCCGTTTAAACGTGCCCCGTTAAATCGGGATGCAGGCATCCGCGCCGCGCTATCACGGCGCGTTTGCGCGAGGGAAGCTAGAACCATGTCCAGTTGGCGCAAAACGCCATGACGTTGTCTCCCACCCGACGGCAAGGAGTATCCGATGGCAAGCTCATCCATGACCGACCAGACCCAGGTGAACGAACTGCTGTTGCAGGCGCTGGAAACCGAGCGCGGCGGCATCCAGGTCTATACCGCCGCCCTGGAGGCGGTGCAGAACGAGGACCTGCGGGAAGAATGGCAGAAGTACCTGGAGGAAACCCGCCAGCACGAGCAGATCCTGCTGGAGGTATTCGAACAGCTTGGCAAGGATCCGGAAGCGGCCAGTCCCGGCCGCGAGGTCGTCGCCCATCAGGGCCGCTCACTGGTGAAGGCCATCAAGATGGCGATGGCCGAAGCGAGCCCGGCCGCCGCCGAACTGGTCGCCGCCGAATGCGTGGTCCTGGCCGAAACCAAGGATCACCAGAACTGGGAGCTGATCGGCCGGGTCGCGGAAAAGGCCGGCAAGCAGGAAGGCAAGATCCTGAAGGCCGCGCATGAACAGGTGGAGAAGCAGGAAGATCACCATCTCTACCACACGCGTGGCTGGGCCCGCGAATTGTGGATCCAGTCGCTGGGCATGCCGGCCGTGCTGCCGCCGCCGGAAGAGGAACGCAACGTCGAAACCGCCATCGGCGCCGCGCGTGCCGAGAAGGCGCGCGACAAGATGATGTAGGAGGCGAGACGAAGGGACTTGATGTCGAGAGCGGATCTGTCGCGCCCCAAGCGGGCGCGACAACCGTTTGCGCCGCGTGCTCAGAACTCGTCGACGAATTCCACCGCCATCCCCAGGCTTTCCGCGCTGCGGATGACCAGTTCGCGCACCTCGTCGCCGGTGTGGTGGACCCGGGTACTCGTATTTCGATGGCGTGCACGCCACCGGCCGCCCTGATCGTCGACCAGTCCGGCCGAGCTGGAATCCTCGTCGTCCATGTGCGGCATCAGATCCGCCACTTCCTCGACCCGTTCGACACCATTCACGCCATGCACCACGCTCATCACGGTGGCGGCGTCGGCCTCGCTTCCCGTCAGTCGAATTCTCAGCAGCGGCATGGGCAGGCTCTCAGGTCATGATCAGGAATGTTAGTTGTCCCGGCGGACGCCGGGACCCCATTCGGCTTTTCGCTTTGGACGGGATGCTGTACGTGGACCCGCAATGGACTCCAGCTTCCGCTGGAATCACGCTCAGGGAGAACGCAACAAGCCGTTCATCCACCAGCATCCTGCATAGAACGAAAACGCTGACGAGCATGTGAAGAGCGCGCGCATACACGCTCGACACGGTCGCGCTGGCAGGCTGCACCGCATGAACATGATGGCGTCGCGATGTACCAGGTACTGATTGTCTGCGTCGGCAACATCTGCCGCAGCCCGATGGCCGAGGCCGTGCTGCGTTCGCACGGGCGCGCGGCGGGCTTGCGGGTGCGTTCGGCCGGGCTGGCGGCGCGGGTGGGCGATGGCCTGCATCCCATTGCGGCCGAACTGCTGGCCGAAAATGGTCTTCGATTGGATCACCATGTCGCCCGCCAGATCGATCTGCGCATGCTGGCCGAGGCGGACCTCGTGCTGGCGATGGAACAAAGACAATTGCGTGCGCTGGAGGCGATCGCGCCACCGCTGCGCAATCGCATGCACCTGCTGGGAAGATGGCAAGGCCGCCAGGAAATACGCGATCCCTGCGGAAAACCGCGCGACGCTTTCGTGCGCGCCTTCGATCTCATCGAGCGATCTTCGCGCGCATGGTGCGAACGCATCGCGATCGGTTCCGATTCACGAATGTGCGCGATGCCTGCACACAGCTGAGCCGATGCCCTAACGCAGTTCACGCTTTCATGCGCTCATCAAGATGCTGTCCGTAGATTGGAAACGGAACGATCCACTAACGCACGCATCACGCGGGACAGTGGTTTTGCCAGGGACGACCGGTTGGACAGGATGGCCATCACGGACAAGCGAGTAGCGAGGATTTCTGGATGGAACATCCGAGGATCATCGCCGCCAGTGCGATTGCGCTGGCGGTGACATTGTTCGCCATCTTCTCGATGCGCCCGTGGGCGCGCCGGGTCGGACTGGTGGACAAGCCCGACACGCGCAAGCAGCACAATGGGCGGGTTCCGCTGATTGGCGGCATCTGCTTCTTCATCGGGCTGCTGGTGGGCCTGGCCTACCTGGGCTTCATCGATCGCTTCGTCATGAGCGTGATGATGGGTGCCGCGCTGATCGTGGCGATGGGCGTGGCCGACGACGTGGTCCATCTGACCGTGCAATCCCGCCTGCTGATTGAATCGGCGATCGTCGCCTTGGTGATCCTCAGCACCGGTTACTACGTCGATCACATGGGAGGGCTGCTGCCGGGCGATCTCCGGCTGGGCATCTGGGGCATTCCGTGACCATCTTCGCCGTTATCGGGCTGATCAACGCCTTCAACATGCTCGACGGTATCGACGGCCTGGCCGCATCGGTGGCACTGGTATGCATCGGCGCGGTCCTGCTGTACGACCGCGCGGGATGGACGGCGGTGGGCGCCATGCTGATGCTGCAGGTGCTGTTCGCGGCGCTGATTCCCTACATCTTCGCCAACCTCGGCTGGCCGGACGGGCGCAAGATCTTCATGGGCGACGCCGGCAGCACCGCGATCGGGTTCCTGCTCGGCTGGAGCCTGATCTACCTGAGCCACTCGCGGGTCGGCCGGCTGGCGCCGGTGGACGTGCTGTGGTGTGTCGCGCTGCCGGTGATGGATACCCTGGCGGTGATGTACCGGCGCGTGCGGGCAGGGCGCTCGCCATTCGGCGCCGATCGCCAGCACCTGCACCACCTGCTGATGGACAGCGGTTTCTCGTCGCGCGTGACCCTGGCGCTGATGGTGTCGATCGGCGTGGTCCTGGCGCTGCTGGGTTACGCCCTGCGGGCGGTACCCGACATCGTCAACCTGCTTTCGTTCATTGCCGCCACGGTGCTGTACCTGCTGGGCCTGCCGCGGCTGCTGGAACTGCGCACGCGCGGGTTCCGCTGGCCTTCACGCGGACTGGCGAAGTTCGTTCCGGCGCCGCACGGCGCGCGCCGCTTCGTCCCTTCGACCGCTGCCAGCAGCGAGGATCACGAACCTTATCCGGTCACGCACGACGGCGTGGGCGATGCCCCGCTGCGCGCCCTGTGCGTGGTCGCGGCCACTCCGGACGCGATGGGCTGGCACCGATCGCCCAGCGCCTGGCCGACGACGCGCGTTTCCAGACCAGCGTGTGCCTGTCCGAGGTGCCCGGCACCGATGGCGAGGCGGCGCTGCGCCTGTTCGGCCTGAAGGCCCAGGATCGGCTGTCCGGCGACGACGGCGCCGACGCGCTGGTCACCGGCGCGCGCGAACTGCTCGATCAGGTGCGTCCGGATGTCGTGCTGGTGCCCGGCAACGCACCCGCCACCTTCGCGCTGAGCCTGGCCGCGCACGCCGACGATGTGCCGGTGGTGTGCGTGGACGGCGACGCCAGCGCGGCCACGCCTTCGCATTGGCCGAACGAGGCCAGCCGGCGCATCGTGCAGTCGCTGGCGGCGCTGCATGTGGCGGCCAGCGAGGACGCGGGCCAGCGCCTGCGCCTGGAAGGCGTGCCCGACGAGCGCGTGCTGGTGCAGGACGGCATCGTCGCCGAAACCCTGCGCACCGGCCTGGATGTGCTGCGCTCCGAGCCGCGGCTGGCCAGCGCGGTTGCCTGGCGCTTTCCGTTCCTGCGCGAGGAAAGCCCGCTGTTGATGGTCGCCTGCGCGCCGGATCAGGAAGCCGCCGCGCAGCTGGCCGAAGCGCTGGAAATGATCGCGCGCCGCCGGCCCGATGTCGACATCGTCTGGCCGCAGGAATCCGCCAGCAACATCGCCGCGGGTGATGTATCCGCCGCGCTGCACCCGTTCGCCAACGTGCACGTGCTGGAACTGACCGACTACCTGGCCTGGCTGCACCTGCTCGAACGCGCGCAGCTGGTGCTGGCCGGGCAGGGCGGCGGTTTCCCGGGCCAGTTGCAGGGCAAGCCGGTACTGCGCGTGTGCGACACCCCCGATGCCGAAGGCAACGGCATCGCCATTGGCACCACCGCGCTGGCCATCGCCGGCCGCGTACTGACCCTGCTCAGCGAACCGGCCGTCTACCATCTTTACCCTCGGCCACGCCGGGCGACCCGCGCCACGGCGTTCCCGGCGACGAAGTCCCCGACGCGCTGCTGCGCCTGCACGCCGCCGGCGGCCATCCGCCCCATCCCCCCGAAGCCGAGGACATCCGCTACGCCTACGGCGTGCGGGAAGCGTCCTGACCGGCTTGCGTGAATCCCATTTGGCAACGAGGTGACTCCCCCATGGCCACTCAACTCATCACGCGGACATTTCCGCCCGGTCCGGATCTGACCCCGGGCCCCGCGCCCCGCGAGGGCGATGTCGATCTGCCGACCCTGGTGGCGACGCTCAACCAGAACAAGCGCATGATCCTGCTCGGGACGGCGGCGTTCTTCCTCGCCAGCCTGCTGTACGTGCTGGTGGTGACGCCGACCTACGAGGCCAACGCGGTGGTGCAGGTGGAAAACCGGCCGGCGATTCCGCCGGGCGTCAGCACCAACGCCGCCATGCAAGGACCGCCGCCGATTTCCACCTCGCCGGGCGCGACGGAAGTGCAGTTGCTGACCTCGCGCCGGGTGATCGGCGAAGCGATGACGCGACTGGATCTGGACGTGGACGTGCAACCCGCGCGCTTGCCGCTGCTGGGTGAGTTCATCGCCCGTCGCTACCAGAAGTCCCACCCCGGCGCGCTGTCGTCGCCGTGGCTGGGCCTGAGCGGCTATGGCTGGGGCGGCGAAGTGCTGGACGTGGCTCATCTGGAAGTGCCGCGCGAATTGACCGGTGCGCAACTGCGGCTCACCGCCGGCGAAGGCGGCCAGTACGTGCTCTCCACTCCGGATGGCCGCGTGCTCCTGCGCGGCAAGGCCGGCGTGCCGGCGCGCGCCGGCGGCACCGAATTGCTGGTGCGCCGCCTGGTGGCCAATCCGGGCATGCGTTTCGAGGTGACCCGGCGGGATCCGACCACGGTGATGGCGGCGCTCAAGCAGGACATCACCGCGACCGAGCAGGGCCGCAATTCCGGCGTCATCGCCTTGACCTACGCCAACGCCGATCCCGAGCGCGCACGTCGCGTGCTGGACGAGGTGACCCGCGAGTACGTGCACCAGAACGTGGCCCGCACGTCCGCCGAAGCGGCCAGCCGGCTGAAGTTCGTCACCGAGCAGCTGCCCAACGTGCGCGAGGAACTGGCCAAGGCGCAGGCGGCGCTCAACCAGTTCCAGACCCGCACCCAGACCCTGGACGTGGCGGTGCAGAACCGCGCCTTGCTGGATCGGACCATCGCCTTGGACGCCAGCATCCAGCAGTTGCGCATCCAGATGACCGAGGTTGCCAATCGCTTCACGCCGTCGCATCCGACCTACCAGACCCTGCAGCGGCAGATCGATCAGTTCCAGGGCGAACGCGCCGCCCTGCAGGGCCAGATCCAGGATCTGCCGGATACCCAACAGGGCCTGTTCCGCCTCAACCGCGATGTCGAGGTGACCAACCAGACCTACGCCAACCTGCTGGATCAGGCGCAGCAGCTGAACATCGCCCGCGCCAGCGCGGTCGGCAACGCCCGCGTGATCGATCCGGCGGCGGTCAACCTCAACAGCCCGGCCTGGCCGAAGCCGCTGCCGGTGCTGGCGGCAGGCACCGCGCTCGGCGCCGTGCTGATGATCGCCTTCGTGCTGATGCGCCAGCTGTTCCGCCGCGGCGTGGAGGACCCGGTCGACATCGAGCTGCTGGGCCTGCCGGTGTACGCCTCGATTCCGTTCAGCGAGAAGGGCCGCGAGCTGACCCAGCGCACCGGCGGCCGACGCCGCGAGCGGCGCCAGCGCCTGCTGGCCCTGAGCGCGCCGTCGGATCTGGCGATGGAGGCGCTGCGCACGCTGCGCACCAGCCTGCACTTCGCGCGGATGAAGACACGCAACAACCTGCTGATGATCTCCGCGCCGAGTCCGGGTGTCGGCAAGACCTTCGTCTGCGCCAACCTGGCGGTGACCATCGCCCAGACCGGCCAGCGGGTCCTGCTGATCGATGCCGACATGCGCCGCGGCACCCTGCACGACGCCGTCGGCGTGCGCTGGGAGGGCGGACTGTCGGACCTGATTCTCGGCCGGATCGAACTGGAGGACGCCATCCGCCGGGTCGCCGGTGCCGACAACCTGTCGTTCATCTCCCGCGGCGCGGTGCCGTCCAATCCGTCCGAACTGCTGATGCACGAGAACTTCTCCGCGCTGCTGAAGAACGTGGCCCACGACTACGACATCGTGCTGATCGACACCCCGCCGGTGCTGGCGGTGACCGACGCGGCCGTGATCGGCCAGCACGTCGGTACCTGCCTGCTGGTGGTGCGCTGGGGCCTCAACCAGCAACGCGAGATCGCCCTGGCCAAGCAGCGCCTGGAGCAGAACGGCGTGGAGGTGAAGGGCGCCATCTTCAACGGCGTGGAGAAGCGCGGGGCAGGGCAGTACGCCTACACCTACTACGAGTACCTGCCGGCGCCGCGCACCGCCGGGTCGCGCTGAGCACGCGGATCGCAACGACAAGGAGGAACCATGCAGATCACCATGTCCCCGTACTACGGGAAGCCCGACTTTTCCCCGCTGGCGGGCTCGACCGCCCAGCGCATCGATCCGGTGTCGGTCGCGGACCTGCTGCGCAATGCCTTCGTGTATCCGCCGCATTCCATCTATGAGGGCATCAAGCTGGTCACCTTCGGCTTCTCGCCGGACCAGGACATGCACACCGCGCCGCGGTTCCGCTTCAAGTTCCGCAATGCCGGTGAAGTGCCGGAGGTGGCGCGCCATCCGCAGGACTGGATCGCGGTCTATCACCGCAAGCTGTGCGAGGCGATCGAGCGTTCCTGCGCCGGGATGTCGTCGCCGTGGCTGTTGCAGAGCGGCGGCAAGGATTCGACCACGCTGGCGATCGCGCTGGCCGACGCGCGTCCCGACGCCACCTGCATCACCTACCTGGGCGGACGCGAGGAGAACGAGGTCGAATCGGCGCGGCAGGTGGCGCGGCGGCTCGGCCTGCGCCACGAATCGCTGGTCTGCGACCCCGGCCGCGCCTATCGACCGCTATCTGGCACTGGCCGGGCGGATGCCGCTGCTGACCGCCGACTTCGCGCTGCTCTCCTATGCGGACCTGGGCACGGAGGTGCGCGCGCGCGGTGGCGACGGCGTGATCGACGGGCTGGGTGCGGACAGCTATTTCGGCACCCCGGTCGACCGCCAGCATCACCTGTTGGGCAAGCTGGCGCGCGGCATGCGTCTGCCGGTGGACGTCACCGCCTTGCCCGGCGTGGACCGCAGCTTCGAGGCGTGCTTTCTGCTGGGCACCTTGCAGATGACTCCGATCGAGCGGGTGTTCCCGGGTTCGCGCTTCAGCGACGCGGAGGTGGACGCGCTGTTCGGGCATCCGATATCGCGGCGCTCGCGTGCGCGGGTGACCCTGTTCCAGGAGGAAATCGCCACCGCCACCAGCGCCTGGGAATGGCGCGACATGTCGATGTCGATTGCCGGCTCGGCCGGCGCCTTCGCCAAGGGCCTGTACACGGCGCACGCGCTGGGACTGGACGCGGCCTATCCGTTCTGCGACCACGATCTGCGCGAGTGGATCCATCTCGAAGTGCCGCGGCGGCAGAAAGTCGACCCGGAGACCGGGGTCAACAAGATGCTGATCCGGCGCCACATCGCGACCCGTTTCGCGGAACTGCCGTACGTGCAGCGCAAGGGCAGCTTCCGTTTCGATCTGTGCGGGTTGGCCGCGCAGCGGTTCGACCAGGTGCACGGCTTCGCCCGTGAACTGTCGGATCTGCTGCCAGGCGCGGTGCCGTGGCTGGAACGCAACCGGCGTCGGCTCGACAACAAGTACCACGCCTCCAAGTTCTATCTGCTCGCCATCGTTCTGCCCTGGCTGGCCGCGCGCGGCGTGGCGACGGTCGCGCGGGAGAAAGCCGCCTGACGATGGACCGCCAGCGGCGCCGCTGCCTGCATGGCCTGCTCGCGGGCGCCGCCCTGTCCGCGCTGCCCGGCCTTGGCGCGGCGGCGGCGCGTGGAAGCACGCGCCTGGACGTGCGTGATTTCGGCGCGCGCGGCAATGGTGGCGGCGATGACACCCGCGCCATCCAGGCGGCCATCGATGCGTTGCCGGAGGCGGGCGGGACGGTGGTCGTGCCCGCCGGCAACTACCCGATCGATCCGCTGCGCAGCCTGCGCCTTCGCAGCCGCATGCATCTGTCGATGACGGCCGATACCCGCCTGGTGGCGATGAGCAACGCCGCGCCGCGCGCCTACGTCCTGCTGCTGCAGCAGGTAGATGACGTGGAGGTGTCCGGCGGGCGCATCATCGGCGATCGTGAACGCCACCTCGGCACCACCGGCGAATGGGGCCACGGCATCATGGTGCGGGGTTCCAGCCGGGTGCGCCTGCATGATCTGCACATCACCCGCTGCTGGGGCGACGGCATGTCGGTGGGCGGCCTGTCCGGCGTCCGCGGGCAAGCGCCGCTGCCCAGCCGCGACGTCCTGATCCAGGACGTGGTCTGCCAGGGCAATCGCCGGCAGGGGTTGACCATCGGCCGCTCGCGCCAGGTGCGCGTATTGGGTTGCTCCTTCCTCGATACCGGCGGCGTGTTGCCCGGTTGCGGCATCGACGTCGAGCCCGATCCGGGCGGCGACGCCCACGACGTGCTGATCGAGGACTGCCTGGTGCAAGGCAACCAGGGCGCGGGCATCCAGTTGTACGAGCGCGTGCACGACGTCACCATCCGCCGCTGCCGGATCCTGTCCAACCGCGGCGACGGCGTCCACCTGCGTGCCGCCGCCGGTGGTCTCATCGAAGGCAACGAAATCCGCGGAAACGGCCTGCGCGGCATCACCGTGCGCGCGGGCAGCAGCGGATTCCGCCTGCGCGACAATCAACTGCGCGGCAACGCCGTCCAGGTGGCGAAGCGTTCCGGCAAGGAAGCCGGCTGGATGAACCTGGACGTCGCCCGCGGCGCCTCATCCATCCAGATCGATCCCAGCAGCCGGCCGGGCCGCTGAAGCCCCGTCCTGTCCAGTGGGAGCGACGTGAGTCGCGATGATTCGGGCTGCCATCACGCTTCGCGACTCACGTCCTCCCACAAGGTGGGGATTCTTGATTTTCATTCGTCCCGAGAACAATCAAAACCGCGCGTAAAAAGCGGACTCGACCATGAATTCCGGTAAAGAAAATTAGCATTTTTCAGCGGAAAATGAATCCTTCCGCAAGCAGTACTTGAGCCGTTTCACAGATACGGAATCTGCTCGCACACGACGGCCGAAACTTCCCTATATTCCCAATCGGCCACGGTTTTCGTCCGGGCCAATTCCTTTTGTTTTCCTATTACCGGGCCATTTGGCCCGCAGGGGTCATGGCTGTGAAAAACAATGCACTCGTGCACGACGTGCGCGAGGCAGGGACGCCTCGGCGCGAATTTTTGCGCAAAACCTTGCTGCTGGCGCTGCCGGCGGCGCTCTACGCGACGGGGATCCCCAAGGTGTTGGCCGCGGTCTACGTGCCGCCGACCCGCACGCGCGGCGGTACCACGCTCAACGTCCAGGACTGGGGAGCCCGGGGCGACGGCGAAACCGACGATACCACCGCGTTCCAGTACGCCATCGATGCGCTGCCCTCGACCGGCGGCACGGTGGTGGTCCCGCCGGGCGACTACGTCATCGATCCGACCCGCAATGTCAGGCTGCGCAGCAACATGCACCTGCTGTTGCAGGACGGCGCCCGCCTGCGCGCCAAGCGCAACGACAAGGAACGCGCCTACGTGCTGATGGCCTACAAGGTCAGCAACGTGGAGATTTCCGGCGGCCAGATCATCGGCGACCGCGAAACCCACCTGGGCACGACCGGCGAGTGGGGCCACGGCATCATGATCCGCGGCTCGTCGCAGGTCACCGTGCGCGACATCCACGTGTCCAAGTGCTGGGGCGACGGCATCTCGATCGGTGGCGCGATGGTCACCAACGCGCCGACCATTCCCTGCAACGACGTGGTCATCGCCAACGTGGTCTGCACCGGCAACCGCCGCCAGGGCCTGACCATCGGTCATGCGCTGGGCGTCAAGGTGTACGACAGCGAATTCAGCGACTGCAACGGCATCGCGCCGGCCTGCGGCATCGACATCGAGCCGGACGTCGGCGACCTGCGCACCACCTCCACCGTTCACATCGAGAATTGCCACATCCACGGCAACGCCGGCAACGGCATCCTGGTGTACAAGCGGGTGAAGGGCGTCACCATCAAGCGCTGCGTCATCGAATACAACGGCGGCCACGGCATCCTGACCATCGGTCCGGAGAGCGGCTACATCGCCCAGAACACGATCCGGCACAACTACCTGGTCGGCACCATGTTCGGCAGCGGGACCCGCAGCTATCAGTACAGCGGCAACATCTCGCGCAACAACAACACCCGCCTGCACGGCATCAACAAGACCCTCTATCCGCTGACCTACATGACCGGGTTCGTCGACGGCAACAAGGGCAACGGCGCGCACGTGGCCAGGGTCAGCGACATCTACGATGTCCGGGTAACGAGCAACGGCTACGCGAAGTAACCGCACACGCAAGTGAACTGGCGCTCAGCAGAATGACGAGCGCGTGCAGAGGCGGCCTTCGGGCCGCCTTTTTTCTGCCCGTTTGTTCGGTTCCGTGCCGATTTGGTGGTGAGCGCGTGAACGGTTTTGCGGGCTCGACTTTCTAGAATCACAGCGACGCTTCCCCCCCACGGCGCCTGCATGAAGTTCATCCTGTTCGCGAATACAGATTGGTACCTCTACAATTTCCGACTCTCCACCGCACTGCAGCTCCGCTCCATGGGCATGGAGGTGGTGATGGTGTCGCCACCGGGCGACTTTGGCGAACGTTTCCAGCGCCACGGCATCCGCTGGCGGCCGTTGCCGATGGAACGTTCCAGCCTCAATCCCTGGCGCGAGGCCGGCACCCTGGCCCGGCTGGTCGGGGTGCTGCGCGAGGAGCGTCCGGATCTGCTGCACAGCTTCACCCTCAAGTGCGCGGTGTACGGCGCGCTGGCGGCACGCGCGGCCGGCGTGCCGGCGGTGGTGAATGCGGTCACCGGGCTGGGTTACGTCTTTTCCAGTGATCGGGCCAAGGCGCGCATGCTACGGCCGCTGGTATCGCTGCTGATGCGCGGTGCGCTGGGCGGCGAGCATTCGCGGGTGATCCTGCAGAACCCGGACGACGCCCAGGCGTTCGCCGACGCGCGCCTGGCGCCGCCGCACAACATCCGCCTGATCCGCGGCTCCGGCGTGGATCTGAGCCGTTTCCTGCTGCGCGATGCCGACGGCGACGTGCGACATCCGCTGCGGGTGCTGCTGGCCGCGCGCCTGCTGCGCGAGAAGGGCGTGCGCGAATACGCCGCCGCCGCCGCGCAGTTGCGCGCGAAGGGCCGCGATGTCCGCTTCCTGCTCGCCGGCATGCCGGATCCGGGCAATCCGCATTCGGTGCCTGCGGCCGAGGTCGAGGCATGGCACGCGCAGGGCACGCTGGAGTGGCTGGGCCATGTCGAGGACATGCCGGCGCTGCTGCGTTCCGTCGATGTCATGGCGCTGCCGAGCTATTACCGCGAGGGCGTGCCGAAAAGCCTGATCGAGGCCGGCGCCTGCGGCATCGCGCTGGTGACCACCAACCTTCCGGGCTGCCGCGAGGTGGTGAGCCGCGATGGCGAGGACGGGTTGCACGTGGAGCCGCGCAGCGCCGATTCGCTGGCGCGCGTGATCGCGCGCCTGGACGACGACCGCGATCTGCTGCGGCGCCTGGGCGAACGCGCCCGCGCCCGCGCACTCAGCGATTTCGACGAGAAGGTGGTCATCCGCAAGACCTGCGAGGTCTACGGCGAGCTGGTGCCGTTGCAGTTGCAGGGAGCGATGGCCGGATGATGAACCGGATCCTGCCCATGCCGCTGCGTCCCGCCCTGAACGCGCTGTCCCTGTTGTGGCTCGCCACCGCCGCCGGCGCGGTGGCGGTATTTGCCGCGCAGACCCTGCTGGCACGCCGGTTCGGTCCGGCCGAGTACGGCCTGTTCGCGTCCTCGCTCGCCACCATCACCCTGATCGCGCCGCTCGCCGGCTTCGGCCTGTCGCAGTTCCGGCTCAAGGTGTTCGGCACCGAGGGCTGGCAGGCCCAGCGCTGGCGGCGCGCGTCCGAGCGCTTCATCGTCGCCAGCACCACGCTCGCGCTGATCGGCGTGGCCGCGTGGGCGGAGTGGGGGCCTCCGGTCGACGCGCGTACCCGGCAACTGCTGTGGCTGCTGCTGCCGGTGATCATCGGTCTGCTGGCGGTCGAGCAGATCGGCAGCAAGCTGCGGCTGGAAGAGCGCCACGGCGCGCTGGCCGCCTGGCAATTGTGGATGCCGCTGGGCCGCCTGCTGGTGGCGGCATACGCACTGGCCTGGTCCGGCATGCGCATCGAAATGGTCGCGCTGGGCTACAGCGCGGTCGCGGTGCTGGCGGTGTTCGCCGCCATGCCGCAGTGGCGGTCGATGGCGCGCGGCGACTGGGCGCTGCGCGGCCACGGCGCGCAGGATGCCGCCGCCTTGCAGGTGCGTCCGCCGGGCGTGCGCCAGCTGTGCGTGCAGGCGTGGCCATACGGCATGGCGGCGGTGCTGTACCCGGTGTTCTTCCAGATCGGCACGGTGCTGCTGAAGTATCTGGCCGGCAACGCGGCCGCCGGCCATTTCGGCATCGCGCTGGCGGTGATGACCGCGATCTACCTGTTCCCGGCCACGGTCTACCAGAAGTTCCTGCTGTCCAAGCTGCACCGCTGGGCGGTGCACGATCGCCCGCGCTTCCGCCAGGTCTATCGCTGGGGCACCGTGGCCATGCTGGCCAGTGGCATCGTCGGCGGCCTCGTGCTGGCGTTCGCCGCGCCGCTGGCGACGCAGGTGTTCGGCGCCGGTTATCGCACGGTGGTGCCGCTGCTGCAGGTGCTGGCGCTGTGCGTGCCACTGCGCTTCCTGTCCACCGCGGTCGGCTCGGTGCTGCTCACCGAGGGCCACATGCGCTACCGGGTCTACGCGATGGCGCTGGCCGCGCTGGCGGCGGCGCTGCTGAACCTGGCGCTGATTCCCGCCTTCGCCGAGATGGGCGCACCAATCGCCACCGTCATCGCCGAGGCGCTGCTGCTGGGCCTGATGTATCGCGGCGCCCGCCGGGTCGACGCACTGGAGCTGGACTGATGGACAAGCCCCGCGTCGCTTTCACCGGTTACTACGGAATGCGCAATTTCGGCGACGACCTGTTCGGCGTGATCTGCACGCGCGCGGCCGAGCGCTACTGGAACGCATCGCCGCGCCTGGTCGGCCCACCACTGGCCGGCATGGCCGGCGTCAGCACCGTGCCGGCGTTCTATCCGCTCGACTGGTACGGGGCGGGCGGGGCGCTGGGCAAGGGCAGCCGGCTGCTCAGTTTCGCCAGCGCAACCGTCGGCTCGGATGTGCTGGTGATGGGCGGCGGTTCCGTGATCACCGCGCGCGAATCGTTCCGCAAGCCGATGATGCAGGCCGCGCGTCGCCATCGCGGACTGAAGCTGGCGGCGATCGGTGTCTCGATCGGCCCCTTCGCGAACGCCGACCAGGAAGCCGCCGCCGCGTCCTTCCTGGACCGCTTCAGCTACCTGTCGGTGCGGGACCGCCGCTCGCACGAATGGATCCAGCGCATGGGTCTGTCCGCGCACGCGCACGCCGGCTGCGATCTGGCCGTGCTGTTGCCACGGCTGGTGTCGATGCCGGTGCGGGCGCAACCCGAACCCGGCGCGCCCCTGCGCGTGGGCGTGGCGCCGTGCCGGTACGCGGAAGGCGGCGCGCATGGCGCGCCGGCGATGCGTGCCTGGGAGGACGCGTTCGTCGAGACCCTCCTGGCGGAGTCGCGCGTGCGGCGACTGGTGGTGGACGTGTTCAGCCTCAACGAACACCCGCGCCACGGCGACTGCGAACTGGCCGAAGCGATCGCACGGCGCCTGCGCGAGGGCGGCGTCGCGGTCGAGGTGCTGCGCTACACCCAGCCGGACCCGCTGGCGATGGTGGCCGCCATCGGCCGCTGCGACGCGATGGTGAGCGCGCGCCTGCACGGCGCCATCGTTTCGTGGCTGTGCGGGGTGCCGTTCGCAATCGTCGACTACCACCGCAAATGCCGCGATTTCGCCGACGACATCAGCCTGCCGCAGCGACGGCGCATCACCACCGCGCAGGGCTATCCGTTCAGCGATGTGATCGCCACCTTGCTGCGCGAACTCCAGGCGGAGTGCTCTTCACCCGCCCTGTACGCCGACCAGGCCGAAGACATATTCAAATGCGCACCATGGGCGCTGGAGCACGCACACGCATGAAGCCGCATCTTCCGCCGGATCCCTCCACCGCACCGGTCAGCGTGGTGATTCCCTGTTACCGCTGCGCCGGCACGATTGCCGCGTCGGTGGCCTCGGTGGCCGCGCAGACCCGGCGCCCGGTGGAAGTCATCCTGGTCGACGACGCCAGCGGGGACGACACCCTGGACGCGCTGCACGCGGTGGCCGAACTGCACCCGCCGGGCTGGGTGGTGGTGGTGGCCGCGCCCGTCAACGGCGGGCCGTCGTGCGCGCGCAACCTGGGCTGGGAACGCGCAAGCCAGCCGTACGTCGCCTTCCTCGATGCCGACGATACCTGGGCGCCGCAGAAGATCGCCTTGCAGATGGACGTGCTGGAAGCGGATCCGGGCCTGGCCCTGATCGCGCACCGGATGGCGGTGCGCGAGCGCGGCGAAGGGCCGCTGCCGCTGCGCCCGCCGGTGCGGACGAGCGCAATCGGCCGTCGCCGCTTCCTGCTCAACAATCCGTTCCCGACCGCCTCGGTGGTGCTGCGCCGCGATCTGCCGTTCCGTTTCAACGAACGTTTCCGCCGGGTGGAGGATTTCCTGCTGTGGGCGGAGATCGGTTTCTCCGGCTATCGCTGCGCCAAGCTCAACCAAGTGCTCGCCTACTGGCACAAGCCGACCTACGGCGCCGGCGGCCTGACCGCGGATCTGGACGCGATGCATCGCGCCGGCAAGGAAGTCCGCCATGAGCTGCTGCGCAAGGGGCTGGTCACACCGGCCGAGCATTGGTTCGCGCGCAGCATCGGACTGGTCCGGCGGACCCGCCGGCGCCTGTTGCTGGCGATGCGCTCGCGCCAGACCGGGATCGCCTCGTGAACACCGTCCAGGCGCGCTACCTGCAGACCAGCCGGCGCAGCCAGGGCGAAGCGATGGCGCGCTGGTGGCTGGGCATGATCCTGCTGGGCGGCGTGGCGCTGTTCGCATGCTGGCTGGTCGGCACCCGCCCACTGGACATCGGCAGCGACACCGAGACCTATGCCGGCTTCTTCGAGAACCTGGTGCAGGGCATGCCGGAAACCCGGCTGGAACCGGGCTTCGTCTACCTGAGCTATGCGCTGTACAAGCTGGGACTGGGCGTCACCGGTTACCAGTTCGCGCTGTTCGGCCTGCTGCTGGCGATGGTCGCGCTGGCGGTGCGCCGCTACCGGTTCTATCTGGAAACCCCGGTGAGCTGGCAGACCCTGCTGTGCGCCTCGCTGATGCTGCTGTTCATCTCGCCGATGTTCACCAACGCCTCGATCAACGCGATCCGCCAGGGCCTGGCGGCGCCGCTGGTGTTCGTGGCGCTGCTCGGTTTCCATCGGCGGCGGTGGGGCACGTTCGCCCTGGCCGGCGCGCTCGCCGCCAGCCTGCACCTGTCCTCGGCGATGTACCTGGCCTGCGCGCCGGCGCTGCTGCTGAGCACGCGCTGGCTGCGCGTGGTCGCCGCCGGTGCGTTCCTGGCCTACGTTTCCGGAATCTCGATGCTGGCGGTGCGCGCCGGCGCGCCCGGCTTCTACGACGTGGTGATGGAGTACACGCCAATCCGCTGTACCGATCCGGCGTGCGCATCGACTTCGCCGTGTTCACCATCTTCTGGTACCTGCTGCCGCATTTCCTGGCGCCGCTGATCCAGGCCCCCTGGCGCCAGCGCATCCTCGACAGCACTTCGGTCTATCTGGTGATGTCGCTGCCGTTCTTCCTGATCGGCTGGGGCTTTTTCTCCAACCGCTACCTGCTGCCGGCCTGGCTGGCGGTGTCGATGATCCTGGCGGCGGTGCTCTGCCACGCGCGGATCGCGCCGCTGCGCAATCCGCTGCTGATCCGGATCGGCCTGCTGGCCTCGTGCGGAGTGTTCTACATCTACGTCAGTCGCGGGATCGTCATATGAGTGGAGGCGCGGCGTCGATGCTCCGGGAGTTCGCGGTTTCACTGACCTATCCACCCACGCTCACCCTGTCGCTGCTGGTGCTGGCGGCGCTGTTGTGGTGGTGGCGGCGTCGCCGGATGGGCGCGGGCGTGGCGATCGCGGCGGTGTTGTGGTCGGCGCTGTGGTCGTTCCCGTTCGCATCCGACACCCTGCGCGGGCTGCTGGAATTCCGCTACCCGGTGGTGGAGGACGCGGCCGATCTGCCGCGCGCCGACGCCATCGTGGTGCTGGGCGGCGGCAGCCACTACGCCTGGCTGGAACGGGCCGACGTCCGCCCCGAGCAACTGCGCTACAGCCGCCTGGCCGCCGGTGCGCGCGCCTGGCAGGCCGGACGCGCGCCGATCGTGATCCTCAGCGGAGGCGGCGAAGGGGGCACCACCGAGGCGCGTCGCATGGCCAGGGCGATCGAGCGCCTTGGCGTACCGCGCTCGGCGCTGGTGCTGGAGGAACGCAGCCGCAACACCCGCGACAACGCGCGCTACAGCCTGCCATTGACCGGCAGCGAACATCCGCGCCTGCTGCTGGTGACGTCCACGCTGCACATGCCGCGTGCGGCCCTGCTGTTCGAACAGGCGGGCGCGCGGGTCATGCCGGTACCCGTACCCGAGGGCAGGGCGCCGCGCAGCTGGTGGCGCTACTGGTTGCCTTCGCAACGCGCCTTGTGGCGCAGCGGCCGCGCATTCAAGGAAATCGTCGCGCTCACCGCCGCCCATCTGCATTTGTGAAGATCGTGTCGGTGAACAGGGATGCGCGCGACCGTCCGGCGCATCACACACCCACGTTCATCCGCCATTGTCTTGCCGCCGCCGTTCTTTTCACGCCGCGCTTGACACCATGCGCGAGCGGACACGGCCATGCCGGGTCGCGCATCGTTTTCCGCTGACAGAGGTGTGCGAGTGAAATCCCTATCCACTTCGTTGTTGCTGGCAGCGCTGCTGGCCGGTTGCGCGGGCCAGCACATGACCCACAGCGGTCCCGCCAGTGGCGGCACCGTCGAGGGCAGCGACGCCCGCATGGTCGCGATCACGCCCGAACTGGTCGCCGCACCGCGCCAGGCGGTCACGCTGCCCGCCGAACTTGCCGGCTACAAGCCCGAGATTTACCGCATCCAGCCCGGCGACACGATCCTGGTCACGGTCTGGGATCACCCGGAACTGACCACCCCGGCGGGCAACCAGCAGCAGGCCGTCACCAACGGTCGCCTGGTGCAGCCGGACGGCACGTTCTTCTATCCGTACGCGGGCAAGATGAACGTCAAGGGCATGACCATCGAGGAACTGCGCAGCAGCCTGTCCTCGCGGCTGGGCCAGTACCTGCGCTCACCGCAGATCGACGTCAACGTGGTCGGCCATGGCGGACGCGTCGCCCTGCAGGGCGCCTTCGTCGACACCTCGCCGCAGGAATTCACCACCGTGCCGCTGACCCTGGCGCAGGCGGTCGGCAAGGCGCGCATCAACGTGGAGGAAGCGGATCTGGCCGGCTTCGTGCTGACCCGCGACGGGCATGACTATCCGCTGGATCTCGATGCGTTGAACCGCGACGGCAAGGTCGCCGCCGACGTCTATCTCAAGCCCGGCGATCGCCTGTACCTGCCGTTCAACGATCGCAAGGAAGTCTATGTGGTCGGCGAGGTGATGCGCCCGCAGGCGATCAACTTCAAGACCACCGACATGAGCCTGACCCAGGCGCTCGGCCGCACCGGTGGCCTGAATCCGACCACCGCCAAGGGCAGCGCGGTCTACGTGATCCGCGGCATGGAGGATCTGCAGCGCGAACCGGCCACCGTCTATCACCTGGACGCCGGTTCGCCCGCGGCCTTCGCACTGGCGGATCGCTTCCCGCTGCGCGCCGGCGACGTGGTGTGGGTGGGACCGGCCGGCGTGACCCGCTGGAACCGCTTCCTGACCCAGCTGCTGCCGCTGTCGGGCATCATCAGCAACGCCGCCTCGGCGCAGTACGACTTCGATCGCAATTGATGGGCGACCCGGGTCGCGCCGCGTGACGCGGCCGGCCCGGGAAAGCGGACAACGACGGGACCGCATCAAAAAACCCGCATCAAAAACAAAGGCGACGGCCGTTCCCGGCCGTCGCCTTTGCTCATGTGCCCTGCGAAAGGCTCCTGTGGAGAACCGAAGGGTCATCCAGACTGTCGACCGGCCCTTTGTCCACCGGGCGAGAAGCTTGCGCCCGATGTAGGCTCTCCGGTGGCTGCCGATGGTCCGTGGGTCCGGAAACTGCGGAAAACGAACCCTGCTGAATGTCGGCGTGACCGGCGTATCGTCAAAGGAGGGTGTGCCGGTGCCACGCGTCCACCATGCCTTCGGCGATGGCAAGAGCGGGTGGAGCCGGCGTGGCGAAAGCGTTATCGGCCGGCGCTGTTCAGGCCGCATTTGACGATATGAATACAGGCGGCGTGTTATCACTGCCGCTCGTCACGGGAGGCCATGCACATGGGTTCGATCCATCCCCCTGCGCGCCGCTGGTATCGCTGCGAAGTCGTCGACGTACAGGCCGAATTGAGGTACTGGAAGCTGGAGTACGTGTCTCACGACTTCCATGAACCGGGCACGTCGTTCTCGCGCTACGAACCGGTGCTCAGGTTCGCCTACGACGCCTACCTGCGCCATCACGCGCAACCTCTGGCCGACGTCATCGACGTCCTCCACCACAAGTACGTCGAGACGTTCGATACCTGGAACATGCTGCCGTGGGCGCGCGCCGAGGCCATCCTGCGAGAAGTCTGGCTGCGCATGGGCGCACCGCTGGAAAGCCTGCGGGTGAAACCGCCGTTTGAACGCGATTCGCGCCTGCGCATGCATTGATCCGGGAACGCGTCGACACGTTTCCCGGATCGGCCGCGCCATCACTTCAGGCGTTCGAGCACCGCATGGGCGACACCGACCGCGGAGGCCGGATTCTGGCCGGTGACGAGTTCGCGATCGATCACCACGTTGGCGGTCCAGGGCGACGTGTTGCTGACGTGGCGCGCACCGGCCGTTTCCAGCGCGGTCTGCGGATAGAACTTCATCTCGCCACCGCCCAGCGCGCCCTTGGCCTGTTCCTCTTCCTGGTTGCTGATCACCGTGAACCGGTAACCGGCGTAGATCCAGTCGGCCGGGGCCGCCGGCTTGCCGCCGGCTTCCAGCGCGCCGATGAAGGCGCCGTTGCCGGGCAGGGTGGAAAGCAACGCGATCGGGCCGTGGC
>OFCY01000061.1_pt1 | contig 21550 bp, 19 predicted proteins | sample 1520981 | NCBI WGS metagenome assembly OFCY01 (sample SAMEA2532533, study PRJEB24079) | metagenome
GCACGCTCCCGGCAACCGTGGATGACGGGCCGGTGACATGGAAAAGGAAGGAGGGAAAAAGTGGAGCGGGTGATGGGAATCGAACCCACGTTAGCAGCTTGGGAAGCTGCAGTTCTACCATTGAACTACACCCGAAGGGAGGGAGTCTATGCGGTGTCGGGGCGCCGGCGCAATGCGGCGCCCGCGAGGGGCGCCGCAAGGCGAAGCATCAGGCGATCGGTGGAATCAGAAACCGCCGCCCAGGCTGAGGAACACGGTCGCGTCGTGGCCGTCCTTCTTGCCGGCCGAGACCCGCGCGCCGACATCTGCATCGAGGCCGAAGACCTGGGTGCGCGCACCGACGGTGAGGGTGCCGTAGTTGCGATCGAAGTTCAGGCCCGGCACCGCGTATGGCATCACGCCCGGCATCGATTGCAGACTGGCGAAGACCTGGCGATCGGCTTCCTCGAACTCGTGGTCGTAGGTCAGCTGCGCGTACGGACGGGTGTGTTCGGTGGCCTGGATGCTGGCCTTCCAGCCCACGCTGCCGATCAGCGAATCGAGGTCCTGGTCCGCATAGGTCAGTGCGGTGGAGCTGCTGTTGTTTTCCGAGTAGTATTAGCTTGACGCGCTGGGCGACCACGCTGGCGACCGGGCCGTGGCGCAGCTTGCCGTGTTCGAAATCGTAGCCGGCGCTGATCGCCGCGGTCAGGTTGCTGCCGTCCGGCGAGCCGCTGTGGCGACGGGTGGCGGGACCGAACTGGATTTCGCGATCCACGTCGTAGGACAGCCACGTGTAGCTGATCTGGCCGTTGACCCACACGCGATCCTGGTACCAGCCGACGAAGCCGCCCAGGGTGGTGTCCGACTGCTTGAAGCTGGTATGGGTGTTGCCGAAATCCATCTTGCCCGCGGCCGAAGCCGGCGAAGCCGCCGAACACGAAATCACCGCGCGTCCAGTCCAGGCCGAAGGTGCCGGTGGGCGTGATGCCATCGAAGTCGCCTTCGTCGTAGCGCAGCGAATCGCCGCGCAGGTCGCCCCACCAGCGCACGCCGTCGGCTTCCGGCTTGGTGTCGATGTGGCTGGCGACGCGATCGGCGCGCGAGCGGCCGATGACCGAGGCGGTGTACGGCAGCACCGCCAGCTGGCGCGGGCCTTCCAGCACCGAAATGGCGTACTGGCCCAGCATCTGGTGTGCGGCCAGCGACGGGTGCACGCTGTCGGCGAACGCGTAGGTGCCGGCGGCGCCCGGCGTCACGTAGTTCAGCGGCGTGCAGGTCAGCGAACTGCCGGTGCAGGCCGGCGTGGTCACGTTGGCGAAGCCGTACTGCGCCGGCGAGGCGGTGATCTCGCGCAGGAAGTTGAAGGTGTCCAGCGGAATGACCCGCAGGCCCTGCGCGGTCAGGCCGTTGTAGAGCGCGGCGTTGTAGGTCGCGGCGAGCTGGGTGGCGCCAGCACTGTTGAGGAAGCCCGGTGTCCGTCCCAGATCCGGAATGTTCGGTACCAGGATGTATTCCGCGCCCGCCTGCTTGAGGCCGGCGACGACCGTGATCTGCGATGTCACCGCGGCGCCGATGATGGCCGGCGTCTGCGAGGGATTGGCGACCGCCGCGAACAGGTCGTTGGGACCGCCCCAGACCGTGTACAGCGCGCGCGCGTCGGCCTTGCCGCCGGTGGCTGTCAGATAGGACGCCAGCTGCGTGGTCAGTGCCGGCACCGGCACCGTGATCGGACCGAACGACTGCGAGCCGTTGGTGCCCGTGCGCGCACCGCCCACCGCGTAGTTGGTGCCGCCCTGGTTGGCGCTCACCGCGCCGGTGCCGTAGTACTGGGCGAGGAATTCGGACCAGACGAAGCCGGGGTTGGTGGTGAAGCGACCGGCGACCGCGGCCCCCGGGTTGAGCTGGACCAGGGTCGGCCGGAAATGGCCGCTGTCGGTCAGGCTGTCACCGAAGAAAATGGTCTGCGAGAAAGGGCTGCTCTGCGCGAACGCCGGCGTGGCGGCGGCGGCCAGGGCCAAGGCCAGCAGGCGGCGCAGCGGCCGTTGGGTCGGTTTCATGGTGTTCTCCCGGGGCAATGTCGATGTTGTCGTTGTATTCGATGCGCGCGACTCATATTCCGTACGGCGCCGCATGGCGACTATCGTTCCACCAAGCCCCGGGGCGTTCACGCTGCAACGCGGCAAACGGACGTGCGCCGGCCGGTCGGGACGGCGACAATAGGCGCATGAACATCGTACTGAACGGCGAATCCCGCCATATCGAAGCCGCGCTAACCATCGCCGGCCTCCTGCAATCCGAAGGACTGGCCGAACGCCGCGTCGCCGTCGAGGTCAACGGCGAAATCGTGCCGCGTGGCCTGCATCCGTCCCACGCGCTGCACGACGGCGACCGCATCGAGATCGTGCACGCGCTCGGCGGCGGCTGAGCGCGACGGGCTTTCCGCTTCAGCCCGCCGGCGGCTCGACGTAGATCGGATTGCCGATCAGCCACAACCGGCCGTCTGCGCCACGCACGTTGGCGCGCACCCAGTGCCTGGGGTGTTGCCGCGCCAGCGGAATGTCAGGGTCTGTTCTCCGGGACCGACCGGAACGGGACGCCGCTCCACGATCCGGCCGTCCACGATCAGCTCGGCGGTGGCGCCGCCGACCGCGCTGGCGCGCAGGACGAACGTCGCTTCGCCATTCGCGGGCACCGGCAACGCCTGTCCCATCGCCGCACGCGCCGTGGCCGGCCTCGGCTTCCCAGGCCATCGCGCGGTCGCGGCTGCCCTGGACGTCGACGAACACCTGGCCCCGGCGGATGCCGTCCAGGATCGCCGGCATCGACAGTTCCGCCGCCCGCACCACCGTGACCGGCGTGCCCAGCGCCGCGCCGCCGGCATCGGTGACTTCCCGCAACGGATTGTGGTTGTCGCTGCCACCGATCGCGGTGAGCCGGTGTCCGGCCGACAACTGGCGCTCCCAGAACGGAATGCCCGACCACTCGCTGTCGGCGTCGGCGCCGTTCACCACTTCCACCGCCTGGATCCGCGACAGATCGGTCGTGGCCGGCGCGCTCCAGCCGCAGCCCATGCACGCTTCGCCGGAGGGGCGAATTGGATGATTGATGGAGACGATGCCCTGCTCCCGGATCTGCGCCAGCACCGCGTTCCAGTCCGGCACCGCGGTCGAACCCACCCGGAAATCCAGCGGCGCGATGCTGCCGATCCATTTACCGTGGCCGCTGAAAGTGGTGATCTCGCGGCCCGGCATCAGCAGCAGGCGATCGAAGTACGGTTGCAGTTCGCGCAGGCCGTTGGCCTGCGACACGGTGTTGTGATCGGTGACGGCGATGAAATCCAGTCCGCGCTGCGCGGCCGCCTGCGCGGTCAGGAACAGCGGACAGGGCACGCGCGTGCCGCCCTGGCTGGCGCAGCCGCCATCGCTGTGCGCGTCGTGCATGTGCAGATCGCCGCGGTACCAGCCTGCTTCCCGGCGCAGGGGCGCATCGGCGCGGGTGTCGTCGAACCACACCCGCGCGGTGAAGCGGTCGTCCGCATCGGCGCGGACGTTGGGAAAGCCCAGCAGCAGCGACCAGGTGCCCGGCGTGATCGGCCCCGGCAGGTAGGAGGGCGTGGCGTCCATCGCCGACACCGTGAAGCGCTGCTTGTTGCCGCCGCTCCAGCCACGGAATCCGTCGCGTCCGCGGAAGCCGTCCGGGCCCAGCAGGCCGAGATCGACCGTGGTCCGGCGTTCGCGGCCGCTGTATTCGAACTCCACCGTGATGCGTCCCGTGCCGGCGGGCACCTCGAACGGCAGCAGGCGGTAGCTCTGGTGATCACCGCCACGGATGCTGCCTTGCAGGATCCGATCCGGCGCTTCCCCCGCACGCAGCGAAAGACAGCACAGCAGCAGGCCCAACAGGGCGGCCAGTCGTTGCATCACGGCGTTTCTCCTATGGCGAGGCCCGCGCAGGGATCATCCCCGGGTCGTGGGCGGCAGCGGGCGATGCCACCGCCCGGCAAGGCGACGCGATATCCGCCAAAACGGACGTCCGCGTCGATGTAGTCGGTGGATACGATCTGCGCGCCGCTGGCGAATGCCGCGTCGCGGCGCCCGGTGTCGCCGGCGCGTGCTTCCCGAGTATCGGCGTCGGCGCGCGTGCGCACCAGCAGGCCGGCCGCCAGCGCCTGCCGGATGGCTTCGGCCTGTTCCCGCGGGTCATTGAGCGTGCGCCAGCCGGCCGCCGCCGATTCCACACCGGTGTTGACGAACATCACCCGGCCTTCCAGGCCCCTGCGATCGCCGCGATACCGCGCCACCTTGATCTCGTCTTCGTCCAGCGCGAACAGGAATCGCCCGCGCGCCTGGCCCAGCGTCGGCCAGCGTGGACGGTCGCCCGCGCCCAGCACCTGATCCGGCAGGATCAGATCCGCATCTAAAAACACTTCGCGGATCTCCGCATCCAGCGCGTCGAACGCCGCGGCATCGAATGGCAACGGCTGCACCTGTCCCGGCGCGGACGGCCCGTCCTTGGCGTTGATCTGGACCACGATCGGCACATGCGTGGATGCGCGCGCGACCACGCCCGCAGTTGCCGCAGGCATTCGCGAAACGGCTGGCACTGGCTGCGCCAGTCGATGTCGGCCAGGTGCATCACCTTGAAGCCCGGCCGGCGCATCTTCCGTGCCAGTCCGGCCGCCGCGCCCGCATGCGCGAAGCGTCCGCCGCGCGGATCGTGGTAGACGTCCAGTTCGAAACCGCGCACGCCGCGCGCCAGCTGCCCGGCCAGCGGATGGTGCGCGTAGTCGATGCCGTCCGCGCCGAGCGGATCGCGCGCGCGGTGCGCCGCCAGTTCGTCCGGCGGCAACGCGCGCTTGTAGCTGTTGTGGGTGGCCAGCACCTGCACGTCGTCCAGGTGCAGGCGCCGATCCATCCAGGCCTGCGCGCAACCCGCACCCGACTTCACCGCGTCGGGCGCGGCGAAGTCGCAGGCCGCCGACGCCCACGGCGCCGGCAGCCACAGCAACAGCAGGCCCAACACCCGCCAGCCTCGTCCCACCATCAGTACGCGCTCCCTAGAAGCGGTACATCAGCGCCAGGCGATACGAACGGCCCAGCAGCGGACGCGCGATGAAGGTATTGGCGCCGCGGTCGTTGCTGGTGACCTCGCCCGCGCGCGGATTGCCCTCGGTCAGACCCAGCGAGTTGTCCAGGTTGTCGACGTAGGCATACAACGACCAGCGATCGTCGAAGGCATAGCTGCCGCTGAGATTGATCACGTCGTAGGACGGCAGGCGCACGCTGTTGGCGGTGTCCACGTAGCGCTCGCCCTGGCGCTCGTAGGATGCCTGCAGGCGCAGCTTGCCGCCGGCCAGGTTGAAGCCGGGCACCAGCCGCAGGCTGTTCTTGGGCACCCGGATCAGCTGGTTGCCGACATAGTCGCGCAGCACCGGTTGGCCATTGACCACCTCGGTATAGCGCAATCCGCGGTATTCCGGTTCCTGTACCGTCGCGCTCATCGAAACGTCGAACCAGTCCACCGGATAGTAGGCGGCCTCCAGTTCCAGGCCGAAGGTGCGGGTGTCGGCGAACAGTTCCTGCCGGGTCGAAGCCCCCGTGTTCGCATCGAACACGTAGTTGCTGTAGCCGACGTTGTCGTACTTGGTGAAGAACGCCGTGGCGAACAGATCGAACTTCTGGTGGGTGAACTTGTAGCCCAGTTCGCCCAGGTCCATGGTCTGGATCACCGGCTTGGCGGTCGCGTTGGTGATGAACGAACCCAGGTTGGGCAGGCGGAAGGTCGAGGTCCAGCGCGCGAACAGGCCGGAATACTCGTCGAACTGCCAGTTGCCGCCCAGGGTCCAGCCGACCTTGTCGAAATCGCGGTCGTAGGTGGAGTAGCGGCCGTTGCCGATCCACATCTGGCTGTCGGTGACCGGGCCGCCGTTGTTGAGGTTGGGCTGCACGCGCCCTTCCACCCAGCCTTCCACGTTGACCTTTTCCCAGCGCACGCCGCCGTCGATGCGCAGCTTGTCGCTGACCTGCCATTCGTCGGCCAGGTAGAACGCATGGGTCTGCGAGCGGCCGCTGGCGTTCTCCCATTCATAGCCATAGCGCCAGACGCCGTTGTCGCTGATGGTGGCCACCGGATTGCCACCGGCGTCCACTGCCACCAGGTTCAGCAGGCGGGCGTTGTCGCGCGCATCCAGCAGGACGGTGGAGGAATAGCGATCGAAGTCCTGATCCACCTTGGCGTAGTAATAGCCGAAGGTCAGGTCGTGCGACTGGCTGCCGAACTCGAAGCGGCGCGACACCCGCGCGTCGTTCATCAGTTCCTTCACCGGCGCGGTGACCCCGCGCAGGCCGCCGACGACGATCAGGCCGTTGCCGTTCTGGTTGGCGGTGTCGTAGACCTGGCCGCCGTGGGTGTAGCGGAGCTGCAGCGCGGTGGCGCCCGGATAACGCGGCAGCAAAGCCAGGTTGTCGCGGTTCGTCAGGAACGAACTGGCGCTCTGCAGCGCGTTCGGGAACATGCCGTTGCGCTGGGTCTCGGTGTCGTTGTAGCGCAGGCTGTCGACGAAGCGCCAGTCGCCGAGGGTCTTGTCGAACTTGACCGTGAACTGGTCGCGCTTGACGTGGGTGCCCTCGCCGTTGTCGAAGTCGTAGATGCCGCCATCGGCCATGCGCATGCGCACATGCTCGGTTTCCGGCCCGGCCAGGGTGCCGTGGTTGCCGTCGAAGCCGGGCACCGCGCGGAGCTTGCCGCCGGTGGTACGCATCGGGATGCCCAGGTACAGCATCACCTTGTCGTCCATGTGCTTGACGTCGAAGGACAGGCTGCCGCCTTCCAGCGTGCGCACCAGGTTCAACCGCACCTGGCCGCCGTCGTTGGCCTTGAAGCCGGGATCGCGTACGCCGTCGTCCTGCCGGTAGTAGCCGCCCAGCGACATTTTCCAGTCCTGGCCAATCGGCGTGCCGACCCAGAAGTCGCCGCGGTGCAGGCCGTAGTCGCCGACGGTGTACTTGAACACGCCCTCGGTGCGGTCGCCCGGCTGGCGCGGGATGTAGTTGACCGCACCGGCCGGCGCGTTGGAATAGAAGATCGAGGACGGGCCGCCTCGCACCACTTCGATGCGCTCGGTGGTCTCGTCGAGGCGGAACGCCTGATCGCCATTGAGATAGCCCAGCGCCGGGTCGTGCTGCACCGGCATGCCGTCGTCGAGCAGGGTCACCGAGCCGAAACCGTCGACCGGCACGCCGCGCGCGCGCACGTTGCCGCTGGCCTCGCCGCCGGAGGCTTCGACCCAGAAGCCCGGCACGCTCTTCAGCGATTCGGTCACGCTGGTGGGCGCCTGCAGGCGCAGCCGCTCCTCGTCGATACCGGTGATCGAATAGCTGGTCTCGGCCTTGCTGCGTTGCTGCACGCCGGCGCGGCCAGTGACGATGACGGTGTCCAGCTGCTTGGCGCTGGCGGTGCCCGCCGCCGCCGCGGCTTCCTGGGCATGGACGGGGAGCAGGCCGGCGGTGAAGCAGGCGCCGGACGCGAGGACGCAGCGAATCGAACCGCCGAGGCGGTGGAGGCGTATGGGCATGGTTGTTTCCTGGGGGAGGAAGAGCGATCGCGCGGCAGTGGCGCCGCGCCGTGATCGACGGGATGTTGGCCAGCGGATATGTCGTCGGGGTGACCGCGGCGGGTCAATCCGATGACCATCGCGACGCCGATCCCGCTTTTCCGGCGCCCCGCGTCGCTCCGCTCACGCACGCCCGGCCGGGATCGGCGATAATCCGCCGATGCCTCACGATACCCACACCGACCCGCTGGTCATTGCGGGAAAAAGCTACCGTTCCCGCCTGCTCACCGGCACCGGCAAATTCAAGGATTTCGAGGAAACCCGCCTGGCCACCGAGGCCGCGGGCGCCGAAATCGTCACCGTCGCGATCCGCCGCACCAATCTGGGCCAGTCGCCCAACGAGCCCAACCTGCTCGACGTGCTGCCACCGGATCGCTACACCATCCTGCCCAACACCGCAGGCTGCTACACCGCCGACGATGCGGTGCGCACCTGCCGGCTGGCCCGAGAGCTGCTGGACGGCCACACCCTGGTCAAGCTGGAAGTGCTGGGCGACCAGAAGACCCTCTATCCCGACGTGGTGCAGACCCTGACCGCGGCCGAGAAACTGGTCGCCGAAGGCTTCCAGGTGATGGTCTACACCAGCGACGATCCGATCCTGGCCCGCCGGCTGGAGGAAATCGGCTGCGTGGCGGTGATGCCGCTGGCCGCGCCGATCGGTTCCGGCCTGGGCATCCAGAACAAGTACAACCTGCTGGAAATCATCGAGAACGCCAAGGTGCCGGTGCTGGTCGATGCCGGCGTGGGCACCGCCTCGGACGCGGCCATCGCAATGGAACTGGGCTGCGACGGCGTGCTGATGAACACCGCCATCGCCGGCGCCCGCAACCCGGTGCTGATGGCCAGCGCGATGCGCAAGGCGGTCGAGGCCGGGCGCGAGGCGTTCCTGGCCGGGCGCATCCCGCGCAAGCGCAATGCCTCGGCGTCCAGCCCCATCGACGGCCTGATCGGCTGACCCGATGACCGATCCATTCTCCAGCCCTGGCGCCAAGACCCCGCCCAAGCCGTTCACGGTGGAGGAAGGCCGGCGCCAGATCCGCAGCTTCGTGCTGCGCCAGGGCCGCTTCACCGAGGCCCAGCAGCGCGCGTTCGACACCCTGTGGCCGCGCTTCGGCCTGGATTACACCGGTCAGCCGCGCGACTACGACGCGGTGTTCGGCCGGCAGGCGTCGCGGGTGCTGGAGATCGGTTTCGGCAACGGCGAGGCGCTGCGCTTTGCCGCCACGCAGGATCCGGAACGCGACTACATCGGCCTGGAAGTGCACGCGCCGGGCGTCGGCCGGCTGTTGAACGCGCTGGCCGAGGACGGCAGCGATCACGTGCGGCTTTACCACCACGACGCGGTGGAAGTGCTGCAGCACGAGGTCGCCGACGGCACGCTGGACGAGATCCGCATCTATTTCCCGGATCCCTGGCACAAGAAGCGCCACAACAAGCGCCGCCTGATCCAGCCCGGCTTCGCCGCCCTGCTGGCGAGCAAGCTGCGCAGCGGCGGACGCTTGCATGCGGCCACCGACTGGCAGGACTATGCGGAGCAGATGTGGGACGTGCTCGACGCCACGCCCGGCCTGCGCAACCGGGCCGGCCCGCGCGGACACGTACCGCGCCCGCCCTGGCGGCCGCAGACCCACTTCGAGACCCGCGGCCAGAAGCTGGGCCACGGCGTCTGGGATCTGGTTTATGACCGGGATTAGGGAATAGGGATTCGGGATTGGACGTCTTCGCCAAATTGCCTGATAACTGCGCCAACACCGCACCCGGCCCGCGCCACCGGTGCGCCCGCTCTACCGAATCCCTGTTTTCAACGTCCGAATGGACGGTCATCCCCACTCCCCAATCCCGGCCGTGATCACCACCGCGCTGACGCTGACCAACGACATGAAGCTCGTGCTCGGGCTGGTCGGCTTCACGATGGCGATGTTCCTGTTCGAGCGCATCCGCGCCGATCTGGTCGCGCTGGTGGTGCTGGTGATCCTGGGCATCACCGGCCTGATCGCGCCCGAGGAAATCTTCGGCGGCTTCTCCGGCAACGCGGTGATGAGCATCATCGCGACCATGATCCTGGGCGCCGGCCTGGACCGTACCGGCGCGCTGAACCGGCTGGCCTCCTGGCTGCTGCGGCGCGGCCACGGCGTCGAGCAGCGGTTGCTGCTGATGACCACCGCCATCGCCGGCCTCAATTCCTCGTTCATGCAGAACCCGTCGGTGATGGCGCTGTTCATGCCGGTCGCCTCGCGGCTGTCCTCGCGCACCTCGCTGTCGCTGCAACGCCTGCTGCTGCCGATCGCCGCCGCCATCGTGATGGGCGGCGCGCTGACCATGGTCGGCAACTCGCCGCTGATCCTGCTGAACGACCTGCTGGTCTCGGCCAACAACAACCTGCCCTCGGGCATGGCCACGCTGGAGCCGCTGCGCATGTTCGCGCCGCTGCCGATTGGCGTGGCGCTGTTGCTGGCCTCGCTGCTGTACTTCCGCTACTACGGCGACAAGAAGCTCAAGGACGAGACCGAAACCAGCGTGACCCCGGCGCGCACGGAGAGCTACTTCGCCAATACCTACGGCATCGAGGGCGACGTGTTCGAGCTGCTGGTCACCGCGGAAAGCCCGCTGGTGGGCATGTCGCTGGGCGAGGCCGAGGCGATGCACGACGCGCCGCTGATGCTGGCGCTGCAGACCGGCAACGACACCCGCCTGGCGCCACCGGCGGACATGCGCATCTGGGTGGGCAGCGTGCTGGGCGTGATGGGTTCGCGCCCGCAGGTGTCCGACTTCGCGCAGAACCATTTCCTGCGGATGTCCTCGCGCCTGCGCCACTTCGGCGATCTGTTCAATCCCAGCCGCGCGGGCATTTCCGAGGCGGTGATTCCGCCGACCTCCAAGCTGATCGGCAAGACCGCCGCCGACCTGCGCCTGCGCAAGCAGGCCGGCATCAGCCTGCTGGCGATCAACCGCGACAAGAAGGTGCTGCGCGAGGACGTGCGCAAGATCCCGCTGCGCGCCGGCGACATGCTGGTCTTCCACAGCATCTGGACCGACCTGCACCAGGCCGCCGAGAGCCGCGACTTTGTGGTGGTGACCGACTATCCCAAGGGCGAGCAGCGGCCGCACAAGTTCAAGATCGCGATGACCATTTTCGCGGTCACCATCATCATCGCCCTGACCTCGAAGCTGCCGGTCTCGCTGACCCTGATGACCGGCGTGGCCGGCATGCTGCTGACCGGCGTGCTGCGGATGGACGAGGCCTACGCGGCGATCAACTGGAAGACGGTATTCCTGATGGCGGGGCTGATTCCGCTGGGCTGGGCGATGGACAGCAGCGGCGCGGCGGCATGGGTCGCCGGCCATACCGTCGAACGCCTGCCCGAGGGCATGCCGGTCTGGCTGATCGAAATCGCGGTGGCGCTGCTCACCACCGGCTTCTCGCTGGTGATCAGCCACGTCGGCGCGACGATCGTGATGGTGCCGATGGCGATCAACCTGGCGCTGGCCGCCGGCGGCAACCCGACCGCGTTCGCGCTGATCGTCGCGCTGTCGGCCTCCAACAATCTGATGACCGCCTCGAACCCGGTGATCTCGATGGTCACCGGCCCGGCCAACTACACCTCGCGGCAGATGTGGCGCGTCGGCGGCCCGCTGTCGCTGATCTACACCGTGGTCGTGGTGCTGGCGGTCAACGCGCTGTTCTGGTGGAACGGCCGGGCGGGCTAACCGCAGCCCCCTGTCATCTCGACTGAGGGAGCGACGTCAGTCGCGAGCTGTTGCCTGAGCGGGCCACCGTGGATCATCGCGACTGACGTCGCTCCCACAGGGTTGGCCACGCGCGCTACGCCAGCCGCACCACACCCTCGACCACCTGCACGGACACCGCCCGCAGCGAATCGCCGCGGCAGGGGCCGGCGACGCAATCGCCGCGCTGCAATTCGAACGAGGCGCCGTGGGCGGCGCAGACCAGCAGGCCGTCCTTGCTTTTCAGGAACTTGCCCGGGGCCCAGTCCAGCCGGCGGCCGGCGTGCGGGCAGACGTTCAGCCAGGCGCGAACTTCCCCGCCCTGCCGAAAGAGCACCAGAGACTCGCTATCTCCGTCGATTTCGGCTTCGACTTCGGCGAAACCGCCGTCTTCAATGCTGTCCAGCGCAATCAGGGCCATGGCCGCCTTAACGAACTTCTCACACCGTCATATTCTTGTCACCGGATACTGCACGCCATCCGGCTCCGGCCGCATTGTGTCACGACCCATCGCCATGTTCGCACGCAGCTTCCAGTTCAACGCCTTCCGTTCCGCCTTCGCTCCGCGCAAGCCCCGTCATCCGCTGCTGCGGCTGGCCATCGGCCTGCTGGGCCTGGCCCTGCTGTGCGTGTGTGTTCTTCAGCGTATTCATCGGCGCGGCCATGATCGCCGCCGGCCTGCTGTACAAGCTGTTCAAGCAGCGCGGCAAGCCGATCGCCCGTGGCGGCGTGGTGGAAGGCGAGTACCAGGTGGTGCGCAAGCCGGTGCTGCCGCTGTCCCACTGACGGCGCGCGTCCTACACTCAGCGGCCGTTTCCCTGCCCGGCACGGCCGGCCGCCGACATGACCGATCTGTTCCCCGCTCCTCCCGTTCCGCGCGTGCCCGTGCGCGGCGGCGGCACGTTTCCTGTGCGCCGGATTTTCTGCGTCGGCCGCAACTTCGCCGATCACGCGCGCGAGATGGGCGCCGCCGCCCCGGCTTCGAAGACCGAGCGCGGGCAGCCAACGTTCTTTCACAAGCCCGCCGACGCCATCGTCACCGGGAACGCGGACGTTCCCTACCCGCCCGGCACGCAGGATCTGCACCATGAGGTCGAACTGGTCGCCGCGCTCGGTCAGGATGCCCCGGCCGGCGTGCTCGATCCCGCGCAGGCACAGGCGCTGGTGGTGGCCTATGGCGTCGGCCTGGATCTGACCCGGCGGGATCTGCAGGGTGCGGCCAAGGCCAAGGGCCTGCCCTGGGATACCGGCAAGGGCTTCGATCACTCCGCGCCGATCAGCGAACTGGTGCCGGTGGCGGAAGTCGGCGAGCTGGCGCCGCGTACGCTCACGCTTGCCATCAACGGCCAGGTTCGCCAGCACAGCGCGCTGTCGGAGCTGATCTGGGACGTACCCGAGATCATCCGGGAGCTGTCCAGACTCTATGCGCTCAAGGCGGGCGACCTGATCTTCATGGGTACACCGGCCGGTGTCGCAGCGCTGCATCCGGGCGATCGCTTCAACGCCTCGCTGGACGGGGTGGTCGAACTGCGGGGCGCGATCGTCGGCTGAGGCGCCATCCTTCGTGGCCGGCGTCGGATCCCGGTTCCTGCGCGGACGGCCGTTCGGGCTCATGCCCCATGACGCCCCGGCCTCCCCGTCATCCCGGCGAAAGCAGGGATCCATTGCGATGCCGGCAGTGCTGACGTGGCAGGAAGGAAACAAAAATGGGTCCCCGCTTTCGCCGGGATGACGGCAAAAAGATCACGCGAAGGATGCGATCTTCATCGTCCACGGTATAGTTTTGCGCATACGGGCGCTGTGGCCCGGAACATGAGGACCTCCAGCATGGGCATGATCAGCGAGTTCAAGGAATTCATCGCACGCGGCAACGTGATCGACCTGGCGGTCGGCGTGGTGATTGGCGCCGCCTTCGGCAAGATCGTCACCGTGCTGGTCGACAAGATCATCATGCCGCCGATTGGCCTGCTGGTCGGAGGCGTGGATTTCTCCAAGTGGGTGTGGACACTGAAGGAAGCGACCGTCGATGCCGCCGGCAAGGAAATCCCCGCGGTGGTGATCGGCTTCGGTGAGTTCATCAACACGCTGATCCAGTTCCTGATCGTCGCCTTCGCCATCTTCCTGCTGGTCAAGGCGGTCAACCGCCTGCACAAGAAGGCGCCGGACGCGCCGGCCGCCCCGCCGGAAGACGTGCTGCTGCTGCGCGAGATCCGCGATTCGCTGAAGAAGTAAGCCACGACCTGTTTCACAATCAAGGAAAGCCGCGGGCTGCTAAGCTCGCGGCTTTCCTGTTTACATCTAGTTCCCAGCCCATTTCCAGCCCATTTCCAGCCTGTCTCCAGGGGTACTCCATGCGTCTGAAGCCGTTGTTGATCGCCCTCAGCCTGTCCCTGTCCGCTCCGATCGCGCACGCCGCGCAGAAACCCACCCGCATCCCCGACGCCGCGCTGGCCACCGCCGCCCAGCTGCGCGAACAGGCGCTGGCCGACGACACCGGCTGGAAGGTGGTGGAGTCGCTGACCACCGAAGTCGGCCCGCGCCTGGCCGGCAGCGAGGCTGATGCGCGCGCAGTGGCCTGGGCCACCGCCAAGTTCAAGGCGCTGGGTTTCGACAAGGTCTGGACCGAGCCGGTGACCTTTCCCAAATGGGAGCGCCGCAGCGAACACGCCGCGGTGCTGGGTGCGCATCCGCAGGCGCTGACCATCACCGCGTTGGGCGGCAGTCCTGGCGGCACGGTGGAAGCGGAGATCGTGCGCTTCGCCGATCTGGCCGCGCTGGAAGCCGCGCCCGCCGATTCGCTGAAGGGCAAGATCGCCTTCGTCGACTACCAGATGAAGGCGGATCGTTCCGGCAGCGACTACCGCAACGGCGGCGCGATCCGCTCGCGCGGCCCGTCGGCGGCGATCCGCAAGGGCGCCATCGGCTACCTGATGCGCTCGGCCGGCACCGACAACCATCGCGTCGCCCACACCGGCATCACCCGCTTCGACGACGGCCTGACCCCGGTGCCGTCGGCGTCGCTGACCATCCCCGACGCCGATCAGCTCGCCCGCCTGCTGGCGCGCGGCCCGGTCAAGGTGCGGATGGCGCTGGACTGCGGCTGGGATGGCGAGGCCACCTCCTACAACGTGATCGGTGAAATCACCGGGCGCAGCCTGCCCAGGGAAGTCGTGGTCATCGGCTACCCACCTGGATTCCTGGGATCTGGGCACCGGCGCCATCGACGACGGTGCCGGCGTCGCCCTGACCATGGCCGCCGGCCATCTGATCGGCCAGCTGAAGCAGGCGCCCAAGCGCACCATCCGCGTGGTTGCCTTCGCCAACGAAGAGCAAGGCCTGTACGGCGGCCGCGCCTACGCGGAGAAACACGCCGCCGACGTGCGCCTGCACCAGATCGGCGCGGAGAGCGATTTCGGCGCCGGCCGCATCTACGCCTTCAACACCAGCGCGCCCGACCACGCCCGCGATGCCACCCGCCAGATCGCCGAAGTGCTGGCGCCGCTGGGCATCGAGTACCAGGCCGGCAAGGGCGGCCCGGGGCCGGACATCAGCCCCTTCGCCGCACAGGGCCTGGCCTGGGGCTGGCTGGCGCAGGACGGCACCGACTACTTCAACCTGCACCACACCGCCGACGACACCCTGGACAAGATCGATCCCAAGGCGCTGGCGCAGAACGTCGCCGCCTATACCGTGTTCGCCTATCTGGCGGCGGAAGCCGAAGGCGGTTTCGGCAGCGAGCCCAAGCAGGTCAAGCCGCCGCAGGAGTGACGGCTTCCGTCCTCCGCGCAATGAAAAAAGAGCGGGCCATTCGGCCCGCTCTTTCGTTCTGCAAGCGATGTTCGCGACGGATCGCCCCGGCCAGGAGCGTCGCTCACGCCCTTCGCGAGGCGCTGCCGCCACTGGGCCAGGAACACCGCGGTCGCCGACGCCACGTTGAGGCTCTCCACTGCGCCGGTGCCGGGAATGGACAGGCGTGCGTCGCAGGCGGCGGCCAGTTGCGGATCCATGCCTTCGCCCTCGGCGCCCATCACGTAGATCAGGCGTTCCGGCAGGCGGGCGGCGAACAGATCGTCACCGCCGCGCACCACCGTGGCGGCCAGCGAGAAGCCGGCCCCGCGCAGTTGCGCAATCGCATTGACGGTATTGCCCAGGCGCACCAGCGGCACCTGTTCCGCACCGCCCTCGGCAACCCGCGCGGCCGCGCCGGACAGCGCCAGCCCGCCTTGCGGCGGCAGCAGGATCGCCGAGACGCCGAAGTGCGCGGCCGAGCGCAGGATGGCGCCGAAGTTGTGCGGATTGCCGACGCCGTCCAGCCAGATCGCCAGCGCCGGACCCGCCGGCAGCGTGCGCAGCCAGTCGCCGGCCGATGCCGGCTCCCGCTTCCAGCACCTCGGCGACGATGCCCTCGTGGTGCTGGCTGGCGGCCAACCGATCCAGATCGTCCTCGGCCACCACCCGGTAGCCGACGCGCTGCTTCACGCACCACGCCAGCAGCGCCTTGAACGCGGGAATCCGCGCCTCGGTCAGGTAGAGCTTGCGGATTGCCTCCGGCCGCCGTTCGAACACCGCCCGTACCGCATTGATACCGTACAGGCGCAACTCGTCACGCGCGCCGGGCGCCCCCGCCGCCGCGCGCGCGTCATCGCGGGGCTCGGCATGACGCGGTGCGCGTGGCTGACGCGGACCCGCCGGATGGCCGCCGTCGCGCGATCGCGGTGGGGGCCGCTTGTCCCAGGGACCGCTCATGTCAGTGCCGGTTCTTCCAGAAGTCGGCGTTCTTCACGCCCGCCACGTCCGGATCGAACACCGGATCCAGACCCAGTTTCTTCTGCCGCTCGTAGTCGCGCAGCGCCGCCATCGCCGGCTTGTGCAGGATCAGGATCGCGATGATGTTCAGCCAGGCCATCAGGCCGACGCCGATGTCGCCCAGCGCCCACGCGGTCTTGGCGTTGTGGAAGGCGCCGAAGATGACCATGCCGATGATGCCCAGGCGCAGCAGCAGCACGGTCAGCGGACGACGCCGGTTGCCGTTGACGTAGCTCAGGTTGGTCTCGGCCATGTAGTAGTAGGCCATGATGGTGGTGAAGGCGAAGAAGAACAGCGCCACCGCCACGAAGCCCGCGCCCCAGCCCGGCAGCACCGACTCCACCGCCGCCTGCGCGTAGCCCGGGCCTTCCTCGACGCCCGGCGGCATGCCGGTGTACAGATGCGGTCCCTTGTCGGGCGAGTAGACGTTGTACTTGCCGGTGGTCAGCACCAGGAACGCGGTCGAGGTGCACACCATCATGGTGTCGAAGTAGATCGCGAACGCCTGCACGTAGCCCTGCTTGGCCGGGTGCGAGACCTCGGCGGCGGCGGCGGCGTGCGGGCCGGTGCCCTGGCCGGCCTCGTTGGCGTAGATGCCGCGCTTGACGCCCCACTCCACCGCCAGGCCCAGGATCGCGCCGAACGCGGCATGGGTGCCGAAGGCGCTGCTGAAGATGACCCGGAACATTTCCGGCACCTGCTCGGCATTGAGCGCCATCACCGTGACCGCCATCAGGATGAAGCCGGCGGCCATGAACGGCACGACGATTTCGGCGAAGTTGGCGATGCGCTTGACGCCGCCGAAGATGATCACCGCCAGCAGGATCGACACCGCGATGCCGATGCCCAGCTTGAACGCGTCGCGCGCCGGCATGCCGAGCCATTCGCCGTCCATGGGACCGCACAGCGCGGTGCCCTGGCAGACGTTGGCGGCGCTGTCGGCAATCGCGTTCGCCTGTACACCCGGCATCAGGAAGCCGGTGGCGGCGATGGTGGCGATCGCGAACAGCAGCGCATACCACTTCAGGCCCATCGCCTTTTCGATGTAGTAGGCCGGGCCGCCGCGATAGCGGCCTTCGGCGTCCTTGACCTTGTAGATCTGCGCCAGCGTCGATTCGACATAGGAGGTCGAAGCGCCCAGGAATCCCATCACCCACATCCAGAACACCGCGCCGGGACCGCCGAAGGCGATGGCGGTGGCGACGCCGGCGATGTTGCCGATGCCGATGCGGCCGGCCATCGACATGGCCAGCGCCTGGAACGAGGACACGCCGGCCTCGGATTTCTGCCCGCTCACGGTCAGCCGCAGCATCTCCGCGAAGCCGCGCACCTGCATGAAGCGGGTGCGGATGGTGAAATACAGGCCGGCGCCCAGGCACATGACGATCAGTGCCTTGCTCCAGATGATGCCGTTGACGGCATTGATGATGGCTTCCACGCAGTCTCCCCTGCCCAAAAAGGAAAGTCCCCGTCACCGGGGGCCGGTCGATTCTCCACGAATCGGCCCGGTCTGCGAAGCCCGGGCAGGGGTGAGCGCCCTGCTGAACAGGGAAAACCCGCGGATTTCAGTGCGTGGTCGGCGTCCGCAGGCGGGAGAAGACCCGCAGATCGTGCAGTTGCCCGCCCTTGCGGATGGCCTGGCGCAACAGGCCCTCTTCCTGGAACCCGTTCTTGAGCAGCACCCGCGCCGAGGCCGGATTGATGTCCAGCACGTTGGCCTGCAGGCGATGCAGCCGCAGGTGGTCCATCACCCACGGCACGTAGGCCGCGACCACCCGGCTCATCAGGCCCTGGCCCCAGTAGCGGCGGCCCAGCCAGTACCCCATCTCGGCGCTGCCACCGCGCTCGCCCTGGCGCGGATGCGTGCCGATGCCGCCGCAGGCGCGGCCGTCGATGTCGATGGCGAACACCGGATCGTTGAGATCCACCACCTCGCCGGCGAGGAAGCGCCAGGCATCCTCGCGCCGGTAAGGATGCGGGAACCGCTCGCTCAATCCGCGCACCACCTGCGCATCGTTGGCGTGGCGGAGCAGCCAGCGCGCGTCTTCCGCCCGCCACGGCCGGAAAGTGAAACCATCGCCCTGAACCACTCTGTCTTCTGTTCTTTCCAAATCAACCATGACCGCCTACCGGGGGAGTTTCGTCTTCCAGTCGCTGCAATTCATGGGCAACGGCTTCGGGAGAACGCGTGAAAGGTGCCAGCAGCGCGTAGAACGCCGGCACCACGTACAGCGACAACAAAGTGGAGAAGGAGACGCCGAAGATCACCACGATGCCGATCGTCGCGCGGCTGGCCGAACCGGGGCCGCCGGCCACCACCAGCGGCACCGCACCCATCACCGTGGCCACGGACGTCATCAGGATCGGGCGCAGGCGCACCTTCGAGGATTCGGCGATGGCACGCGCCACGCTCATGCCTTCGTCGCGCAGCTGGTTGGCGAACTCGACGATGAGGATGCCGTTCTTCGCCGCCAGGCCGATCAGCATCACGATGCCGATCTGGCTGAACAGATTCAGCGTGCCGCCGGTGACCCACAGGCCGATCAGCGCGCCCAGTACCGCCAGCGGCACGGTCAGCATGATCACCAGCGGGTGGATGAAGCTCTCGAACTGCGCCGCCAGCACCAGATAGACGATCAGCAGCGCCAGCGCGAAGGTCAGCAGCACCGCGCCGCCGGCCTTCAGGTACTCGCGGGACTCGCCCTTCCAGTCGATCTGCGCGTAGTCGGGCAGCTCCTCCTGCGCGACCTGCTGGGCCCAGCCCATGGCCTCGCCCAGCGTGTATCCCGGCGCCAGCGAGGCGGTCAGGGTGATCGCGCGCAGGCGGTTGAAGCGGTTGAAGCTGCCCGGTTCGGCGATTTCCGACAACGTCACCAGGTTGGACAGCGGAATCAGCTCGCCCGCGCCGCCGCGCACGTAGGTGTTGGCGAGGTCGGCCGGCGAGGAGCGACGCTCGCGGTCGGCCTGCATCAGCACGTCGTATTCCTCGCCGTTGTCGACGAAGGTCGTGACCTGGCGGGAACCCATCATGGTTTCCAGGGTGCGGCCGATTTCCTGCACCGACACGCCCAGGTCGGCGGCGCGGCTGCGGTCGATGTTGACGCGCATCTGCGGCCGGGTTTCCTTGTAGTCCGAATCCACGCCGTACAGACCGGGGTTCTGCTCCATGCGCGCCATCATCCGGTCGCGCCACTGCGAGAGCTCGTTGTAGTCCGGACCGCCCAGCACCATCCGGAACGGCTGGCCGCCGCCGCGGACCAGGCCGGTGCGCTGGGAAGGCTGGGCGCGGATGCCCGGCATCTTCTCCAGCTGGCCGCGCACCGATTCCAGCACCTCGGTGGTGCTCTCCTTGCGCTTGCTCCAGTCCTGCAGGAACACGATCACCTGGCCGGTATGCATTTCCTCGCTCGCGCCAAAGCCGCCCGGCACGCGGGCGTTGGCGCGCTGGATCGGCTTGCCTTCGCCGATGTTGTCGGCGAACAGATGCTCGACCTGCTGGATCTGTTTCACGGTGTAATCGAAGCCTGCGCCTTCCGGTCCCTGGATGGAGACGAAGAACGAGCCGCGATCCTCCATCGGCGCCAGTTCCTTGGGCACGCGCAGGCCCAGCACCGCCGCCACCGCCAGGCACGCGCCCATCGCGATCAGCAGAATCAACAGGATGCGCCGGCCCGGCATCGCCACCATCCGCTGGACCTGGTGCCCGTAGCCATCGCTGAGCCGGGCCAGCTGGCGGTTCATCCAGGCGTTGAAACCCTTCGGCTTGCTGTGCGGCCGGACCAGCTTGGAAGACATCATCGGGGTCAGGGTCAGGGCCACGAAGGCCGAGATCGCCACCGCCGCCGCCAGCGCCACCGACAGTTCGCGGAACAGGCGTCCGGTGTTGCCTTCCATGAAGCCGACCGGCAGGAACACCGCCACCAGCACCGCGGTGGTGGCGATGACCGCGAACGCCACCTGCGCGGTGCCGCGGCGCGCGGCGACCAGTGGCGGCTCGCCCAGATCGGCGCGGCGCTGGATGTTCTCCAGCACCACGATGGCGTCGTCCACCACTAGGCCGATGCACAGCACCAGGGCCAGCAGGGTCAGCAGGTTGATCGAGAAGCCGAACGCGTACAGGGCGATGAACGAGGTGATCAGGCAGACCGGCACCGTCACCGCCGGAATCAGCGCCGCGCGCAGGCTGCCCAGGAACAGCCAGATCACCGCGAACACCAGGATCATCGCCTCCACCAGGGTGGCGTAGACGCGCTCGACCGAGGCCTCGATGAACACGGTGCTGTCGTAGGCGACGAAGATCTGGGTGCCTTCCGGCAGGGTCGGGCGGATCCGATCGGCGGCGGCGCGGGCGGCGCGCGCCACGTCCAGCGCGTTGGCGGTGGAGGTCTTGACGATGCCCAGGCCGACGTTGGGCCGGCCGTTGCTGCGGAAATAGGCGCGGCGCTCCTCGGTGGTCAGTTCCACCCGGGCCACGTCGCCCACTCGCACCACGTAGCCGTCGGCGCCCTTGCTCAGCGGCATCCGCGCGAACTGCTCGGCGGTCATGTAGCCGCGCTCGACCCGCAGGGTGAAGTCGCGGGTTTCCGATTCGATGCGGCCGGCCGGCAGCTCGATGTTCTCGCGCCGCAGCGCCGCCTCGACGTCGCTGGCGGTGATGCCGCGCGCGGCCATCGCGGCGCGATCCAGCCAGATCCGCATGGCGTAGCGCTGGGCGCCGCTGATCCGTACCTGGGCCACGCCGTCCAGCGCCGACAGCTGATCGACGATGTAGCGATCGGCGTAGTCGGTCAGCTGCAGGGTGTCCATTTTGGTCGAACTCATGTTCAACCACAGGATCACGTCGGCATCGGCTTCCACCTTCTGCACTTCCGGCGGGTCCGCCTCGTCGGGCATGCGGTCCATCACCCGGCTGACCTTGTCGCGCACGTCGTTGGCGGCGGCCTCGATGTCGCGGGTGAGGGTGAACTCGATGGTGACCTGCGAGCGGCCGTTGGAACTGCGCGATTCGATGGTCTCGATGCCTTCGATGCCTGCCAGCGCGTCTTCCAGGATCTGGGTGACGCGGGTTTCCACCACCGCCGCCGACGCGCCCGGATAGGTCACTTCCACCGACACCACCGGCGGATCGATGTTCGGCAGTTCGCGCAGGGTCAGGCGCATGAACGACATCACGCCCAGCACGATCAGCAGCAGGCTCATCACCACGGCCAGCACCGGCCGCTTGATCGACAGGTCGGACAGCTTCATGGCTCAGCCCTGTTTGGCGGCGGGTGCGGCAGGTGCGGCGGCCGGCGGCGTTGCCGTGCCTACCCTCGTTAATCTTCGCGCCGGGGCGCAGCTTGCCGGTGCCGTCCACGACGATGCGGTCGCCGGCCTTCAGGCCCTCGGCAATCTCCACCCGGCCCTCGCGGCGCACGCCGGTGC
>OFCY01000062.1_pt1 | contig 21534 bp, 24 predicted proteins | sample 1520981 | NCBI WGS metagenome assembly OFCY01 (sample SAMEA2532533, study PRJEB24079) | metagenome
GTTGCCTGTCGCTGTACCGGCATGCCACCGAGCTGGCGCCCAGCGAGATGCGTGCGCAGTTCCAGTACGCCATGGCGCTGGCGTCATTGGGTAACTGGATCAGGCCGAACAGGTGATGCGGGACGGCGCGCGGCGCGACCCGCTCAACCAGGGCTGGCACTTCGGCCATGGCCGCATTCTCGACACCCTGGGCCGGCATCGCGAAGCGCTGGTCGAATTGCAGCGCGCCGGGCGCTTCGGGCGCTATGGCCGCTGGTTCAACGCGGCATGGCGCGGGGATCATGCGGCCCTGCCGGTGATCGCCGCCGGCATCGGTGGACCCGACGACACCGGCAGCCGGCAGTATGGCCCGCTGCTTCGCCAGTCCTACCTGCTGGCCAGCCGGGCACTGGTGGATCCCGCCGCCTGGCCGCAGACCCGGATCGCGATGAAGGACTTCGAACAGCGCACCGGACTGATGAATTTCCTCAGCGTGCTGGATCCGCAACGCGACACGGCCGCGGTGATCAACGGACTGGAGCAGGTGCGAAGGCGTTCGTACTCGTCCTGGGATCTGCTGCTGTGGACCCGCGATCTGGGGTATCTGCGCGAGGATCCGGCCTTCCAGGACTATCTGCGCCGCAACGGCATCGCCGCCTACTGGGACAAGCACGGCCTGCCGGCGCAATGCCGCCGCGAGGAACGTCGTTACCGGTGCCGGTGAATCGGTCGACGCGGAGGCGGCACCCGCGCGATCAACGCGCCGGCAGCGACGCTTCGTAGGCCTGAAGATGGCACCAGGCGGTGGACAGCAGCGGTACCGGCAATCCAGATCGCTGTGCGCGATGCACCATGTCGCCGACGATCTGCAGGCCCTCCACGCGCTGGCCGGCTTCCAGGTCGCGCAGCATCGAGGCCTTGATGTCCGATCCCGATTGCCGCAGCGTCACCAGCGCGGTGTCCTGCGCGGCCTGCGGAATCGGTTGTCCGGACGCCGCCGCCACCGCGATGCATTCGGCGTACAGCGCGGTCATGAACGCCTCACCGCCCTCGCCCGCCACGATCCGTCCAATCGGTGCGCGCATCAGGCAGGTGCCGGCGGCCAATGCGGTGAGGAAGCTGTACTTGATCCACTGCTCGCGGGCGATGTCGGGCGACAACAGATGATCGACGCCGGCCTTCGCGCAGGCATCGGCGAACGCCGACAGGCGCGCGCGCGGCGCGGCGGCGTCACGTTCACCGAAGGTGATCGAAGCGGGCTTGCCCAGATGCAGGATTTCGCCCTGCGGTCCCTTGGTGGCGCTGATGAAGCACAGGCCGCCGATCACGTGTTCGCGGCCAAACCGCGCATCCAGTCGGGCGTAGTGCAGCAGACCATTGAGCACCGGCAGCACGTCGGCACCGGCCTCGATCGCGGGTGCGATCGCGTCGATCGAACTGTCCAGGTCGTAGGCCTTGCAGCTGAGCAGGACCAGATCGAAGGGATGCGACGCGACCCGTGCCGGCAGCGCTTCGGCGGTCACCGTCGCCACCGGCAGGTCGGCGTCGCCGAGCGGGCTGCGGATGCGCAGGCCCTCGCGCGCCAGATCCGCCGCGCGCGGCGCGCGGACCAGGAAAGTGACGTCGGCGCCGGACTGCGCCAGCCTGCCACCGAAATAACCGCCGGTGCCGCCGGCACCCAGGATCAGGATTCGCATCCACACAACTCCCTGCATCGCGCCGGACCAGGCCGGCGCAGATTCAACTGCGCAGGCCGACGCCGCGCTTGAGCAGCCACAGCGCCAGCGAACTGAGCGCCAGCACGAACACCAGCATCAGCGCGTAGGCCACCCACAGTGGCACGTCGCTGCTGCCCAGCAGGCCGTAGCGGAACGCGTTGACCATGTAGAAGATCGGATTGGCGTGGGTCATCGCCTCGGCCCACCGCGGCAGCAGCTTGACCGAATAGAACACGCCGCCCAGGTAGGTCAGCGGGGTCAGGATGAAGGTCGGCACGATCGCCACGTCGTCGAACTTCTTGGCGTAGACCGCGTTGATGAAACCGGCCAGCGAGAAGATCGTCGCGCCCAGCAGCACCGTGCTCAGGGTGACCAGCGGATGCGGGATGCGCACCTGGGTGAAGCACATCGCGATCGCCAGCACGATCACGCCGACCATCAGTCCGCGCAGCACCGCGCCGGCCACGTAGCCCCACAGGATCACCCAGTTGGGCATCGGGCTGACCAGCAGTTCCTCGATGTGGCGGCCGAACTTGGCGCCGAAGAAACTGGAGGAGATGTTGCCGTAGCTGTTCTGGATGACGCTCATCATCACCAGGCCCGGCACGATGAACTCCATGTAGGAGTAACCGCCCATGTCGCCGATCCGCGAGCCGATCAGGCCGCCGAAGATCAGGAAGTACAGGGTCATGGTGATGGCCGGCGGCACCAGCGTCTGGCCCCAGATGCGCAGGATCCGCGAGACCTCGCGGCGGACGATGGTGCCGAAGGCGATCAGGTTGGGATTGCTCATGCCGCCTGCTCCTTGCCGTTGCCGGTCATGCGCACGAACAGTTCCTCCAGCCGGTTGCTCTTGGTGCGCATCGAGCGCACGCGGATGCCGGCTTCATTGAGCGCGGCGAAGATGCGGTTGAGATCCATCGCCCGCGGCATGTCCAGATCCAGCGTGTGCGGATCGGCCGCCACCAGCACGGCGCCTTCGATCGCCGGCAGCTGCGCGGGCAGATCGCCGTCGATGTCCAGCAGGAAGCCTTCCACGTCCAGCTTGGCCAGCAGCGCGCGCATCGGCCCCTGCTCGACGATGGTGCCGTGGTCGATGATGGCCAGGTTGCGGCAGAGGCTTTCGGCCTCTTCCAGGTAGTGGGTGGTCAGGATGATGGTGGTGCCGGCGGCATTGATGTCCTTCAGGGTCTTCCACATGCCGCGCCGGATCTCGATGTCCACGCCGGCGGTGGGCTCGTCGAGGATCAGCAGCTTCGGCCGGGTCATCATCGCGCGGGCAATCATCAGCCGCCGCTTCATGCCGCCGGACAGCGTGCGGCTCATCATCTGCGCCTTGTCCCACAGCTGGGCGCGCTTGAGTTCCTCTTCCGCCATTACCAGCGCCTCGGCGCGCGGCACCCCGTAGAAACCGGCGTAGTTGACCAGGATGTCGAGCGGCTTCTCGAACATGTTGAAGTTCAGTTCCTGCGGCACCAGGCCGATCAGGCGCAGGGCGTCGTCGCGGTGGCGCGACAGGTTGACGCCGAACACCTCGACCTCGCCACCGCTCTTGTTCACCAGCGAGCTGACGATGCCGATCAGGGTCGACTTGCCGGCGCCGTTGGGGCCGAGCAGGGCGAAGAAATCGCCGGGCGCGACCTCCAGCGAGACGCCCTTGAGCGCCTGTACGCCGTTGTCGTAGACCTTGCGGAGATCGGAAATGGCGAGCGCGGGCGCGTTCGCGGAAACCACGGGATGGGGCACGTAGGGACCTTGCGGCGCCGACGTGGGCGCCCGGGGGGACACGAACGCTTATTATAGGCACCCCGCCGGGCCGGCCCCGGCACCACACCGTTCCATCGCCCAGCACCTTGGCCATCGTCCATTTTCCGTTGAAGCTCGTCGGGCGCCGCATGCTGGCCCCCAGCGTCGGCCACTATGTCTTCGTCCGCGACGACGGCCAGCCCCTGGATTTCATCCCGGGCCAGTTCATCCAGGTGCATTTCAGCTATGCCGACGGCACCGCGGCCAAGCGCAGCTATTCGCTGGCGACCATCCACGATCACCGGCTGGGACCGGGCGAGGCGGTGGAGATCGCGGTCAGCTACGTGCCCGGCGGCGCGGCCACGGCCCTGTTCGAGGGCCTGCCGGAGGGCGGCCATGTCGATGCCAGCGGCCCCTACGGCCGGTTCTGCCTGATGCCCAATGACCGCAACCGGCGCTACCTGCTGATCGCCACCGGCACCGGGGTGACCCCGTACCGGGCGATGCTGCCCCAGCTGGCCGAGCAGATTGCCGGCCGCGACATCGAAGTGGTGCTGCTGTTCGGCGCGCGCACGCCGGCCGAACTGCTGTACGGCGACGATTTCCGCGCCTTTGCCGATCAGCACCCGCAGTTCCGCTTCGTGCCCTGCTTCTCGCGCGAGCTGCCGGACCATCCGCATCCGGATGTCCGCCAGGGCTACGTGCAGCAGCACCTGGCCGAGTTCGCTCCCGACGCGGAAACCGACATCGCCTACCTGTGCGGGAATCCGGACATGGTCGATGCCTGCTTCGAGGCGCTGAAGGCCGCCGGCCTGCCGATTCCGCAGATCCGCCGCGAAAAATACGTCAGCAGCAAATAAACCGGCACCGCCCGGCGACATTCCCGGTAGGAGCGGCGTCCCGCCGCGAGCTCTTCGGTGGCCTCTTCGTCGGCATTTCGTCGGGCATTGCCGACCGCTGCGTGAAAAGCTCGCGGCGGGACGCCGCTCCTACCGGGGCTTGGGGCGTTCTCCGGTGGCTCTCCGGCGGCGCATCCGGGCGGATTCAAGAATGTCGATGCACTTTGGTCACATCCGCCGGCCGGCGTCGTCATGGCATCCTGAAACGCATCGCAACCAGGACGAATGCCCATGCGACACCATCGCAACACCCTGCTGGCCTGCGCCAGCCTGCTCGCGCTGAGCGCGTGCAGCAATGCCCCGGCCCCGGACCAGGCCGCCAGCGGCCGCGCCTACGGCCGCATCACCTTCCAGCCCTGCACACTGGCCGAACCGGTCTCGGGCGGCAACGTCGAGGCGCAGTGCGCGACCTTCGAGGTGCCGGAGAACCGCCAGGCGCCGCAGGGCCGCAAGATCGCCCTCAACCTCGCCTGGCTGCCGGCCACCGATGAAGGCGCCGCCACCGAGGATCCGGTGTTCTTCCTGGCCGGCGGTCCCGGCCAGGCCGCGACCGATCACGCCGTGATGATCGACGCCGCCCTGCGCGAGGTGCGCAAGCAGCGCCATGTCGTGCTGGTGGATCAGCGCGGCACCGGCCGTTCCAACCCGCTCGACTGCGGTCGCCCGGACGAGACATCCTCGGTCGCCGAACTGGACGCGCTCAGCGAAACCGCCATCCGCGCCGAATCGCAGCGCTGCGTCGATGCCCTGTCGCAGCGCGCGGACCTGCGCTTCTACACCACCACCGAGGCCATCCGCGATCTGGACGCGGTGCGCGAAGCGCTCGGCGCGCCGCGCATCAATCTGATCGGCGTGTCCTACGGCACCCGCGTCGCCCCCAGCAATACGCCGGCACCTATCCGCAGCACACCCGCGCGATCGTGCTGGACGGCGTGGCGCCGAACGCGCTGGTGGTCGGCGGCGAATTCGCGCGCCGCTTCGACGAAGCGCTCGCGTTGCAGTCGAAGGCCTGCGCCGCCGACGCGGCCTGTCGCGCGCGCTATCCGACCGACCTGCGCACCCGCCTGCTGGCGCTCAAACAGCGCCTGTCCACCACGCCGGTGGACGTGACCTACCGGGATCCGGCCAACGGTCAGGAAAAGCAGGACAAGCTGACCGCGTCCACGGTGACCGGACTGACCCACGCGTTCTCCTACATGCCGGCCACCACCTCGCTGCTGCCGCTGGTGCTGGACGAAGCCGACCAGGGCCGCTACGGCCCGCTGATGTCGCTGGCCAAGGTTCAATGGACGGACAGGTGTCCGGCCAGATGGACGCGGCGGCATGCAGCTGTCTTAATCTACGCCGAGGACGCCGATCGCTATCGGCCGGATCCGGCCGACGCCGATACGGTGATGGGCGACGACCTGGCCCGGCTGTTCTTCAGTCCCTGCGCGGTTTGGCCGAAGGGCGAACGCCCGGCCGGCTTCAACCAGCCGCTGGTGTCGAAGGTGCCGGCGCTGTGATGTCCGGTGAGCAGGATCCGGTCACTCCGCCCAGCTACGGCGAAGCCGTGCTCAAGGGATTGTCCAACGGCCGCCACCTGGTCCTGCGCGGCCAGGGCCACAACGTGATCGGCCAGGGCTGCATGCCCAAGCTGGTCAGCCAGTTCATCGAATCGACGGATGCCAAGGCGCTGGACGCCAAGTGCCTGGATGCGATCGACGGACACGCCCGCCTTCACCAGCTTCAACGGATGGGAGCCGTGATGGACCTTCGCATCCCCTTCCCATCCGCAGCAGCGATTCCAGGAGACATTCGATGATCGTGGCACAGGATCTGCACAAGAGCTTCAAGACCAAGACCGGCCTGGTCAACGCGGTGGACGCGGTCAGCTTCCAGGCGCGCGACGGCGAAATCACCGGCCTGCTCGGCCCCAACGGCGCCGGCAAGACCACCACCATGCGCATGCTGTACACGCTGATGTCGCCGGATCGCGGGAGCGTGCTGGTCGATGGCGTCGATGCCGCCGCGACCCGGTCACGGTGCGCCGCGCGCTGGGCGTGCTGCCGGATGCGCGCGGCGTCTACAAGCGCCTGACCGCGCGCGAGAACATCGCCTACTTCGGCGAGCTGCACGGCCTGTCGCGCGAAGTCATCGCCGAGCGCACCCGCAAGCTGTCGCAGGCGCTGGACATGGACGACATCCTGGATCGGCAGACCGAGGGCTTCTCGCAGGGCCAGCGCACCAAGACCGCGATTGCGCGCGCGCTGGTGCACGACCCGAGGAACGTCATCCTCGACGAGCCGACCAACGGCCTGGACGTGATGACCACGCGCGCGATGCGCGGCTTCCTGCGCCAGCTGCGCGAAGAGGGCCGCTGCGTGATCTTCTCCAGCCACATCATGCAGGAGGTCGCCGCGCTGTGTGATCGCATCGTGGTCATCGCCAAGGGACGCGTGGTCGCCGCCGGCACCGCCGACGAACTGCGCCAGCAGGTCGGCGAGGACAACCTGGAAGACGCCTTCGTCAAAGTGATCGGGTCCGAGGAGGGACTGCACGCATGAGCCTGTTCGGTACCGTATTCACCGTGATGCGCAAGGAACTGCGCGATCTCGCGCGCGATCGCCGGACCCTGGCGCTGGCGCTGTTCCTCGGCCCGTTGCTGTATCCGGCGCTGATGCTGGGCATGGGCTCGCTGGCCGAGAAGCGCGCGCGCACCCAGATCGACAAGGCGCTGGACATTCCCGTGGTCGGCAAGGAGAACGCGCCCAACCTGGTGGCCTTCCTCGCCAGTTACGGCCTGAAAGCGGTGGATCCGCCGAAGGATCTGGCCGCCGCGATCCGCAACCAGGACATCGACGTCGCCCTGCGCATCGGTCCCGATTACGCGAAGGATTGGCGTGCCGGCAAGCCGGCGCTGGTGGAGATCATCAAGGACAGCACCCGCCGCGACGCCGAGATTCCCAGTCGCCGGCTGGAGACCACGCTGGCGATCTACAGCCAGCAGGCCGGCGCGTTGCGGCTGATGGCGCGCGGGCTCGATGCCTCGGTGGCCAAACCGGTGAATGTCGGTGCGCAGGATCTGGCCACGCCGGAAGCCAAGCGCGGCGTGCTGCTGTCCGTGCTGCTGCCCTATCTGCTGATCCTGACCTCGTTCATCGGTGGCGCCTACCTGATCCTGGATGCCACCGCCGGCGAACGCGAACGGCAATCGCTGGAACCGCTGCTGGCCACGCCGGCCTCGCGCGGCGCGGTGGTCAGCGGCAAGATTGCCGCGGCCTGCGTGATCTACCATGGGCACGCTGGTGCTGACCCTGCTGGCGTTCCGCTTCAGCGCGCAGATCTCCTCCGGGGTCGGACGCCAATTGAATGTGTCGTTCCCGGCGATGGCGCAGATGCTGCTGGTGCTGCTGCCGATGCTGTTCATCGGCACCTCGCTGCTGACCTGGCTGGCGGCCGGCGCCAAGAGCATGAAGGAAGCGCAGAGCCACATGACCTGGCTGCTGCTGCTGCCGATGGTGCCGACCTTCGCGCTGATGGCCAGTCCGGTGAAGAGCCAGCTGTGGCAGTTCGCGGTGCCGTTCCTGGCGCAGAACCAGCTGATCCTCAAGGTCATCCGCAACGAGGCGATCACGCCGCAGGTGTGGGGCATCTACCTGGCCAGCGCGTTCGGCCTGGCGGCCCTGCTGTGGTTCGCCGCGGTGCGCCGTTACCACCAGGAGCGATTGGCGATTTCGGGCTGAGGTCCGCGCTTGCTTCGGGGAGTGTCGGGCGACCCGGCAGAGAGATCGCGGCGGGACGCCGCTCCTACCGGGTGGTTTGTCCGGCAACGCGCTTGAAAAAGCAGGCACAAAAAAGGGGCGGAAATTCCGCCCCTTTTTCTTGCTGCCTGTCGCTTCGATCAACCGCCCGGATTGAAACCGATCGTGCGGCGGGTGGTGACCGGCTCGCTGATCGGCTGGAACTTCCAGCGCTTGGCCGCGTTGACCGCTTCGCGATCGAACACGCGGGCGGGCGTGGCGCGCACCACCCGCGCGGACGTGACCGAACCATCCGTGCCGACGGTGAACTCCACCAGCACCTCGCCGGCGGTGCCGGCGCGCAGGGCTTCGGGCGGATAGCGCGGCGCCGGCGTGCTGATCGGACGCAGCTGGTTGCTGCCGCTCGAAGTCGCCGCGGTGCTGGCCGGCGCCGGTGCGGACGGTGTCTGGGCCGCCGCCGCGCGCGCCGCGGCTTCGCGTTGTTCGGCCTCGCGTCGGGCCGCGGCCTGGCGCTCGGCTTCCTGGCGGGCCGCTTCCTGCTGTTGCGCGAGTTGCTGTGCCGCGGCTGCTTCGGTCGCACGCTGCTGTTCGGCCTGCTGGGCCAGCCGCTGCTGTTCCTTCAACCGCGCTTCTTCCGCGGCCTTGGTCTGGGTCTCGCTGTCCTGGGCGCGCTGGGCGACCGCTTCCTGCGCCGCGGCGATGCTCTGCTTCAAACGCGGCAGCGCCGGCGCCTTCGGATCGGCCTTCTCGATGATCGCCGACAGGCGCTGGGCCTCGGTGAACTCCTCGCGCGCGATGCTCTGCTCGGCGGCGATCAGCGTGTACGGCATCAGATCGGTCAACGCGCTGGTCACGCCCGGATCGTTGGGCAGCTTGTCGCGCAGGGCCAGGTAGTACTCCATCGCGTTGTTGCCGCCCGGCGCATAGATGCGGTTCTCGCGCAGCGCGTTGGTGGCGGCGTCGCGGAGCTGATCCACGTTCATGGCCTGGACTTCCGCCGAAACGGCCGGTGGCGGTGGCGCGGCCTGGCCCGCGGCGGCGGCCTGGCCTGCGGCGGGCGCCGGAGCCGGTTCATCCTTGGAGCATGCGGCGATGGTGAGTACCAGCAATAGCGGTACCGCCAAGCGCGACTTGGCGTAGTGCGTGTTCGACAGCATCGGTTGTTTCCCCCAGAAACACGAAAGTGAATCAATGGATCCCGCGTGCCCAGCACACGGGATCACGCCCCGTCTGTCAATCTTGTCACCTTATTTGCCGATGCAGAAGGTCGAGAAGATGTATCCCAGCATCTCGTCGGCGGAAATCTTGCCGGTGATTTCGCCCAGCGCGTCGTGCGCCAACCGCAGTTCCTCGGCGGCCAGCTCCAGCATTTCGTGATTCAGTTCACTATTTGCCTGTTCAGCATGGCCGGACGCGCGACGCAGGGCGTCAACGTGGCGGGCCCGGGCGGAGAACTCCCCTTCACTGCCTTCGCCCGCCCCCTGGCCCGCCATCTGGCGCAGGCGCGCGTGCAGGGCCGGCAGGCCCTGGCCGGTGGCGGCGGACACCGCCACCACTTCCCTGTCGAGGTCGTCCGGCCATGCCGGCAACAGGTCGACCTTGTTGTGGATCCACAGTTTGCGCGGCACCTCCGCAATCACGTCGGCCACCGCCGCCGCCCCGGCCTGCATGTCGCGGGCATCGACCACGATCAGGGCCAGGTCGGCGCGCTCCAGTTCGGCGCGGGCGCGACGCATGCCCTCGCGTTCGATCGCATCGCCGCCTTCGCGCAGGCCGGCGGTGTCGACCAGATGCAGCTCCAGCCCATCCAGGCGGATGGTCTCGTGCAGGGTGTCGCGGGTGGTGCCGGCCACGTCGGTGACGATGGCGCGGTCGCTGCCGGCCAGTGCGTTCAGCAGCGAACTCTTGCCGGCATTGGGCGGGCCGACGATGACCGTATGCAGGCCGTCGCGCAGCTTGCGCCCGCGTTCGGCATCGGCCAGCAGTTGCCGCAGTTCGGTCTGCGCCTGCTGCAACCCGGCCCGGACCTCGCCACCGCCGAGCGTTTCGATGGATTCGTCGGCGAAGTCAATGGCCGCCTCGACATGCACGCGCAGCCGCAGCAGGCTCGCGGCGATCGCATCCACCCGGCGCGAGAACACGCCGTCCAGTGAACGCCGCGCGGCCCGCGCGGCGCGGGTGTCGGATGCGGCGATCAGATCCGCGACCGCCTCGGCCTGGGCCAGATCCAGCTTGCCGTTGTGGAAGGCGCGTTCGCTGAACTCGCCGGGACGGGCGCGCCGCGCGCCCAGCGCGCAGGCGCGATCGACCAGCGCCTGCAACACCACCGGACTCCCGTGCGCCTGCAATTCGGCCACGTCCTCGCCGGTGAAACTGGCCGGGCCGGGGAATGCCAGCGCGATGCCGTCGTCCAGGATGCCGCCTTCGCCGTCATCGAAACGCACGTAGTGGGCGCGCCGCGCATGCAGCGCGCGTCCGCACATCGCCGCCGCGATGGCCAGCGCGCGCGGACCGGACAGGCGCACGATGCCCACCCCGCCCGCACCGGGAGCGGTGGCGATGGCGGCGATGGTGTCGGAGGACGGCGCGGGGTTCATTGCGGTTGCCTGAGCTGTTCGCGCACCGCGTCGGCGGAGGCGCCGGCCGGTTGCAGTTCCAGGGAAATGGTGGCCGCGCATGTTACCGCGACAAGAAAAACCCGCCTTTCAGCGGGTTTTTCTCGGTTCGGTGCGGTGCGGCTTACTTCTTGGCGGTCGCTGTCGCGGTGGCCGGTTCGCCATGCCGCTTGGTCATCCACCACTGCTGCAGCAGGCCCAGCGCGCCGTTGGTGACCCAGTACAGGACCAGACCGGACGGGAAGAAGGCCATCATGACGCCGAACACCAGCGGCATGAACTGCATCATCTTCTGCTGCATCGGATCCATGCCCGGCGCCGGCGTCAGCTTCTGGGTGAGCCACATCACCAGCATGTTGAGGATCGGCAGGATGAAGTACGGGTCCTGCGCGGTCAGGTCCTGGATCCAGGCGAACCACGGCGCCTGGCGCAGTTCCACCGATTCCACCAGCACCCAGTACAGCGACAGGAAGATCGGCATCTGCACGAGGATCGGCAGACAGCCGCCCATCGGGTTGATCTTCTCCTTCTTGTACAGCTCCATCATGGCGACCTGGAACTTCTGCTTGTCGTCGCCGTAGCGTTCCTTCAACTGCTGGATGCGCGGCTGGAACTTGCGCATCTTGGCGAAGCTCTTGTACTGCGCCGCCGACAGCGGATACAGCGCCAGCTTCACCAGCACCACCAGGCCGATGATCGACCAGCCCCAGTTGCCCAGCAGCGCATGCAGGTGCGCCAGGATCCAGAACAGGCCCTGGCCGATCAGATCGAAGATCTGGAACTGGCTGTAGTCGACCGCGCGGTGCAGGCCCGGCACGTTCTCGGCCTTGATCTTGTTAACCAGCTTCGGACCCACCCACAGCCGCGCGGTGGTGGCCACGGTCTGGCCCGGCGCGACGTTCAGCGGATCGGCCATGTCACGGATCAGCGGACGCGGACCGGTGGCGTACTTGGGCTCGTCCAGCGAGATGGTGGTGTGATCGGCCGCCTGCGGAATCCAGGCGGTGAAGAAGTGGTGCTGGAGCATCGCGATCCAGCCGCCGGTGCCACGCCAGTCGACGCGGCCGTCTTCCAGGTAGTCCTCGTCGAACTTGCGGCGCTGGTAGCCGCCGTCGTACCAGGTCGCACCGCTGAAGCTGAAGGATTCCGGATTGGTCATGCCGCGCTTGACCACCGGCGGATTGCGGGTCAGCTGGCGATAGATCGAACCCTGCCACGGCGTGCCGCCGCCGTTGATCACTTCGTCGCGCACGGTCAGCGCGTACTCGCCGCGCTTGAGCGTGTAGGTGCGACGGATGGTCACGCCGTCCGGACCGCGCCAGATGAAGGGCGCGGAGATTTCATTGCCGCCCGCGGCCAGCGCGAAGGTGGTGCCGGCTTCCGGCACGAAGCCCTTCTCGTGGTTGGGCGCGGCGCGCGTGCTGCCGGCCGGCACCCAGCCGCTTTCGGCGACGTAGTAATGCGCCGGATCCTGGTTGAACAGTTTCACCGCCGGGCTGCCGGGGCGCTTGTCCTGCGGGTAGTGCAGCAGTTCGGCTTCCAGCACGCTGCCGCCGTCCAGGGTCAGCTTCAGCACGTCGCTGCTGACGGTCACCCGCTGGCCGCTCGAAGGCGTGGCGGCGATCGCGGGGGCGGCCGGTGCGGCGGGCGCCTGCGGAATCGTGCTGCCCGGCTGCGCGGTCGGCGCGGAGGTGGGCACGGTGCTGCCCGGCTGCGTCGCGGTGGCGGTCGCCACGGTCGGCGCGGCGACGGCGGGCGCGTTGAACTTGCCCCACTCCATCCACAACAGGATCGCCACCATCAGCCAGGCGAAAATCAGGAAAACACGGGTCTGGTTCATCGGACAGGCAATCTCAACCGGCGTCGGGTTCCGGTGTCGTGGAGGGAGAAGAGGGGGAATTCAAGGCCGCCGGCATTGTGCCTACCGTCGAAGGCGGCGGCAATGCGCCGGCGCGGGTCAGCACGCGGAGGAAGGTCTCGCGCAGTTGCGCATTGCTGGCGGTGGCGGCCGGCGGCCGCGCAACCACGACATAGTCGCCGCCCGGCAGCTGCGAACGCATGCTGCGGAACTGTTCGCGCAGTTGGCGCTTGATCCGGTTGCGGCCCACCGCGCGGCGATCGACCTTGCGGGAAACGGCCATGCCCAGCCGGGCCGGCTGCTCGCCGGCCAGCCAGTGCAGGCTCAGCAACGGATCCGAAGTACGGCGTGACTGCTCGAACACGCGCGCATACTCCGCGCCCGTGCGGACCCGGGCGTGGCGTGGAAATGCTGCGCTCATGACAGCAAGAAGCCCGCACCGTTCAGTGCGGGCTCCTGGCAAGGGCATCGCATGAGTGATGTCTCGGCCGCGAATTGCGGCAAAGCCATCAGGCGGTCAGGCGCTTGCGGCCCTTGGCGCGGCGACGCGACAGGATCTTGCGGCCGTCGGCGGTCTTCATGCGGGCACGGAAGCCGTGGTCGCGCTTGCGCTTGAGATTGCTGGGTTGGTAAGTGCGCTTGGTGGCCATGGGGCCCTCGTGCGGGGTTGCGGATGGAAAGAACCGGAAATTCTATAGGTATCCGCCGGTTACGGTCAACACCGGCGAAGAAGATCGAAATGGGCCGCGCAAGGCCCCGCGCCGGAAGGGATCGCCGCCGGTCCATTCATCCACATCTTATGCACAGGAACCATTGGCGCGGCCGGGTGGCGGTGGTAGTCTGGCCGACCCCTTCTTTACAGGCTCCCGTCCACGCAATCGCGTGGCGCGGACGCCGTGTTTTCCACACCTTATCAAGAACGAGTTGTTTCACGCGATGGATGCCTGGCCCCGCTGCCTTGAACGCCTGGAAGCCGAATTTCCGGCAGAGGATGTACACACCTGGTTGAAGCCGCTGCAGGCCGAACAGCGCAGCGATGCGGTGGTCCTGTACGCGCCGAACGCCTTCATCGTGGAACAGGTGCGCGAGCGTTACCTGGACCGGATCCGGGAGCTGCTGGACTATTTCGCCGGCCACGCCGAGGTTTCGCTGGAAATCGGCTCGCGCGCCCGCGCGCCGGAACCGGCCCGGCCGGCCGCCGCCGGCCAGGCGGTCGCGCCCGCCGAGCCTTTCGCCGGCAACCTGGACACCCACTACACCTTCGACAACTTCGTCGAGGGCCGCAGCAAATAGTGGGTCGCGCCGCGGCCTGGCAGGCGGCGCAGAAGCCCGGCGACCGCGCGCACAACCCGCTGCTGCTGTACGGCGGCACCGGCCTGGGCAAGACCCACCTGATGTTCGCCGCCGGCAACGAGATGCGCAGGCAGAATCCGAACGCGCGCGTGCTGTACCTGCGCTCGGAGCAGTTCTTCAGCGCGATGACCAAGGCGCTGATCGAGAAATCGATGGATCAGTTCAAGCGCCGCTTCCAGCAGGTCGACGCGCTGCTAATCGACGACATCCAGTTCTTCGCCGGCAAGGACCGCACCCAGGAAGAGTTCTTCCACACCTTCAACGCGCTGTTCGACAGCCGCCAGCAGATCATCCTGACCTGCGATCGCTACCCGCGCGAGGTCGAAGGGCTGGAGCCGCGGCTGAAATCGCGACTGGCCTGGGGTTTGTCGGTGGCGATCGAACCGCCGGATTTCGAGACCCGCGCGGCGATCGTGCTGGCCAAGGCGCGCGATCGCGGCGCCGAGATTCCCGACGAGGTCGCGTTCCTGCTGGCCAAGAAGATGCGCAGCAACGTGCGCGATCTGGAAGGCGCGCTCAACACCCTCGCCGCGCGCGCCAACTTCACCGGCCGCGCGATCACCCCGGAATTCGCCCAGGAAACCCTGCGCGATCTGCTGCGCGCGCAGCAGCAGGCGATCAGCATTCCCAACATCCAGAAAACGGTCGCCGAATATAAGGACTGCAGATCAAGGATCTGCTGTCCAAGCGCCGCACGCGCTCGCTGGCGCGGCCGCGACAGGTCGCGATGGCGCTGGCCAAGGAACTCACCGAGCACAGCCTGCCGGAAATCGGCGACGCGTTCGCCGGCCGCGACCACACCACCGTGCTGCATGCCTGCCGCCAGATCCGGAGCCTGATGGAGACCGATGGCAAACTCCGCGAGGATTGGGATAAGTTGATCCGTAAACTCAGTGAGTAAGCGGCCTGCTCCCTTGTGGACAAACTGTGGCTGGAATTTCCGCCAAAATTTATCCACAGGTTTCAGTCCCCTTCCCGAGGGGCTTGTCCACGGGGTTGGATCTGTCGGAAAATCGTTGTGATTCAAATGTTTGTGATGGTTCCCCACTGAAATCGGCGAAACCATCACCACCTAGTTTTTAAGATCTTCCACTTTCTTTTTAGAAGCACAAGGCACAAGGGGCACCCACCGACATGCGTTTCAGCCTTCAGCGCGAAGCATTCCTCAAGCCGTTGGCCCAGGTGGTCAATGTGGTCGAACGCCGCCAGACCCTGCCGGTCCTGGCGAACTTCCTGGTGCAGGTGCAGAACGGACAGCTGTCGTTGACCGGCACCGATCTGGAGGTCGAGATGATTGCGCGCAGCGCGGTCGAAGACGCCCAGGACGGCGAAACCACGATCCCGGCACGCAAGCTGTTCGAAATGTTAGGGCGCTGCCTGATGGCAGCAAGGTGACCGTCAGCCAGTCGGCCGACAAGGTCACCGTGCAAGCCGGGCGCAGCCGCTTCACCCTGGCCACCCTGCCCGCCAACGACTTCCCTTCGGTGGACGAAGTCGAGGCGACCGAGCGCGTGGACGTGCCCGAAGCCACCTTGAAGGAACTGATCGAACGCACCGCGTTCGCGATGGCCCAGCAGGATGTGCGCTACTACCTCAACGGACTGCTGTTCGACCTGGCCGACCGCACCCTGCGCTGCGTGGCCACCGACGGCCATCGCCTCGCCCTGTGCGAAGCGCAACTGGAAGGCAACGCCGCTGTCCAAGCGCCAGATCATCGTGCCGCGCAACGTACTTGACCGAATTGCAGCGCCTTCTGGAAGGCGGTGACCGCGCACTGGAACTGGAAGTCGGCCGCAGCCACATCCGGGTCAAGCGCGACGATGTGACCTTCACTTCGAAGCTGATCGACGGCCGTTTCCCCGACTACGCCGCGGTGATTCCGATTGGCGCGGATCGCGAAGTCCTGCTGGATCGCGAAGTCCTGCGCGCGGCGCTGCAACGCGCGGCCATCCTGTCCAACGAGAAGTACCGCGGCGTGCGGGTGGAAGTCTCGCCCGGGCAGCTGAAGATCAGCGCGCACAACCCGGAGCAGGAAGAAGCCCAGGAAGAAATCGAGGCCGACACCAAGGTCGACGGCCTGGCCATCGGCTTCAACGTCAACTACCTGCTGGACGCGCTCAGCGCACTGCGCGACGAACAGGTCGTGATCCAGCTGCGCGATGCCAACTCCTCCGCCCTGGTGCGCGAAGCCAGCAGCGAGAAGTCCCGTCACGTGGTCATGCCACTGCGTCTCTGACGTCTGGTTTCACGTGGAACACGAACAGCGCCCGGCTTGATGCCGGGCGTTTTCGTTTGCGGGGCGTTGGTTCTGCGCCGTTCCGGCACCAATGGCGCCGCGGAGGCCGGCACATACCGGGCAAGTCTGGAAAGCCCGATTGCTGGACAGAGGCACCTTCCAGCCCTGTCGGACTGCCTCTGCGCAATCCGTTGCGGGAGACCATGGGATGGTCATCTGCCAGACTGACGCGGAATCCCGCGGCGTGGATCCCGGTAAGATCGCTCCATGCCCTCCCGCGCCCTTCCGCCGACTCCGGCGGCGTTCCGGCTTCCCATCCCTGTTTCCAGCCTCTCATCGGCGGGAGCCGTCTTCCTGTGCATGTAACCCGATTGACGGTTGCCGGGCTGCGCCGGTTCGAGCAGGTCAGCCTGACGCCGGACCCCGGCCTGAACCTGATCACCGGCGACAACGGCGCGGGCAAGACCAGTCTGCTCGAGGCGCTGCACCTGATGGCCTACGGCCGCAGCTTCCGGGGACGGGTCCGGGACGGGCTGGTCCGGACCGGTGCCGACGCGGTCGAAGTCTTCGTTGAATGGGAAGAGGGCGCGGCCATCCGACCGCGCCGCGCCGGCCTGCGCCACAACGGCCAGGCCTGGACCGGCCGGCTGGACGGCGAGACGGTGGGCCAGCTGGGCGAGCTTTGCGCGGCGTTGGCGGTGGTGAGCTTCGAACCCGGCAGCCACGCACTGGTCACCGGAGGCGGAGAGCCTCGCCGGCGCTTCGTCGATTGGGGCTTGTTCCACGTGGAACATAACTTCCTGGGGCTGTGGCGCCGCTATGCCCGGGCCCTGAAGCAGCGCAATGCCCTGCTCAAATCCGGAATCGGCGCGCCAGCTGGATGCCTGGGACCATGAACTGGCTGAATCCGGTGAACCGCTGACCCAGCGGCGCCTCGGCTACCTGGAGCAGCTGCAGCCGCGCCTGAGCCAGATGGCCGCCGAACTGGTTCTGGACTGGGCCGGGCCAGCCTGGAATTCCAGCCAGGCTGGCGCCGTCACGAACTCTCGCTGGCCGACGCCTTGCTGCTGGCGCGCGACCGGGATCGTGCGGCGGGCCACACGTCGGTGGGCCCGCATCGCGCCGACTGGCGGGTGGACTACGCTGCCTGCCCCGCCCGCGAGGCGCTTTCCCGCGGCCAGGCCAAACTCACGGCCTTGGCCTGCCTGCTCACCCAGGCCGAGGACTATGCCGCCCGGCGCGGCGAGTGGCCGGTGATCGCCCTGGACGACCTGGCTTCCGAACTGGACCGCGGGCATCAACGGCGCGTGCTGGAGCGTCTGCTCGGCAGCGGTGCCCAGGTCTTCATCACCGGCACCGAGCCTCCGCCCGCATTGCAGGAAATGGGCGTCGTCCCGTCCCGGTTCCACGTGGAACACGGCCAACTGTCCCCCGTCTGACACCCGCCGCACGGCGGGGCCGGGTCCGCCCGGGATGCTATAATTTCGCTTCGTATCCCTATAGCTGCGTGCCTGCCCGGCGTTCCCCGGTCCGGCACCAGTGGCTATGCAGCCGACCACGAAGCGAATGACCGACGAAACGATTCCTGCACCGAACGGCAATTACGACTCCAGCAAAATCACCGTCCTCCGGGGCTTGGAAGCGGTCCGCAAGCGGCCCGGCATGTACATCGGCGACGTCCACGACGGCACCGGCCTGCATCACATGGTGTTCGAAGTCGTCGACAACTCGATCGACGAAGCCCTGGCGGGCCATGCCGACGATGTGATCGTGAAGATCCATGAGGACGGCTCGGTTTCGGTGTCGGACAACGGCCGCGGCATTCCGGTCGACATCCACAAGGAAGAAGGCGTTTCGGCGGCCGAAGTCATCATGACCGTGCTGCACGCCGGCGGTAAGTTCGACGACAACAGCTACAAGGTTTCCGGCGGTCTGCACGGCGTCGGCGTGTCGGTGGTCAACGCACTGTCGAACAAGCTCACCCTCGACATCTGGCGCGATGGCTTCCACCACGAGCAGGAATACCACCTCGGTGAGCCGGTCTACCCGCTGAAGCAGCTGGAAGCCTCGAACAAGCGCGGCACGCTGACGCGTTTCTGGCCCTCGGCCGAGATCTTCACCGACGTGGAGTTCCACTACGACATCCTGGCCCGCCGCCTGCGCGAACTGTCGTTCCTCAATTCGGGCGTGAAGATCACCCTGATCGACGAGCGCGGCGAGGGCCGCCAGGACGTGTTCCAGTACGAAGGCGGTATCCGCAGCTTCGTCGAGCACCTGGCCCAGCTAAAGACCCCGCTGCACCCGAACGTCATTTCGGTGACCGGCGAAACCAACGGCATCACCGTGGACGTGGCCCTGCAGTGGACCGACGCCTACCAGGAAACGATGTTCTGCTTCACCAACAACATTCCGCAGAAGGATGGCGGCACCCACCTCGCGGGTTTCCGCGCGGCCCTGACCCGCACCCTCAGCAATTACATCGAACAGAACGGCATCGCCAAGCAGGCCAAGGTCAACCTGTCCGGCGACGACATGCGCGAAGGCATGATTGCGGTGCTGTCGGTGAAGGTGCCGGACCCCAGCTTCTCCTCGCAGACCAAGGAGAAACTGGTCAGTTCCGACGTGAAGCCGGCCGTTGAGGCCGCGTTCGGTGCACGTTTGGAGGAGTTCCTGCAGGAACACCCCAACGAGGCTCGCGCCATCGCGGAAAAGGTGGTCGACGCCGCCCGCGCCCGCGAGGCCGCGCGCAAGGCCCGCGAACTCACCCGCCGCAAGGGCGCGCTGGACATCGCCGGCCTGCCCGGCAAGCTGGCTGACTGCCAGGAAAAGGATCCGGCGCTGTCGGAACTCTTCATCGTCGAGGGTGACTCGGCGGGCGGCTCCGCCAAGCAGGGCCGCAACCGCAAGAACCAGGCGGTGCTGCCGCTGCGCGGCAAGATCCTCAACGTGGAACGCGCGCGCTTCGATCGCATGCTGTCCTCGGCCGAAGTGGGCACGCTGATCACCGCGCTCGGCACCGGCATCGGCAAGGACGAGTACAACCCGGACAAGCTGCGCTACCACCGCATCATCATCATGACCGACGCCGACGTCGACGGATCCCACATCCGCACGCTGCTGCTGACGTTCTTCTACCGGCAGATGCCGGAACTGATCGAGCGCGGCCACGTCTACATCGGCCTGCCGCCGCTGTACAAGCTCAAGCAGGGCAAGCAGGAGCTGTACCTGAAGGACGACGCGGCACTGAACGTCTATCTCGCCAACAGCGCGGTGGAAGGCGCTTCGCTGATCCCGGCCGACGGCGAACCGCCGATCGCCGGCGAAGCGCTGGAGAAGCTGCTGCTCGCCTACGCCAACGCGCGCGAAGCGATTGCGCGCAATGCGCACCGCTTCGATTCGCAGCTGCTCGAAGCGCTGATCGACGCGCCGGCGCTGGATGCCGCTTTCGCCGAGCGCAACCAGGACCAGCGCGCCGATCTCGACGCGTTGGAAGCCAAGCTCAACCGGGGCCGCCTGGGCAGTCCGCGCTATTCGCTGCACCTGCAGTCGGCCAACGAACAGCGTCCGGCCGCGTTGCTGTCCACCCGCCGGCACATGGGCGAGGAACTGACCCAGGTGCTGCCGCTGTCGGTGTTCGAAACCGGTGAACTGCGCGCGTTGCGCGAGTCGGCGGATCTGCTGCATGGCCTGATCCGCGAAGGCGCGACCATCGTGCGCGGCAACAAGACCCAGGCGATCGAAAGTTTTGCCCAGGCGCAGGCCTGGCTGCTGGAGGAAGCGAAGAAGGGCCGCAGCATCCAGCGCTTCAAGGGCCTCGGCGAAATGAATCCCGAACAGCTGTGGGATACCACGGTCAATCCGGATACCCGTCGCCTGTTGCAGGTCCGCATCGAAGACGTGGTGGCCGCCGACCAGATCTTCAGCACGCTGATGGGCGACGTGGTGGAGCCGCGCCGCGACTTCATCGAAGCCAACGCGCTGAAGGTCGCCAACCTCGACGTCTGATCCATCCCGGACGCGCCGGAAACCGGGCTGTCGCCACCGCCATTGCGGCCGCTGCGCTCGGCCCTGGCCGGTTTCTGCGCCGACACCGCGCTGGCGCTCGTCATCACCGTCGTGCTGATGCTGGGCGCCGGCGTGCTCTGGGGGATCCTGCGCACCGTCCAGCTCGCCGCCGCCGGTGCCGAACACGCCGAAATCACCGCCGCGCTCCAACGTCCCGACGCGGTGGCGCAGATCCTGATCGCGCTGTTCTCGATGGGCAGCGCCGCCTTGCTGTTGTACTTCTGGCGGCGTCCCGCCAGCGCGCAGGAACGCCGGTATTCGCAGTGGGCCGTGCGCCGGACGGGCACCTGGATCGCGGTGATCGGCGTGGCGGTGCTGACGTTCCTGTCCAGCAGCCTGGCCAGCTGGCTGGGCGAACGGATGGGGGTGCCGCCGAATCCCAGCAACCTGGCGCCCATCCAGGATCTGTCCCGCAGCCATCCCTACTTCATGATGGCGTTCGCGGTCCTGCTCGCGCCGCTGTACGAGGAGCTGCTGTTCCGGCGCGTGCTGTTCGGCGGCATGTGGCAGGCCGGATATCCGGTGCTGGGCATGATCCTCAGCGGCTGCGCGTTCGCGCTCGCGCACGAGGCCCCGGGGCTCAGCGGCAACGGCGCCGCGGCCACGGCGCTGCTGCTGGTCGTGTATGCCGGCATGGGCGTGGCCTTCGCCTGGCTGTATCGGCGCACGGGCACGCTGTGGGCGCCGATTGCCGCCCACGCATTGAACAACGCCCTGGCGCTGGGGGCGATGCAACTGGCCGGTGGCTGACCGCCGCGTCCGGTTGACGGAATGTTAAGACGCACTTGCCGACACTAAACGCGGTTCCGCACTGGAGTGCACCCGCCATGAAACCCTGGTTGCTTGCCGCCGCCGTCGCGGCCCTGCTGGTGGCCTGCGCTACCACCACCTCGCCTACCGGCCGCACCCAGGTGGTGGGCGGCATTTCGCAGCAACAGCTGGATCAGCTGGGCGCGCAGGCCTTCGCCGAAACCAAGGCCAAGGAACCCGCCAACCGCGACGCGAAGCAGAACGCCTATGTCACCTGCGTGGTCAACGCGCTGGTGCGCCAGCTGCCGCCCGCGCAGCGCTCGGTTGCGTGGGAAACGGCGGTATTCGTCGACAAGGAACCCAATGCCTTCGCCCTGCCGGGAGGCAAGGTCGGGGTGAACACCGGCATCTTCACAGTCGCCAGGAACCAGGACCAGCTCGCCGCGGTGCTGGGGCATGAAATCGGCCATGTCATCAGTCGCCACCACGAGGAGCGCATCACGCGCCAGATGGGCACGCAGACGGGCCTGAGCATCCTTGGCGCGCTGGCCGGCGCCAAATACGGCCAGACC
>OFCY01000063.1_pt1 | contig 21335 bp, 18 predicted proteins | sample 1520981 | NCBI WGS metagenome assembly OFCY01 (sample SAMEA2532533, study PRJEB24079) | metagenome
GGCGTTCAACGTCGGTGCCGGGTCCGAGGTCCAGCGCCCGCTGGCGACCGTGGTCATCGGCGGCATCGTCTCCTCGACCCTGCTCACCCTGCTGGTGCTGCCGGGTGTGTAAGCTGGCTGCACGGCCGGGAAGCCGGGACCCGCGCTTCGGACGCCCTGCCGGCGGGCTGAACCGGCCGTTCCGGGGGCGGTGGAGCCGCCTCCGGGCCCGGCTCCGGCCCGGATTGAGCCTAAGTGCTTGCAGGCAAAGGGAAAGACCGCCATAATGCGCGGCTCGCTGTGTCCGGTCCCCGACCGGGCGATTCCAGAAGCGCAACCTGGACCGCCACCGACAGCGTACTTTTTTTGCCCGATACTGCGTACCGCATTCCATGCGGTGGGGCCGCCGCCTCCCTGGCCAAGGGAAGCATCAAACTTTTTTCGAGGTGCGTATGTCCCGCGTATGCCAAGTCACCGGCAAGCGTGTGCAGACCGGTAACAACGTCTCGCACGCCAACAACAAGACCCGTCGTCGCTTCCTGCCCAACCTGCACGAGCGCCGCTTCTGGGTCGCCAGCGAAAACCGCTGGATCAAGCTGAAAGTTTCCGCGCATGCCCTGCGCACCATCGACAAGAACGGCATCGACTCCGTTCTGGCCGAGCTGCGTGCCCGCGGCGAGAAGGTCTGAGGAGTAATCGAACATGGCAACCAAGCGTGACAAGATCCGTCTGATCTCCTCGGCCAACACCGGCCACTTCTACACGACGGACAAGAACAAGAAGAACACCCCGGGCAAGATGGAAATGAAGAAGTACGACCCGGTCGTGCGCAAGCACGTGATCTACAAGGAAGGCAAGATCAAGTGATGTCGTGATGCGCTTGCCCCCGGCGAGCGCATCCGCGTCATCCGAAGCCCGCCGCAAGGCGGGCTTTTTGTTTGCTTCGGGAATGAAGCGAAGAGCGAATCCCCCTGGTCCCCCTTTTTCAAAGGGGGAGGAACAGCAATTCTCTGGCAGCTGAACTCGGCAATGATTCCTAACCCCCCTTTAGAAAAAGGGGGCGGGCGCCCGCGTAGCGGGCGACGGGGATTTGCGCGGTTGGCCGGCAACACCCCGCCACCTTCCGGTTTGCACCGACTGCGGCCAGAATCGGCGCATCACTCCGACGACAAGGCGCCGCATGGACTGGTCGTGGAACGTAATGCTGATCCTCGACTGGATGATCCGGCTGGCCGCGCTGCTGTGGATTCCCAGCCGCACTTCGCCGGCGGCGGCGCGCAGCTGGATGCTGCTGGTCGGGTTCGTGCCGCTGCTGGGCCTGCCGGCCTACCTGCTGCTGGGCCATCCGTGGCTGTCGCGCGAACGCGTCCAGCGCCAGGCGCGTGCCTCGCAGGTGATCCGCGAGGAACAGCGGCCGCTCGCCGCGCTGCGCTGGCAGCCCGAAGGCGGCATCGCCGCGGAGATGGCGCCGCTGGTCGAACGGCAGGGCGCGTTCATGCCCATCCGCGGCAACACGGTCGAACTGCTGGACGACTATGACGATTCCCTGCGCGCGTTGATCGCGGCGATGGACGGGGCGCGCGCGCGCATCCACCTGCTGTATTACCTGATGTTCGACGACGCGGTCGGCGATGCGGTGGTCGCGGCGCTGGAACGCGCGGCCGGGCGCGGGGTGGAATGCAGGCTGCTGCTCGACGCGGTCGGCGCCAAGCGCGGATGGCGCCGCTACGCGCGGCGCCTGCGCAAGGCCGGCGTGCAGGTCCACCAGTTGCTTCCCGGTGGTCTGCGCTGGCGTCGCAGTGGCCGGATGGATCTGCGCAACCACCGCAAGATCGCGGTCATCGATGGCGCCACCGGTTTCATCGGTTCGCAGAACCTCGCCGACCCAACGTTCATTCCCGGCTTTCCCAATCGCGAACTGGTCGCCCACGTGCGCGGGCCGATCGTCGCCCAGCTCGACGCGGTGTTCGCCAGCGACTGGTACCTGGAAACCGGCGAGCGCCTGCACGTGGATCCCGTTCGCGCCACCGGCACGGGCCAGGTGGCGATGCAACTGCTGCCGAGCGGGCCGGCCTATCCCTTCGAGAACGCACGCGATGCCGTCAACGCGCTGATCCACCTGGCCAAGCGCCGCATCGTGCTGGCCACGCCCTACTTCGTGCCCGATGACGCCACCCTCAGCGCGCTGCGCATCGCCGCGCTGTCGGGCGTGGAGGTGCAGCTGATCCTGTCCGATCGCAACAACCAGCGCCTGACCGCGTGGGCACAGGAGTCCTACTACGCCGATCTGCTGGCCTGCGGCGTGCGCATCGCCCTGTACCAGCCGCATTTTCTTCACGCCAAGCACATGAGCGTGGACGACGAGGTCGCACTGGTCGGATCGATCAATCTCGACATCCGCTCGTTCGCACTCAACGCGGAAATCGGCCTGCTGTGCTACGACCCCGCGGTCGTCGCCCGTCTGCGCGAGATTGAATCGGAATACCTGCGCGATGCCCGCAGCGTGCGCAGCGAGGATTGGGCACGGCGTCCCGCGTGGCGGCGCAGCCGCGACGGCATCGCGCGATTGGCCGATTCGTTGATGTAACGCCATCCCGATGTGGAAAGCGCCTGATGCGCAACGGTTTTCGCGCATTTGTGAAGTTTGTGTTGCAGGGTCATGCGCCGCTGATGCCAAGCCAGCATGAGGTGCGACGGAGCGATCCACTACAATGCGGCCCATGACCAGCGAATCCGCGGGCCTCGCCCATGACATCGCCATCATCGGGGGAGGCGCCGGCGGCGTCCTGACCGCGATCCAGTTGTTGCGTTCGGCGACCACACCGCTGCGCATCGCGCTGTACGAACCGCAGTCCACGCTTGCCCGTGGCGTGGCCTACGCCACGCCGTATCCGGAGCACCTGCTCAACGTGCCGGTGCAGCGCATGAGCGGCTTCAACGATCAACCGGACGATTTCCTCGATTTCCTCAGCGCCGATCCGCAGGAACGCGCCGCCTTGGCCCCCTCGTTCGTCGAGCGCCATCGCTACGGGGAGTACCTGCGCGATCGCCTGGAGCGCGCGCGCGCCGCCAGCCCGGCCACGCTGGTGCACATCGTCCAGCCGGTGACGGCGATGGACAGAAACGAAGCGGGCTGGCGCTTGCGACTCGCCGACGGCGCACAGGCCGATTGCGGCGCGGTGGTGCTGGCGGTCGGCAACCGTCCGCGCCCGCTGCCGGCGCGCGGCGCCGGCGGACTGTCCGCCGATGCCAGCCTGTCGGCCTGGGATTTCGACGCGGTGCGCGCGGTTCCCGGCGACGCGCGGCTGTGCATCGTCGGTTCCGGATTGAGCATGGTCGACGCGGTGCTGAGTTTCGTCGCCACCGGACATCGCGGCACCATCCACGTGCTGTCGCGGCATGGCTGGCTGCCGCAGCCGCATGCGCCGCATGCGGTGGCCGATTTCGATCCGGCGCGGTTGCTGCCGCTGGACCTGCGCGCGCGCCTGCGCTTCGTCCGCGAACGCGTGCGCGAAGCCGCCGCCGCCGGCCTGCCCTGGCAGGCGGTGATGGAACGCCTGCGCCCGCACGGACAGGCGCTGTGGCGTTCCCTGTCGGAATCCGACCAGCGGCGTTTCCTGCGCCACGTCGTGCGGCTGTGGGACGTGCACCGGCACCGGGTGGCGATTTCCGTGCACGAGCAGTTGCAGGCGCTGATCGATCGCGGGCAGCTGCGCATGCACCGGGGTCGCCTGGACACGGTGATGCAGGTCGGCCGCTGCGTGCAGGTGAGCGCGAACGTGCGCGGCCAGCCGGGGCTGGCGCTGGAAGTGGATCGGGTGGTGAACGCCACCGGCGTGGAGATGCGGGTTCCGACCATGCGCAATCCGCTGCTGACCGAGCTGCTGGGCGAAGGCCATGCGCGCACGGGTCCGCACGGCATCGGCATCGACGCCGGCGACGACGGACGGGTACTGGACGCCGACGGTCGCGTCCAGCCGGACCTGTGGGTGCTCGGCAGCCTGCGGATCGGCCACCTGTGGGAAAGCACCGCCATTCCTGAATTGCGGGGCCAGGCCGAAGCGGTCGCCCGCCAGCTGCTCGCGCGCTGACGCTCCCCCTCGCCGGCCGCCGTCCGCCGCCCGCGTTCACCGATATTTCCCCTCCCGCGTTGTAGAGCGGAACCAGCCGCGCTGCTACGCTGGCTCCGATGTCGGGCGCCGGGAGGCGACATTGGTTTCGAGCTGGATTCTGCTGCTGGTTTCGGTCGGCTACGCGGCGCTGCTGTTCGGCGTGGCGTGGTGGGGCGATCGTCGCCCGATGTATCCGGATCGGCCGTGGCTGCGCCCGGTGGTGTACAGCCTGGCGCTGGCGGTCTACTGCTCGTCCTGGACCTTCTACGGCGCGGTCGGCAGCGCGGTGCGCAACGGCATCGGCTACCTGCCGATCTACCTGGGTCCGCTGCTGCTGCTGCTGTTCGGCTGGCGGATCATCGAACGGCTGGCGATGATCGCGCGCAGCGAGAACACGGTGTCGATCGCCGACTTCATCTCCTCGCGCTACGGACGCTCGCGCCGGCTGGCCGCGCTGGTGACGATGATCGCGCTGATCGGCGTCGTTCCCTACCTGGCCCTGCAATACAAGGCGGTGGCGATGAGCCTGGGCGTGCTGACCGGCCAGCCCGGCGGCAGCGCGCACGGCTTCTTCTCGGATCCGGCGCTGTACGTGGCGCTGCTGATGGCGCTGTTCGCCGCCCTGTTCGGCACCCGCCAGGTCGACGCCACCGAGCACCACCACGGCATGATGCTGGCGATCGCGCTGGAATCGATGGTCAAGCTGGTGGCGATGATCGCGGTCGGCCTGTTCGCCTATTTCTGGCTGGAAGGCCGGTCGATTCCGGTCGCCGAGTCCGCGCGCACCCTGTTCGAGAACTCGCCGCCGATCGGTTTCGTCGCCCAGACCCTGCTGGGCTTCCTGGCCATCGTCTGCCTGCCGCGCCAGTTCCACGTCGCGGTGGTCGAATGCAGCGACATCGGCGACATCCGTCGCGCACGCTGGCTGTTCGGCACCTACCTGGTCCTGATTTCGGTGATGGTGGTGCCGATCGCCGCCGCCGGTGTCGCCTCGTTCGGCATCGGCAGCGGCGTGGCTGACGACAGTTTCATCCTGGCGCTGCCGCTGGCCGACGGCAGCAAGGCGCTGGCCCTGATTGCCTATGTCGGCGGTTTTTCCGCCGCCACCGGCATGGTCATCGTCGCCAGCATCGCGCTGGCCACCATGGTCAGCAACGATCTGGTGATGCCGGTGCTGCTGCGGCGCGGCTGGGCCGATCACCACGCCGAGGCCGACGTCGCCTCGCGGGTGCTGTGGATCCGCCGGCTAGCGATCCTGCTGCTGGCGCTCGCCGCCTATGTCTATTACCGCAGCAGCAGCAACGACAGCACGCTGGCGTCCTACGGCCTGATGGCGTTCGCCGCGGTCGCCCAGTTCGCGCCGGGCCTGATCGGCGGCCTGTACTGGCGAGGTGCCAGCCGGCGCGGCGTGGAAGTGGGCATGCTGCTGGGCTTCGGCACCTGGATCTACACGCTGCTGCTGCCGACCATGACCCAGGCCGGCTGGCTCGACGCGAACTGGATCGCGACCGGACCGTTCGGCATCGCCTGGCTGCGGCCGCACCAGTTGTTCGGCCTGAGCGGCTGGGATCCGCTCACCCACGGCACGTTCTGGTCGCTGCTGGTGAACACCGGCGCGATGATGGTGATCTCCGCGCGCTGGCGGCCTGGCGTGGATGATCGCCTGCGCGCGGCGCCGTTCCTGGATCCGTACGCGCAGCGCCCGGCGCTGGTCGCCGGCGAATGGCCCGGCAGCGTGCGGGTGGGCGATCTGCAGACCCTGGCCGAACGCGTGGTCGGCGAGCGCCACGCGCGCCGCGCGTTCCTGGAGCAGGCGCAGGCGCTGGGCCGCGAGATGCAGCCCAATGCGTCGGCCGACCGCGCCTGGGTGCAGTTCACCGAACGCCTGCTGGCCGCCTCGATCGGCGCGGCGTCCGCGCGCATCTCCTAACCAGCGTGCTGCGCGGCTCGGGCATGGAACTGGGCGAGGTGGTCGCGGTGCTGGACGAGGCCGGGCAGGAACTGCGCTTCAACCGCGAAATCCTCTCCACCACCCTGGAGAACATCGCCGCCGGCGTCAGCGTGGTCGATCCCGAGATGCGGCTGGTCGCTTGGAACCGGCGCTACCAGCAGATGTTCGGCTATCCCGACGGCATGCTCTATGTCGGCCGTCCGGTCGCAGATCTGATCCGCTACAACGCCGAACGCGGTGAACTGGGCGATGGCGACGTCGATGCCCAGATCGGCAAGCGCATCGCCTACATGCGCGCCGGTTCGCCGCACGTGTTCGAACGCGTGCGCAGCGACGGCCAGGTGATCGAGATGCGCGGCCAGGCCCTGCCCGGCGGCGGCTATGTCACCAGCTACAACGACATCACCGACTTCAAGCGCGCCGAGTTGGCCCTGCGCGAGGCCAACGAGACCCTGGAACAACGCGTCACCGAACGCAGCCGCGCCGCCGAGGCCGCCCAGCAGTCCAAGACCCGCTTCCTGGCCGCCATCAGCCACGACGTGCTGCAACCGCTGAATGCCGCGCGCCTGTTCGCCTCCGCGCTGCGCGACGGCGAACAGGACGGCGAGCAGCGGCATCTGGCCGAACGGGTGGACGCCTCGCTGCGCGCGGCCGAGGAACTGCTGGACGGGCTGCTCGATGTATCGCGGCTGGATGCGGGCAGCCTGCGGGTGGAGATCGGCGATTTCGATGCCGGCGAACTGCTGCGCGAACTGGCCGCGCAATACGCGCCGGTGGCCGCCGGGCGCGGGCTGGATCTGCGGGTGCATCCGCGCGCGCTGTCGGTGCGCACCGATCGGCGCCTGCTGCGCCGGGTGCTGCAGAACTTCCTCGCCAATGCCCTGCGCTATACCCGCCAGGGCCGGATCGTGCTGGGCATGCGCATGATCGACGGCAAGGTGTCGCTGCAGGTCTGGGACACCGGCCCGGGCATTCCGGAAAACCACATGCGGCAGATCTACGACGAGTTCCACCGCTACCAGCAGCCGTTCGACTGGGGCGAACGCGGGCTCGGCCTGGGCCTGTCGATCTGCCAGCGCATCTCGCGCCTGCTCGGCCATCACCTGGATGCGCGCAGCCGGGTCGATCACGGCAGCATGTTCTCGATCGTGGTCCCGCGCGCCACCCGCGCGCCGTCGCGTCCGGCCACGCCGCGACGTGGCCTCGCGGCCGATTCGCTCGCCGGCCTGCGGGTGCTGTGCGTGGACAACGATCGCGAGATCCTCGACGGCATGCGCGCCCTGCTCGGACGCTGGCAGGTCGAGGTGATCACCGCCACCACCGTCGACGAGGCGCTGGAGCGGATGGCTTCGGCGCCGACGGTGGTGCTGGTCGACTATCACCTGCACGACCGGCTGGACGGCCTGGATACGCTGGATGCGCTGCGCGCCGCCAGCGTCGGGCCGATGGCCGGAGCGCTGCTGACCGCCGACGGCCGCGACGAACTAAAGCAGCGCGCCCGTGAACGCGGTTACCGGCTTCTGACCAAGCCGGTCAAGCCGGCGTCGCTGCGCGCCTTCCTGGCCGCGCACCACGACGCCCGCCAGCGCCTGGAAGCCTGAGCCGCACGCGGATTCCGGCCGGCGCGATCACCAGCATTCGGCCACGGGGTCGCTGCCGCTCACGCCGCGGGTGCCACGCTGATCGAGGGTGAGCGTGCCGCAGCGGGTATCGGCGGCGGCCTGCGTTTCCCGGGGAACCGCCTCCAGCTTGAACGTGCGCGTCCCGATCGACACCAGTCCCACCCGATAGTACTGGGAGACCGACGCGTCGCACTGGATGCCGGGCGCCTTGCCCGATGCATCCTGGTAGGAGAGATGGCGGGCGTGGAAGCGCTCCAGCTGCTGCGCGCGTTCGTGCAGGCACGCGGCCGCGGCCGCGCGCCGGGTCTTGACGATGTGGTGCTGGTAGCTGGCATGGGCGATGGCCGCCAGCACGGCGATGATCGCGACGACGCTCATCAGCTCCAGCAAGCTGAATCCTGTCGGGCGACGCGCGTGCCGGCGCGGCTCACGGATGTTGACGGAACGCATGCGCGTCCTCCTGCGGGTTTCTGGTGGAAAGGAATGGCCCGCGGATCACGCGCCTGTCGAATGCGCCCATGGCAACCCGGGTGCGCACGTCGCGGCCGATGCTAGACCAGCCCGCCCGTCCGGAAGAAGGGTTTCGCGTTCAAAGTCATGCAGGTGACATCCGTGACGACGGGACGGCCTGCGTCGCGGCGAATGCCTACGGACTGAAACGCAGCCGCGCGATCGTGCCGCGCTCGGGCGCCGAATCGATGTCCAGGCGCCAGCCGAGGTGTTCGCACAGGCGCGCAATCAGATCCAGCCCGATGCCGCCACCGTCGCGCCCTTCGTCGCGCGCGAGCCGGGCGTAAATGCGGCTGATCTCTTCCGGGCTCATACCGTGTCCCGGATCGGAAATCGTCACGGTGGCATCGGCGTCCAGGCGGATGTCGATCACGCCGCGGTCGCTGTTCTCGATGGCGTTGCGCAGCAGGTTGCCGATCGCGGCCTGGACGATCACCACCGGCGCGGTGATCCGGACCGGCTGCGGCAGGCTCAACCTCAGCGCCAGATCCTTGTCCTGGGTGAGGTGACGATGGTCCTCCACGATCCCGGGCAGCAGCTCGTCCAGCGCCACCGTGTCGCTGACCGCGGCCAGGCGTTCGGGATCCTTGGAGGATCAGCAGCAGCGAAATCAGCTGCTCGATCTGGCGGACGTTGCGGACGATACGCTGCATCTGCTCGCGAGCGGCCGGCGGCACGCCTTCCTGATCGGAAGCCAGCCGGGCGGCGCCGCCGATCACCGCGATGGGGGTGCGCAGTTCGTGGCTGGCGCTGTTGATGAAGGCGCGTTCGCGTTCGACGAAGCGCTCGCTGCGATCCAGATAGTCGTTGAAGGCATCGGCGATCACGCGCAGTTCGTCGCTGGCCCGGGGTTCCAGCTCGATGCGCTGGTGCCCGCGCTCGGGGCGCAGGCGGGCGATGTCGTCGGCCATCACGCCCAGCGGCCGGATCGCCCGGCCCAGTCCCCACGCCATCAGCAGGCCGAGCAGGATCACCGAGGCGAACATCCCGATCACGATGCCGCTGCTGATGGTTTCCTCCAGCCCCTCGAACTCGGTGATGTCCAGCGCCAGCGCGACCCGGCCACCGGGCAGATCCTGGATCATCACCACCCGCAGCTTGCCTTCCACCCACAGGTCGTCATGCAGGCCGACTGGCAATGTGCGCAACACCTTGGGCGGCGGCGGCGCGCCGTCCCAGCGGTAGAGCGTCATGTCGTCGGTGTCGGTCCAGCGATAGCCGGGATCGGCCTGCAGGCGATCCTGGTAGTGGTGGAGTTCGGCGCGCAGCAGGGAACTCCAGACCATCCGCTCGGCTTCCTCGTTGACGATCAGGCCGCCGATGAAAATCGCGACCGACAGCAACGAGACGTACACCAGCAGCCAGGTGAGGATGCGCCGGCGCAGGCCCTGGCTTCTAGCCGCCATCGTGCTGCTCCTCCGGCATCGCCAGCCGGTAGCCCACCCGGGGCAGGGTCTGGATCAGCTTGACCGGGAACGGTCCGTCGACGCTGCGGCGCAGTTCGTACACATGCGAACGCAGCATGTCGCCGTCCTACCGTACCTCGTCGCCCCACAGCGCGTACTCCAGCCGGTCCCGGGTCACCGCGCCGGGGCTGGCCTGCATCAGTACTTCCAGCAGTTTGCGGCAGGCCGGATACAGATGCAGCGGCTGGCCGGCGCGGCTGGCCTCCAGGGTGGACAGATCCAGTTTCAGATCCGCCACCTGCAACAGCCGGCTGCGCCCGCGCCCGCCGCCGCGAGCGAGCACCGCTTCCAGCCGCACCTCCAGTTCGGGCAGCTCGAAGGGCTTGGTCAGGTAATCGTCGGCACCGGCGCGGAAACCGGCGATCTTGTCGGGCAGTTCGTCGCGTGCGGTGAGCATGATCACAGGCACGTCACTGGCGTGCGCTTCGCGCAGGCGGCGCAGCACCTCGCGGCCGTCCATCCTTGGCAGCATCCAGTCCAGCACGACCGCGTCGTAGGCCTGGGTGGTGGCCAGGTGCAGGCCGGTCACTCCGTCCGGGGCCGCGTCCAGGGCATGGCCGCGCGCTTCGAAGTAATCGAACAGGTTCGCCACCAGGCTCCGGTTGTCTTCGATCACGAGCAGCCGCATCGGGGATTCCGTCTTCGTGGTTGACCGGCGCGGGCCCGGCGGGCCGCCACGCTGTGCTTTCCGGTGTCGGAAACCGGTCGGAACGCGGTGATTCTCCCACGCGCGGGAACACCCCGGTGAAGCCGTCGGAGAAATGGGAAAGGAGTGAAGCGCGCCATCCGCCGCGCGCCGCGTTAACGACGCGCGAACGGGGTTCCGACGACTCTCCGACAGCGGCGAAACCAGCATGGATTCATACCGGCACAGGGGCCGGAATGACCGCATCCGATGTCCTTCACCGCACCACCGACTCCCTTGCCGCCACTGGCCGCCGCCCGTCCTCCGCTTGCCTTCGATCGCCGCTTCCTGGCCCGCCACGCCGGCTGGCCGCTGCTGGCATTCGCACTGGCGACGGTGATCCTGATCCCGTTGCAGGGGGATCTGTGGCTGGCGGATCGGCTGTATGCCTGGGAAGGCCACCGCTGGTCGTTGCAGCAGGGCTTCGTCACCCAACACCTGATCCATGTGATGGGCAAGCGGGTCAGCACCCTGGCCTGGTACGCCGTCGCGCTGCTGCTGATCGCCAGCGGCTCGTTCCCGCGCCTGAAAGCGTGGCGGCGTCCGCTGTTCTTCCTGCTGCTGGCGACCGCGTTGTCGACCGGCGCGGTCGGCACCCTGAAGCTGTGGACGGACATGGACTGTCCATGGGATCTGGCCCGCTACGGCGGCAGCCGGCCGTTCGTCGATCTGTTCAGTGCGCGCCGGCGCTGTTGCCACCCGCCGCCTGCTTTCCCGCCGGCCACGCCAGCGCCGGCTACGCCTGGGTGGCGCTGTACTTCTTCTTCCTGGCGACCGTGCCGCGCCTGCGCTGGCCGGGACTGGGCGTTGGCCTGGCGGCCGGTCTGCTGTTCGGCGGCGCCCAGCAACTGCGCGGTGCCCACTTCCTCTCGCACGATCTGTGGACGCTGGCGATCTGCTGGGCGATCGCGCTGTTGCTGTATGCCTGCGTGCTGGTGCCGCGCCGGCGGCCGACGGCGCGGCGGATGCCTCAACCACCCCTGCCCGCTCCCGGGTTGCTGTCGCGGAGCGAGCCGTGAACGCCAGCCCGCTGGAAGCCGGCCTGCGCCGGAACGTCCGCTCCGCCACGCCCGCGTGGCTGCGCCAACGCCCGATCGTCGCCAGCGAAACCCTGCTGCTGGCGGTGAGCCTCTACTTCACCCTCTTCAGCAACGGGCAGTTCTGGCGCAACGTGATCGTCGCCCCGGCGGTGCAATGGAAATTCGCCGCGGCGCTGTTCGTGATCATCACCGCGGTGCACGCGCTGCTGCTCGGGCTGGTCGTGCATCGCCGCTACGCCCGGCCGCTGCTGGCCGTGCTGATTCTGGTCACCGCCATCGCCACCTACTACATGGGCAGCTACGGCGTGTATCTGGATTCGGACATGCTTCGCAACATCCTGCATACCGATCGCAAGGAATCCAGCGAACTGCTGAGCTGGCATCTGCTGATGCCGGTGCTGTTCGCCAGCCTGCCCATCGCCCTGCTGTGGCGCGTGCGGCTGCGCGAACGTCCCTGGCGGCGCGCGCTGATCATGCGCGGCGCCTTCCTGGTGGCGCTGCTGGCGGTCTTCGCGGGCGCGGCGATGCTGTCGTACCAGGATCTGTCCTCGCTGATCCGCAATCGCCGCGAGGTGCGTTATCTGGTGACGCCGGCGAACTATCTGGTGTCGCTGGCACGGGTGGTGACGGCCGCGCCGCCGGGCAGCCGCACCGCCAGGACGCCGATCGGCCAGGACGCCCGCCAGCTGCCGCAGGCGCCCGGCCGCAAGCCGCGGCTGCTGGTGCTGGTGGTCGGCGAAACCGCGCGCGCGCAGAACTGGGGCTTGAACGGTTATGCGCGCCAGACCACGCCGGAACTGTCGCGCCTGGGCGTGATCAATTTCGCGGACGTCACCGCCTGCGGCAGCAGCACCGAAGTATCGCTGCCCTGCATGTTCTCGCCGTACGGACGGCACGACTACGACCAGAAGAAAATCCGCGACCACCAGTCGCTGCTTCATGTGCTGGAGTATGCCGGCATCCGTACCCTGTGGCGCGACAACCAGTCCGGTTGCAAGGGCGTCTGTGAAGGACTGCCGATGCAGGCGCTGGACGACGCCAGGGATCCCGAACTCTGCAACGGCAAGCGCTGCCTGGACGAAATCCTGTTGCGCGGCCTGGAAGCATCGGTACCCGCCGGCGCGGGCGATCGCGTGGTCGTGCTTCACCAGCTGGGCAACCACGGCCCCAATTACTTCGAACGGTATCCCGCGTCCTTCCGCCGCCACGCCCCGGTGTGCGAATCGGTCGATCTGGGCGAATGCGACCGCCAATCCATCGTCAACGCCTACGACAACGCGCTGGGCTATACCGATCATGTCCTCGCGAAACTGATCGGCCAGCTGGGCCGCAATCGTGACTATGACGCCGCCATGATCTACGTGTCCGATCACGGCGAATCGCTCGGCGAGAAGGGCCTGTACCTGCACGGCGTGCCGTATGCGATCGCGCCGGAAGAACAGACGCGGGTACCGATGGTGATGTGGTTCTCGCCCGGCTTCGCCGCCAGCGCCGCGCTGGACACCGCCTGCGTGCGCCGTGAATCCGCGCAGCCGGCCAGCCACGACAACCTGTTCCCGTCAGTGCTGGGCCTGCTGGACGTGCGCACCGGCGTATATGACCGCGACCGAGACCTCTTCGCCCGTTGCCGCCGCCCGTAGAGCGGAGCTTGCTCCGCCGCGGTTCGCTCGAACGGTCGATGTTTCCCGGTCAAGGCAACCGGCTCCACACGCAATGCCGATACCGGCCTCGCCGGTCATCAATCCTCTTCGGGAGGCGGCACCACACCATCCGGATCCACCGCCAGGCGCCCGGCCATCAATACCGCCTGGGTACGGTTGGTGACGCCGAGCTTGCGCAGGATCGCGGTGACGTGCGCCTTGATGGTGGCTTCGGAGACGCCCAGGTCGTAGGCGATCTGCTTGTTGAGCCGGCCCACGCCCAGCATCTGCAGCACGCGGAACTGCTGCGGAGTGAGGTCGCGCAGGCGCTGGGCGATCTCATGTTCGTCGCGGCCGATGGCCGGCGCGTTCATCGCCTCGGCCGGCGCCCAGCGTTCACCGTCCAGCACCGTGCCGATGGCCTCGCCGATGGTGTCCGAATCGGCGGACTTGGGAATGAAGCCCAGCGCACCATGATCCAGCGCGCGCCGCATCACGGTCGGCTCCTCGCGCGCGGACACGATCACCACCGGCAGCTGCGGATGCAGCGCGCGCACATGCACCAGCGCGCTGAACCCCTGCGCGCCGGGCATGTTCAAGTCCATCAGCAGCAGATCCGCATCGGGATGCGCGTCCACCAGCGCGTACAGCGCGTCCACGCTGTCGGCCTCGTGCAGGCGCACGCCCGGCAGCACCCGCTGCACCGCCGCGCGCAGCGCTTCGCGGAACAGCGGATGGTCGTCGGCAATCAGCAGGGTGGTCATGGGGTTCTCCCGGGGTGGAGCAAATCCCCCCTGCCCCCCTTTTTCAAAGGGGGGATGACTTCGGTGGCAGTGCCTTTCAAAGGATAGGTTCCTTCGGTGGCAATGCCGTGAAGTTGCCGTGTGCCTCTTGCGGAGTGAATTATTGGCGACAGCGGACTTTCCTTACAGGGATTCGCGCCTTTCCCCCCTTTGGAAAAGGGGGGCAGGGGGGATTCGACTCTCAGGATGCGTCCCTACCACCGCTACCTCAAACCCCATGCGCGCCGGCTGCGCCGTGACATGACCGACGCCGAGCAGCGGCTGTGGTTCCACCTGCGCAGGAAACAACTCGATGGCGTGCAGTTCTACCGTCAGAAACCGCTCGGACGATACATCGTCGATTTCTACGGGCCCGCCGCTGATCTGGTGATCGAACTGGACGGCAGCCAGCATTTCACCATCGACGGTCTGGCACGGGATCGACGTCGCGATGCCCACCTGGCGGGCCAGGGGCTGCGCGTCCTCCGGTTCGATGATCGGCAGGCACTGCTGGAGACGACCGCCGTGCTGGAAGTGATCCTGCGGGTGATCCGCGAACGCTGAGGGCAAATCCCCCCTGCCCCCCTTTTTCAAAGGGGGGAATGCTCCGGTTGCATCGGCATGGAGCGACAGTGCCCGTGCTTCGGTGGCAAGAAACCATGCGCCGAAGAGTGGGCCCCTCCGGGAAAGCCCACCGCACTCCCCCTTTGAAAAAGGGGGCCGGGGGGGATTTGCTTGCCCCCGTCGCGCTCACTTCACCTTCCGTTCCGCGACCAGCGAATCGACCACACCCGGATCGGCCAGGGTCGAGGTGTCGCCCAGCTGGTCCGGTGCGTTCTCGGCGATCTTGCGCAGGATGCGGCGCATGATCTTGCCGGAGCGGGTCTTCGGCAGGCCCGGCGCCCATTGCAGGTGATCCGGCGCGGCGATCGGGCCGATCTCCTTGCGCACCCACAGCACCAGCTCCTTCTGCAGTTCCTCGCTGGGCACCTCGCCGGCCTTCAGGGTCACGTAGGCATAGATGCCCTGGCCCTTGATGTCGTGCGGGAAGCCGACCACCGCCGCCTCGGCGACCTTGGGATGCAGCACCAGCGCGCTTTCCACCTCGGCGGTGCCGATGCGGTGGCCGCTGACGTTGATCACGTCATCGACGCGACCGGTGATCCAGTAATAGCCGTCGGCGTCGCGGCGGCAGCCGTCGCCGGTGAAGTAGGTGCCCGGATAGGTGCGGAAATAGGTGTCGATGAAGCGCTGGTGGTCGCCGTACACCGTGCGCATCTGGCCCGGCCAGGAATCCAGCAGCACCAGGTTGCCCTCGGTGGCGCCCTCCAGGATTTCACCGTTGGCGTCGACCAGCGCGGGACGCACGCCGAAGAACGGCAGCGTGGCCGAACCCGGCTTCAGGTCGATCGCGCCGGCCAGCGGGCTGATCAGGATGCCGCCGGTCTCGGTCTGCCACCAGGTATCCACGATCGGGCAGCGCCCGTCGCCGACCACGTCGTAGTACCAGCGCCAGGCTTCGGGGTTGATCGGTTCGCCGACACTGCCGAGCAGGCGCAGCGAACTGCGCGAGGTCTTCTTCACCGGCGCCTCGCCCTCGCGCATCAGCGCGCGGATCGCGGTCGGGGCGGTATAGAAGATGGTGACCTGGTGCTTGTCGATGACTTCCCAGAACCGCGACACGCTCGGGTAGTTGGGCACGCCCTCGAACATCACCGAGGTCGCGCCGTTGGCCAGCGGCCCGTAGACGATGTAGCTGTGGCCGGTGACCCAGCCCACGTCGGCGGTGCACCAGTAGATGTCGTCCTCGCGCAGGTCGAACACCGCCTCGTGGGTGTAGGCCGCGTACAGCAGGTAGCCGCCGGTGGTGTGCAGCACGCCCTTGGGCTTGCCGGTGGAACCGGAGGTGTAGAGGATGAACAGCGGGTCCTCGGCGTTCATGCGCTCGGGTTCGCACTCGGCCGGCTGCTCGCCGACCACCGCGTCGAACCAGCGATCGCGCGGCATCTGCATGTCCACCGCGCCACCGGTATGGCGCACCACCAGCACGGTCTCGACCGAATTGGTGCCCGGCAGCTTGAGCGCGGCATCCACGTTCGCCTTCAGCGGCACCTTCTTGCCGCCGCGCAGGCCCTCGTCGGCGGTGATGATCAGCTTGCTGCCGCAGTCGGACACGCGGTCGGCGATCGAATTGGGCGCGAAGCCGCCGAACACCACCGAGTGGATCGCGCCGATGCGCGCGCAGGCCAGCATCGCCACCGCCGCATCCGGAATCATCGGCAGGTAGATGGTGACGCGGTCGCCCTTCTTGACGCCCAGCGCGCGCAGCGCGTTGGCCAGCTTGCAGGTGCGCTCGTACAGTTCGCGATAGGTGACCCGCAGCGACGGCTGGTCCGGGCTGTCCGGCTCGAACAGCAGCGCGGTCTTGTCGCCACGGGCGGCGAGCTGGCGGTCCAGGCAGTTGACGCTGGCATTGAGCTCGCCGTCCTCGAACCAACGGATGTGGAAGTCGTCCAGCCGGTAGCTGACGTCCTTGATCCGGGTCGGCTTCTTGAACCAGTCCAGGCGCTCGGCGACCTGTCCCCAGAACTGCTCCGGATGGTCGATGGAAGCCTGGTAGTCGCGCTGGTAGGCGGCGCGATCGATGCGCGCCTTGGCGGCGAAGTCCGGCTTGATGGGGTAGATGTCGCTCATGGGGGCCCTCCCGGGGACAGCGGAACGAAAAGTCTGAGGATGCGATTCTGACAAGAATGCCCATCACACCGCGAGCGCTGGCAACGCTCCGCGGGACGGGCGACGCACCGAGTTTGCCGCATCCGGCCATGCGGCATCGCAGCAACCCTGTTAGACCTTGGTCGTAATTCCAGCCGCATACCACCCTGCCGGCCTGCGCGCGGAAGCCGTTTTGAAGGGGTTTTCGCGGCCAGCCCGCGTCATTCGACCAATGGCGAATAGGCGCGGCGGAGGCAACGGCGCAAGTCTGCCCGGCACGTGCCGACCACGGCATGCGTCCAAACCGGGAGGGGTTATGACCACACGTTTCGCAACGATGGCCAGGCGGCCGCTGGCCGCCGCGCTGTTCGTCGCCTGCATCGCGCCGGGCCTGGCGTTCGCGCAGACGGCGAAGGAAAAGGCGCTGGAGGCCCGCGTGGCCGAACTGGAGCGGCAGGTGCAACTGCTGCTGTCGGCGCAGCAGCAACAGCAGACCCAGATCAGCAGCACCCAGGAGCAGGTGACCCAGGTCCAGGCCGCGCAGGCGGCCAAGCCGGCGCTGCCGGCCGGCAAGCAGCCGATCCAGGGCACCACCATCATGACCGCCGCCAATCCGGGCACCACGTTCTCCTATGGCGGCTTCATCAAGATGGACGCGATGGTGACCGACACCAGCGACGGCCGCATCGCCGACGGGTCCTCCGGCCGCCTGTTCTATGTGCCCGGCACGATCCCGGTGGCGGGCGCGAACGCCGATGGCGGCGATCCCTATGCGGACTTCCACGCCCAGTTCTCGCGCTTCTGGCTCAGCGCCGACCACGTCACCGACAACGGCGACAAGTTCAAGGGCTTCATCGAGGCCGACTTCTTCGGCGGCGGCAGCAACGCGCTGGCCGGCAATGAGACCGCGACCAACACCTATGCCGTCTCCCTGCGCCATGCCTACGTGACCTGGAACAACTGGCTGGCCGGCCAGACCTGGTCCAATTTCATGGACGCCGGCGCGCTGCCGGACGCGGTCGATTTCGTCGGCCCCACCGACGGCACCATCTTCGTGCGCCAGGCGCAGGTCCGCTACACCAAGGGTCCGTGGTCGTTCTCGGTCGAGAACCCGCAGACCACCGTCACGCCCTACCTGACCGGCGCCCGCTTCAACAGCGGAGACAACGCCGCGCCCGACTTCACCGCCCGCTGGCTGACCAAGGGCGACTGGGGCCACTTCACCGTGGCCGCGCTGCTGCGCCAGTTCAAGGTGGCCGACGAAACCGACACCGGCGCCGCGCTCAGCGTCTCGGGCAAGTTCAACCTGGGCAAGAACGACGACATCCGCTATGCGGTCAACGCCGGCCAGGGCATCGGCCGCTACCTGGCCTTCGGCGTCGGCAGCGACGTGGTCACCGAAGCCGATGGCGACATCAGCGCGCTGGACGGCTACGGCGGCTTCGTGGCCTGGCGCCATGTGTTCAGCCCGAAGGTCCGCACCAACCTGATGTATTCGGCCTCGCACTTCGACAACGACGTGTCGCTCACCGGCTGGGGCGTCACCGAGCGTACCCAGTCGATGCACGCCAACGTCATCTACTCGCCGTTTCCGAAACTGGACATCGGCGCGGAACTCATCTTCGGCCAGCGTTCACTCGAGGATGACCGCGAAGGCGATCTGAAGCGCCTGCACACCCACGTCAAATACTCGTTCTGAGGGGAGAGTAATGAACGCAACCACGCTCAAGCATTCGCCGTCCGGCGAACTCAGCCAAGGCCACAAGAAGGTCATCTTCGCATCCAGTCTGGGTACCGTCTTCGAGTGGTACGACTTCTATCTGTACGGCTCGCTGGCGGCGATCATCGCCAAGCAGTTCTTCAGCGGCGTCAACGAGACCACCGGCTTCATCTTCGCGCTGCTGGCCTTTGCCGCCGGCTTCGCGGTGCGTCCGTTCGGCGCGGCGTTCTTCGGCAGCCTGGGTGATCGCATCGGCCGCAAGTACACCTTCCTGGTCACCATCGTGATCATGGGCCTGTCCACCTTCATCGTCGGCATCCTGCCCACCTACGCCAGCATCGGCGTGGCCGCGCCGATCATCCTGATCGCCCTGCGCCTGTTGCAGGGCCTGGCGCTGGGCGGCGAGTACGGCGGCGCGGCGACCTACGTGGCCGAGCATGCCCCCAATGGCAAGCGTGGCCTGTACACCAGCTTCATCCAGACCACCGCCACCCTGGGCCTGTTCCTGTCGCTGCTGGTGATCCTCAGCTGCCGCCTGTCACTGGGTACCGAGGCGTTCGAAGCCTGGGGCTGGCGCATTCCGTTCCTGGTCTCGATCGTGCTGCTGGGCGTGTCGGTGTGGATCCGCATGCAGCTGAGCGAATCGCCGCTGTTCCAGCAGATGAAGTCCGAGGGCAAGGGTTCCAAGACCCCGTTCCGCGACAGCCTGAAGGGCGGCAACCTCAAGCTGATGCTGCTGGTGCTGCTGGGCGCGACCGCCGGCCAGGCGGTGGTGTGGTACGGCGGCCAGTTCTACTCGCTGTTCTTCCTGACCCAGGCGCTCAAGGTCGACGGCACCACCGCCAACCTGCTGATCGCCGGCGCGCTGGCCCTGGCCACGCCGTTCTTCATCTTCTTCGGCTGGCTGTCCGACCGCATCGGCCGCAAGAAGATCATCCTGGCCGGCTGCCTGCTGGCGGCGATCACCTACTTCCCGATCTTCAAGGGCCTGACCCACTTCGCCAACCCGGGCATCGAGGAAGCACGCGCGAGCTCGCCGGCGGTGGTGGTGGCGGATCCGGCCACCTGCAGCTTCCAGTTCGATCCGGCCGGCGTGCGCAAGTTCACCAGTTCCTGCGACGTCGCCACCGCGGCGCTGACCAAGGCCGGCGTGCCGTACACCGTGCAGGCGGCGGCCCCGGGTTCGCTGGCGCGCGTGGAAGTCGGCGGCAACCAGGTCGAATCCTACGAGGCGGCCGGTCTGTCCAAGGACGACGCCAAGGCCAAGGGCACCGACCTGGGCGCGCGCCTGAAGACCGCGCTGACCGCGGCCGGCTATCCGGAGAAGGCGGACCCGGCCCGCATCAACATCCCGATGACGCTGTTCCTGCTGTGGGTGCTGGTGATCTACGTGACCATGGTCTACGGCCCGATCGCCGCCTATCTGGTGGAACTGTTCCCCACCCGCATCCGCTACACCTCGATGTCGCTGCCCTACCACATCGGCAACGGCTGGTTCGGCGGCTTCCTGCCGGCCATCTCGTTCGCCCTGGTCGCCGGCACCGGCAACATGTACTACGGCCTGTGGTATCCGATCGGCGTGGCGGTGCTGACCCTGATCGTCGGCATCCTGTTCCTGCGCGAAACCAAGGACGTCGACATCACCCAGTAAGCGCGCTCCCTCCGCGCCGGCCGGACGCATTCCGGCCAACCCGACGCCGGCCCTCGTGGCCGGCGTTTTTTTGTGCGCGCGGCGGCATGCGCTTTTAGGAATCCTCCGATTTCGCAAGCGGTGGCGCCTTCCTATCCTGCCCGGACTCTCCCCAGAACCTTCGTTCGCCCGGCCATCGGTCAGGCGACCCGGCCTTTCCCGCGATCGAGGCATCCCATGGCCATCCACGGAAACCTGAGCGACTTCTCGCTGCGCGACATCCTGACCGTGGTCGTCGGCAAGCACGGCGTGCTCACCGTGGATCAACGGGATGGCCAGGTGCTCCGCCTGGACATCGCCGGCACCAGCATCACCCGGATGACCGTGGAACGCCCCATCGACTCGCGCAGCGAAGGACAAGTGCTGCTGCGCATGTTCGCGCAGGGGAACGGCGAGTTCCGTTTCGAGCCGCTGGCCACGGTGGAGGCGAAGCGTTCGTTCCTGCGGATGGACGAACTGCTGGAAGGCCGCGGCGCGGTGCCACTGGACGAACGCGACCTGCCGCATCCCAAAACGATGTTCCTGGTGATCAAGGGTCGCCAGGTGGAACTGCCGCCGGATCTGGCCGAGTTCCTCGGCGCGGCCGTGCCGTTGCTCACCGAGGGCGCCAGCGCCGAACGGATCTCGCGGCAACTGGGATTCCCGCTCGAAGGCACGCGCCGCAACCTGCAACGCCTGCGTCAGGTCAAGAAAGTCTGGCCGATGCAGGCATACGTGGATCGGCTCGATCCGGAACAACGCAAGCAGCGCCAGTCCCTGGGCCAGCGCATCGCCAGCTTCTTCACCCGATGACCCCACTCAAGATCGTTATCTCCGGCCCCGTCGGCGCCGGCAAGACCACCTTCATCCTTTCCGTGTCCCAGACCGAAGTGGTCAGCACGGAGGAAGTCAGCACCGAGCGGATCGGCAAGACGCACACGACGGTCGCACTGGACTTCGGCCAGATCGCACTGGGCGACTACGTGCTGCACCTGTTCGGCACGCCCGGGCAGTCGCGCTTCGACTACATGTGGGACGTCCTCAGCGAAGGCGCGCTGCGCCTGATCGTGCTGGTGCCCTGCGACGCGCCCAACGAATTCCCGCAGGCGCGGCGGATCCTGGAGTTCGTGATCAGCCGCCAGCCGGTGGAATTCATCATCGGGCTGACCCGGACCGATCTGGCCGCCGACGGCTGGACCGCCGCCGAGGTCGCCGCCTACTTCGGTGTTCCCGAACAGCAGGTGCTTGCGCTCAATCCCCGCGACGCCGCGCACGCCCGCCATGCCATCCACCAGCTGCTGCAACGCGTCTGATCGCCTGCACGCGGCCTTCTTCCCTGTTTTCACGAGGACACATCATGAGCAAGCAAGAACAGATGCAAGCCACGCTGGACGCCCTGACACGCGCCATTCCGGGCATGAAGGGCAGCTTCCTTTGCACCTTCGAC
>OFCY01000064.1_pt1 | contig 21023 bp, 25 predicted proteins | sample 1520981 | NCBI WGS metagenome assembly OFCY01 (sample SAMEA2532533, study PRJEB24079) | metagenome
CGTGCCGCTGGCCGCCTGGTGGCTGTCAATCGGGCTGGTGCAGGCGTTCGTGCTCGATATCGGCCTGCTGCTGTTCTTCCTGCCCTACACGCTGGGGTTTAAATGGGCCTACGACGTGCTGCGTGAGCGCTGGCTGCGTCAGGACGTTACCGCGTCCCTGGAAACCGCCCACCCGACGCGGTAAGCGCGCGCCCGCAGATAGGTAGGAGCGGCCTCCGGCCGCGAGCTTTTCATGCTTCGCCGTCCTCCAAGAGCTCGCGCCGGGGACCGCGCTCCGTACCGAGGGGGGCGCCCACCGGCAGAAATGGCTTCCTGCGGATCAGGCCTTCTTGAGGAACTCGGTGCGCAGCACCAGGCCCTTGACCTTGTCGACGTTGCACTCGATGAGTTCCTCGTCGTCGGTCAGGCGGATGTTCTTGACCAGGGTGCCGCGCTTGAGCGTCACCGAGGTGCCCTTCACCTTGAGGTCCTTGATCAGCGTGACCGAGTCGCCGTTGGCGAGCACCGCGCCGTTGCTGTCCTTGACCACGATTTCTTCTTCCGACATTTCATCTCCATGAGGCGGGCCGCGGCCCACCGGCAAAACACCCCGAAGGGCAAAAAATCAGGCGAACGCGTCGGTGGCCCGCACCAGCGCGTCGATGTTCTCTTCCTCGAATGCGGAATGGCCCGAGGTCGGCGTGATCTCCAGTCGGCCCTTCGGCCACGCCTTGTGCAGTTCCCAGGCATTGGCGATCGGGCAGACCACGTCGTAGCGACCGTGCACGATGACGCCGGGGAGTATCGGCGATGCGTGGCGCATCGCGCAGCAGTTGGTCCTCGACCTCGAAGAAACCGCCGTTGACGAAGTAATGGTTCTCGATGCGGGCGAAGGCGAGCGCGAACTCGGCGTCCTCGTGGCCGCTGACGAAATCGGCATCCACCCGCAGGAAGCTGGTCGCGCCTTCCCACACGCTCCAGGCCCGCGCGGCCGCCAGCCGCACCGCGTGATCATCGGAGGTCAGGCGGCGGTGGTAGGCGGAGATCAGATCATGCCGCTCGACCGGCGGAATCGCCGCCAGGTAGTGTTCCCAGGCATCCGGGAACAGGCGCGAGGCGCCTTCTTGGTAGAACCACTCCAGTTCCCAGCGGCGCAGCATGAAGATGCCGCGCAGGACCAGTTCGGTGACGCGCTGCGGGTGGGTTTCGGCATAGGCCAGCGCCAGGGTCGAACCCCAGCTGCCACCGAACACCTGCCAGCGCGCGACGCCCAGCCGCTCGCGCAGCTTCTTGATGTCGGCGACCAGATCCCAGGTGGTGTTGTCGACCAGATCCGCGTGCGGCGTCGAGCGCCCGGAACCGCGTTGGTCGAACAGGATGATCCGGTACTTCGCCGGGTCGTGGAAACGGCGCATCTTCGGACTGCAGCCGCCGCCCGGACCGCCATGCAGCAGGACCACCGGCTTGCCATCCGGATTGCCGCACTGCTCGTAGTACAGCGTGTGGCGATCGTCGACCTCCAGCGTGCCGGTGTCGTAGGGTTCGATGTCCGGATAGAGCGTGCGCATGGCGATTCCCGCGGAAAACAGGCGCCCATTCTAGCCGGCGCGGCCTTTTCCCGCTGCCGCGCCCGGCGGCTCAGCCCGGCCAGCGCCCGAGGGTGACGCGATCGCGCGCTTCCAGATCGCGCTCGGTCGCGACCTCCGTGAAGCCCGCTTGCAGCAGCAGATCGCGAATCGCGCTCCCCTGCTCCCAGCCGTGTTCCAGCAGCAGCCAGCCGCCCGCGCGCAGGTGGCGCGGCGCCGCGGCGATGATGATCCGGATGGCGTCCAGGCCGTCGTCGCCGGAGGCCAGCGCGGACACCGGCTCGTGGCGCAGGTCGCCCTGCCGCAGATGCGGATCGTCACTGGCGATGTACGGCGGATTGCTGGCCACCAGATCGAAGCGCTCGCCGGCCAGCGGTTGCCACCAGTCGCCGTGGAGGAAGCGGACGTTGTCGATGTCGTGTCCGCGCGCGTTGCGGGCGGCCATCTCCAGCGCACCGGCGCTGGCGTCGGTGGCGACCACCCGCGCCTGCGGACGCTCGCTGGCCAGGGCCAGCGCGATCGCGCCGCTGCCGGTACCAAGATCGGCCACGGCCAGCGCGGCTCCGGCAGGCAGGCGCGCCAGCGCCAGCTCCACCAGCAGTTCGGTTTCCGGGCGCGGAATCAGGGTGTCGGGACCGACCGCCAGATCCAGGGTCCAGAAACCGCGCCGTCCGGTCAGATAGGCGACCGGCTCGCCGGCGACGCGGCGTTCCAGCAACGCCTCGAAGCGGGCCACCGCTTCCGCCTCCAGCGGATCCCGCGCATGCGCGAACAGCCAGGCGCGATCACGGCCGAGCACGTGTGACAGCAGGTGTTCGGCAACGTGGCGTCCATCCTCCGCGGGCAGTCGACCGACCGCCCGCGCAAGACATTGGCTCACATCCAGTTGTCCGGAACCGACCATCACTCCACCTGCGCGACCCGCATGATGCGGGCGCACAGCTTACTGCAAAGCCCTGCCGAAACCCTTGGCCCGCTGCGCATCGCGCAGTTCGGCGCACAGGCCGATGTTCTCGGCTTCCTGCTTCAGCGCGCGCGGGCCGCCCTCGACGGTCTTCATGCGCTCGCCGAAACGGGACAGCAGATCCGCGGCGTCCTGCTTGCTGCACATACCGGCGCCATACGACCGACACCAGCCGCGCGCCCGCCGGCGCCAGCGAGGCCTCCAGGGTCTTGGAAGTCGGGTATCCACCCACTGCCGCAACGCGGGCCGCGCCTTTTCGTCCTCCATCTGCGGCATCAGCAGCGGCGCCAGCTCTTTCCTGCGCAGCAGTCCCTTTTCCAGGATCAACGCACGTGCGCGCTCGGCCAGCGCGGGCGCGGTCATGCCGCCCAGCGCTTCCAGCAGTTCCGTGCGCAGTTGCGCGTCCTGGGTCGCGCGCAGGTGTTTTTCCTAGCAGGTCGAAGGTCGCCACATCGCTGGCGCGGGCGGCGGCGGCCAGCGAGACCGCACGCAGATCGCGCGGCACCGCTTCCGGATCCAGCTTGCCGGTGCCCGCGCCGCCGTCGGGTTTCTGGCCCACTCACCGCGCGGCCTCGGCGCACCAGCTCGGCGCGCAGTTCCGGGCTTTCTCCGTTACGGTAAAGGAAACCGATCAGCGTGCGGCGCAGGATGCGGACGTCGTCGCTTTCGCCCGGCTTGGGCTCCAGGCCCAGCGCTTGCAGGCGCGGCCCGTAGATCTTGCGTGCGTACGCGGCCACGGCGGCCTTCTGCGTTTCGTCGGCGGCCAGGTATTCCTGCATCCACGCCAGCTGTCCCATCGGCGCGGTCACGGTCTGTCGCACCTCGGCGGACGCCAGTTGCGGCACGCTGGCCAGATAGCCGGGTGATGATGCTGCCGGCCTTGAAGGCCGCGTCCAGCGAGTCGGCGTAGACGCGCTGTTCGCGTTCGTCCAGTTGGGCGAAGGCGCCGGCCAGTTGCGTGGCCGCCTTGGCGTCGAGCGCGAAGCGGTAGTAGCCATTGCCGTGCGCGTTCGGCATCACCCAGGCCGGGCAGCTCCTGGCCTGGGTCAACGGCATGCGCGTCGCGGCCTGCTCGACCAGGCTGCATTCGGAACGCACCTGATCGCCATCCTGGTATCGCACGCAGAACGGCATGCCCCAGGTCTGGCTGGCGCTGGCCGCGGATCCCAGCGGCAGGTAACGCTGCTGCTGCAGCTTGAGCGAAGGCGTCTTGCCGTCGCAATCGACTTCCACCTTCACGTAGGGCACGCCGGGTTGATCGATGAAACTCTTGAACGCGCGATCCACGCCGGCCGGATCCTTGCTCTGCGCCGCCACCGCCGCGATCAGATCGCTGCTGGTGGCGTTGCCGCGCGCATGCGCCTTCAGGTAGCTGCGGATGCCGTCGCGGAACGCGGTCTCGCCGATATACGTCTCGAACATCGACAGCACCGCGCCGCCCTTCTGGTAAGTGATGCCGTCGAAGGCCGACTGGATTTCGGTGAAGTCGTTGATCGGTTCATGCACGCGGCGGGTGCTGACCAGGCTGTCCTCGCCCATCGCCTCCAGCGCACCTTCCAGCAAACCGCGATCGGCATGGAATCCGGGCTGCAACTGGCCGGTGATCTTGGTCCCCATCCAGGTGGCGAAGGCTTCGTTGAGCCACAGATCGTCCCACCACTTCATCGTCACCAGATCACCGAACCACTGATGCGCCAGTTCGTGCGCGCTGACGCCCCAGTAGCCCTGGCGCTCGCGCGGGGTGGACTTCTCGTCGGGGAACATCAGGGTGTCGCGATAGACGATCAGCCCGGCGTTTTCCATCGCGCCGGCCCAGAAATCCGGCGCGGCGACGTTGTCCAGCTTGTCGAACGGATACGGCGTGCCGAAGTATTCCTCCAGTTGGGTGACGATCACCGGCGTGTTGTCCAGCGCGTAGCGCATGCGCCCGCCCTGCCCGTGCGCGGCGATGCCGCGCAGCGCGATCGGCGTGCTGCGGATCGCGGTGGCCGGGATGTCAGGCCCCTTGGGCACGTCCCAGGGGCCGACCGCGAACGCGATCAGGTAGCTGGGCAACGCCTCGGTGCGGGCGAAGGTGACCTTCTTCCAGCCATCACCGAGCGACTCGGTCTTCAGTTCCCGGCTGTTGGCCACCGCCACGTCCTGCTCGGGCACGATCAGGGTGACTGTCCCAGGGCTGCTTGAAGCTGGGTTCGTCGAAACCAGGGAAGGTGTTGCGCGCACCGAGCGGCTCCATCTGGGTGACCACGTAGTCGCGGCCATCCGGCTTGACCCGGTACGCGCCCTGCAACTGCCCGTAGGGCGCCTCGAACGCGATCTCCAGCACCGCCTTGCCGGCGGGAATCGGTTCGGCGGCGGTCAGCCTGAGCACGCCGGACACGTCCGCGGATTCGGCGGACAGCGCGATCCTGCGGCCATCGGCAAGGACGGCGGTGGCCTTGCGGATGTCGAGATCCCGGCCATGCATCCACAGCACCCGGCTGGCCTCGCTGACATCGGCGTCGATGCGGGTCGTGCCGCTGAAGCGTTCCTGGCGCGGATCCAGCTTCAGTTCCAGATGCACCAGCGACGGCACCACGGTGCGCGGCAGCGGGCCCTTGGGAACCGCGGAAACGGACTCGGCCGCGAACCCCGGCAACGAGGCCGCCAGCAACAATGCACACGCCAGCGCGCTGCGACGCAATACGGTCATCTCGGAACCCCACAGTGGAAAGCCTTCGAACTTACGGCCCGCCGGCGACGGCGCCCCCCTGCCGAAAGTACCGGTCCGCCGTGACCTTGGCCGGAAATCATCGAGTCCCCATATGGACGGGGAGGCTGACCGCGGCTTTCGATAGATACAATCTATTGATGCAATCTTATCAATCCATTGGATTGATTAGGCTGCGCCTATTAACCTTGCTTCCGTCGCTTCACCCCTGTCCCCTCCGAACCAAGAGGAAACCTGATGTCCCTGATCAACACCCAAGTCCAGCCGTTCAAGGCCACCGCGTTCCACGCCGGCGAATTCGTCGAAGTCACCGACGCCACCCTGAAGGGCAAGTGGTCCGTGCTCATCTTCATGCCGGCCGCCTTCACCTTCAATTGCCCGACCGAAGTGGAGGACGCCGCCGACAACTACGCCGAATTCCAGAAGGCTGGCGCCGAGGTGTACATCGTCACCACGGATACCCATTTCTCGCACAAGGTGTGGCACGAAACCTCCCCGGCGGTGGGCAAGGCCCAGTTCCCGCTGGTCGGCGACCCGACCCACCAGCTGACCCGCGCCTTCGGCGTGCACATCGAGGAAGAAGGCCTGGCCCTGCGCGGCACCTTCATCATCAACCCGGAAGGCGTGATCAAGACGCTGGAAATCCATGACAACGCGATCGCCCGCGACGTCACCGAGACCCTGCGCAAGCTGAAGGCCGCGCAGTTCGTCGCCAACAACCCCGGCCAGGTCTGCCCGGCCAAGTGGAAGGAAGGCGCCAAGACCATCGCGCCGTCGCTGGACCTGGTCGGCAAGATCTGATTTCCACGCAACACCCGTTGTAACGGCGCCCGGGCGGCACGCCCGGGCGCTTTCCCCCGCAGACGGACGTTTGCATCAGCGGCCTGCGCCGCGCCAGTCCTCTCTCCCCTGGCTCCCTCCCTCCGGCCCAGGCCGCTACTGCAAACGCCCTTGCGGTCTCCCCGACCGCACCCGTGTTCTTCCTTCCGCCTTCATCAAGGAGCCCCCGCATGTTGGACGCGAACCTCAAGACCCAGCTCAAGGCCTACCTGGAAAAAGTCACCCGGCCGATCGTGATCACCGCGTCGCTGGACGACAGCGATTCATCGAAGGAACTGCAGGCGCTGCTGGCCGATCTGGTTTCGCTCTCGGATCGGATCAGCGTGACCGAATCCCACGACGGCGACGAGCGCAAGCCCTCGTTCGCGCTGGGCACGCCGGGCCAGGACATCCACCTGCGTTTCGCCGGTTTGCCGCTGGGCCACGAGTTCACCTCGCTGGTGCTGGCGCTGCTGCAGGTCGGCGGGCATCCCTCCAAGCTGGGCCAGGATCTGATTGAACAGATCCGCGGCCTGGACGGCGAGTACGTCTTCGAAACCTATTTCTCGCTGTCGTGCCAGAACTGCCCGGACGTGGTGCAGGCGCTGAACCTGATGAGCGTGCTGAATCCGAACATCCGCCACGTCGCCATCGACGGCGCGCTGTTCCAGCAGGAAGTCGAGGCGCGCGAAGTGATGTCGGTCCCGACCATCTTCCTCAACGGCCAGGTGTTCGGCGCCGGCCGGATGGGCGTGGAGGAAATCGTCGCCAAGCTCGACACCGGCGCGGCCTCGCGCGAGGCGGCAAAGATCAAGGCCAAGGCGCCGTATGAGGTGCTGGTGATCGGCGGCGGCCCGCCGGCGCGGCGGCGGCGATCTATGCCGCGCGCAAGGGCATCCGCACCGGCGTGGCGGCCGAGCGCTTCGGCGGCCAGGTGCTGGACACCATGGCGATCGAGAACTTCATTTCGGTGCCCTACACCGAAGGCCCCAAGCTGGCGGCCGCGCTGGAACAGCACGTCAAGGACTACAGCGTCGACGTGATGAACCTGCAGCGCGCCGAGAAGCTGGTGCCCGGCAAGGATCTGATCGAGATCCAGCTGGCCAACGGCGCCTCGCTGAAGGCGAAGACCGTGATTCTCTCCACCGGTGCGCGCTGGCGGCAGATGAACGTGCCCGGCGAGGACCAGTATCGCAACAAGGGCGTGGCCTACTGCCCGCACTGCGACGGTCCCCTGTTCAAGGGCAAGCGGGTCGCGGTGATCGGCGGCGGCAACTCCGGCGTCGAGGCGGCGATCGATCTGGCCGGCATCGTCAGCCACGTGACCCTGATCGAGTTCGACGACAAGCTGCGCGCCGATGAAGTCCTGCAGCGCAAGCTGCGCAGCCTGCCGAACGTGCGCATCATCACCAGCGCCCAGACCACCGAAGTGCAGGGTGATGGCAGCAAGGTCACCGGCCTGATCTACAAGGATCGCGCCGGCGGCGACAGCCACCGGATCGAACTGGAAGGCGTGTTCGTCCAGATCGGCCTGCTGCCCAACACCGAATGGCTGAAGGGCACCGTCGCGCTGTCCCCGCGCGGCGAGATCGAGGTCGATGCGCACGGCCGCACCTCGGTGCCGGGCGTGTTCGCGGCCGGTGACGCGACCACCGTGCCGTACAAGCAGATCGTCATCGCCATGGGCGAAGGTTCGAAGGCCGCGCTGAGCGCGTTCACCACCTGATCCGGACCTCGGCCCCGGTCGAGGCGCCGGAAGAAGCCGCCATCGCCTGACCGGCCCGCCGGCCCGGCCGCACCGGGGACGCGTCGCGTCCCCGGAATCGGCGTACTCTCTGGGGTGGTCGAGCCCGCCGCGCCGCAAGCAGCGGCTCGCACGGGCCTCACCGCCGGCTTCCCAACGGACTCACCCGGATGAATCTTCGTGATCTGAAATACCTGGTGGCCCTGGCCGATCACAAGCACTTCGGCCACGCCGCCGCCGCCTGTTTCGTCAGCCAGCCCACCCTCTCCACCCAGATCAAGAAGCTGGAGGAAGAGCTGGGCGTGCCGCTGGTCGAACGCGCCCCGCGCAAGGTCATGCTGACGCCGGCCGGACGCGACGCCGCGGATCGCGCGCGCCGCATCGTGGCCGAGGTCGAGCAGATGAAGGAAGCCGCCCGCCGCAGCCAGGATCCGGAAGCCGGCACGGTGCGGCTGGGCATCTTTAACCACCTTAGGTCCCTACCTGCTGCCGCACGTGGTGCCGCGCATCCGCGCCCGCTTCCCGCAGCTGGAACTGCTGCTGATCGAAGGAAAAAGCGACGTGCTGCTGTCGCGCCTGCGCGAGGGCAAACTGGACGCGGGCATCCTGGCGCTCCCGCTGCAGGATGATCAGCTGCATACGGAATTCCTGTTCGAGGAACCGTTCCTGCTGGCGGTGCCGGAAGCGCATCCGCTGGCGGCGCGCGATTCGCTGTCGCTGCGCGAGCTGTCCGACCAGCAGTTGCTGCTGCTGGAGGATGGCCATTGCCTGCGCGAGCAGGCGCTGGACGTGTGCCGGATTTCGGGCGCCAACGAGAAATCGGAATTCCGCGCCACCAGCCTGGAAACCCTGCGCCAGATGGTCGCCGCCAACGTCGGCATCACCCTGCTGCCCACGCTCGCGGTCAAGCCGCCGGTGGCGCGTTCGGACAGCATCCACCTGCTGGGATTCACCGACTCGCATCCCAGCCGGCGGATCGCGATGGTGTGGCGCCGCAGTTCGGCCATGGCCGCGTTCCTGCAGGAACTGGCGCGGGTGTTCCGGGAACTGCCCGAATCACTGTTCGACCCGGCGCCCGACGTGAACCTCGCCGCAACGCGCGGCGGCGGTCCGCGGGCCGTCCGCACAGGCTGAACGCCACCGGCTTGAACCGCGGCCGGCAAACGGCTACGGTAAGCCGCACAAACCAACCACGAATGGGCGGCGCGGAAACGCGGCGCCCATTTTCCTTGTTCAACGCCCCAAAAAAGAGGACACGATGAGTACCGCGCATACCAGCGGCCTGCCGCCTTCGCTGATCATTTCCAGCCGCGACTTCAACCGGCTGGAAGCCCTGCTCGATTCCCCCGCCCTGCGCCGCCTGCCGGCCGCGGTGGCCCTGATGAATGAACTCAACCGCGCCGAAGTGCTGCCGCCGGAACAGATTCCGGACGGCGTCGTGACCATGCACTCCACCATCGACTGCATCGATGAGCTGACCGGCGAGCACCACAACCTGACCCTGGTCTATCCGAACGAAGCCAATGTCGACAAGGGCTACGTTTCGGTGCTGGCCCCGGTTGGCAGCGCCCTGCTGGGACTGTCGCTGGGCCAGACCATCGACTGGCAGGCTCCCGGCGGCCGCCATCTGCGCCTGCAGGTCACCGGCATCCGCTACCAGCCCGAGGCAAACGGCGAATTCCATCGTTGACCGCTGAACTGGCGGGCGGCGCGAGGCATACTGTGCCTCCCCTCTCGCCATCATGAGTGTTGCGATGAATTCCCCCGCTTCCCCGTCCAAGCTGGCCCAGTTGCGTGAACTTTCGGTCGTGGTCGCCGACACCGGCGACTACGAGGCGATCAAGCGCCTGAAGCCGGTGGACTGCACCACCAATCCGACGCTGGTGAAGAAGGCGCTCGACCTGCCGGTCTACGCCGACCTCATCGAGCGCGAACTCGGCTGGGCGCGTGGCCAGGACGGCGATCGCGCGGCTTCTTCAACGAAGTGGCCGACCGCCTGACGGTCGGCGTCGGCGCGATGCTGAGCGCGCTGATTCCCGGTCGCGTCTCCACCGAAGTGGACGCCGACCTGGCCTACGACACCGCCGCCACCGTGGCCAAGGCGCGCAAGGGTTAGTTAGGATGTACGCCGAGCGCGGCATCGGCCGCGACCGCATCCTGATCAAGGTGGCATCCACCTGGGAAGGCGTCGAGGCGGCGCGCCAGCTGCAGGCCGAAGGCATCGACTGCAACCTGACCCTGATTTTCAACCAGGCCCAGGCCATCGCCTGCGCCGAGGCCGGCGCGTTCCTGATCTCGCCCTTCGTCGGCCGCATCCTCGATTGGTACGTCGCGCAGGGCCAGGCGCCCGCCAGCATCGACGCCGATCCGGGCGTGGTGTTCGTGCGCGGCGTCTACGCCGAATTCAAGCGTCGCGGTTCGTCGACCGTGGTGATGGGCGCCTCGTTCCGCTCCACCGCGCAAATCGAGGCGCTGGCCGGCTGCGATCGCCTGACCATCTCGCCGGATCTGCTGGAGAAGCTGGATCAGGATCACGGCACGCTGCCGCGCAAGCTCGAACCCGTCGCGGCCGGTCCGGTGACCGCCGCGCCGATCAATGCGCAGAGTTTCGCGGCTGCGATCGAAGCCGATCCGATGGCCAAGGAAAAACTCGCCACCGGCATCGAGATCTTCGCCAAGGATCTGATCGCCCTGCGCGAGAGCATCGCCCAGCGCCTGGCCGAAGCCACCGCTTGAGCCTGCGCACCCTGCTAGTCCTGGGACTGCTGGCCGGCATTGCCGGCTGGTGGTTTTCGGATGTCCGCCGCGGCGCGCGCGCGCCGGCCGCGGCGGCGGATCTGCGTCCCGACTGCCCGCTTCCCGCGCGTGTCGCCGCGGGCGAGGAACCGTTGCAGAGCGATGTCCCGGACGGCGTGCGACCGTTTGCTTTGCAGGCCGCGACACTGACACCGCTGGCCGGTTTCAGCGTCGAGGCGCGCGTGCTTTCACGCGAGGACTATGGCAGCGGGCGCGAGTCGGATCTTTCGCCACTCGATCTGGCGCTGGGCTGGCAACGGATGTCGGAAGACACCGTGCTCGACGGCCTGAGCATCAGCCAGGGCTCGCGCTGGTACCACTACCGGTGGAGCGACCAGCCGCCGCTGGATCCTTCCGAGATCGCCCGCAGCAGCGCCAACATGCACATGATTCCCGGCAACGACGCGATCGCGCGGACGCTCGCGGACATCCGCAAGGAAGATTGCGTGCGCATCGACGGATGGCTGGTCGAGGCACAGGCGGCGGATGGCTGGCGCTGGCGCAGCTCGACCTCACGCACCGACAGCGGCGGCGGCGCCTGCGAAGTGGTCTACGTCTGCGCGGTGACCCCGCTGTAACCGCTCTTTTCCCCTGTGGGAGCGACGTCAGTCGCGAACGCCGCATCGCCGACCCTCGAATCCAGGGCAACGTTGGTAAGGAGGGGCTCGCATCACTCCCACCGGAAGAAGGTCGCGCGGCCCATCGCGACTCACGTCGCTCCCACATCGCACAATAAGACGGGTCCGATGAGCGGGCGGCCGCTAGTGTTTCCCAGGTAGGAACGACGTGAGTCGCGACCGTATCAGCGACCTGGAAACACGTGTTCGGCCGCGCCCCATTGTTGTCGCCTTGCCCGGATTGACGAACGACCTCGCGCCACGGTCGCGACTCACGTCGCTCCTACAGGGTGCGGCTCTGTCGCCGCTTCAGGCATCCAGGCCGATCGCGCAGCTCACGCCGGTGCCGCCCAAGCCGCAGTAGCCGTTCGGATTCTTCGCCAGGTACTGCTGGTGGTAATCCTCGGCGTAGTAGAACTCCGGCGGCGGATACAGGATCTCGGTGGTGACGTCGCCATAGCCGGCCGCGCGCAGGCGTTGCTGGTAGGCGTCGCGGCTGGCGAGCGCGGCGTCGTACTGCTCCTGCGAATGGCACAGGATCGCCGAGCGGTACTGGGTGCCGAGATCATTGCCCTGGCGCATGCCCTGGGTCGGGTCGTGGTTTTCCCAGAACACCCGCAGCAGTTCGTCGAAACCGATCCGCTTGGGGTCGTAGATCACCCGCACGACTTCGTTGTGTCCGGTCAGCCCGGAACACACTTCCTCGTAGGTCGGATTGGGCGTGCCGCCGCCGGCATAGCCGACCGACGTGCTGTACACCCCCGGCAGGCTCCAGAACTTGCGCTCCGCGCCCCAGAAGCAGCCCATGCCGAATTCGACCTGCAACAGGCCGGTGGCCTCGGCGCGCAGGGGGCGGCCGTGGACGAAGTGGGTGTTGTTGAGCGGCAGCGGATGGGCGCGGCCGGGCAGGATTTCCTCCGGGCGCGGCATGCGCTGTTTATGGGCACCGATTCCGAGCATGGGACACCCCGCAGATGATGGATGCCTCCGGATCTGGGCGCGTCCGGCCCGCTTTCAAGCGCAACGGACTGTCGCGCCGGGGAGCGCCGGTGTAGGCTGCTACCATCCCCCCGCCGCCACCGCTCTTCCCGGCACCTCGCCGCACTCCGGATTGGATCGATATAAACCGATGATTTCCCGTTACGCCCTGCTCCTGTGCGCCGCCACCGCCGCCCTCCCGGCGTTCGCCGCCGACACCCGTCCTCCCGCCGAATTCGGCGCCGACTGGGACGACCCGCGCACCGCCGAACCGAAGGTGGTCCGCCCGGAGACCCGCCACTGCACGGTGGAAATCGTCCGCCACGGCTTCGCCGACTTCGAGACTAACGACAGGCATTCACCCCGCCGGCCGACTGTCCCGGCCCGTGGCACAAGGTGGTGCTGGACATGGAGGGCAGCGTGAAGGGACGCCAGTACGACCGCATGGGCCAGATCAGCGTCGGCGGCGTGACCCTCCTGCGCACCAGCACGCCCGAACCCTCCCGCGAAGGCATCCGCTGGCAGGTCGAGAAGGACGTGAGCGCCTATGCGCCGTTGTTCACCCGCGAGCAGCCAGTGGTGATGGAATTGGGCAACCTGGTCAACGAAACCTACACCGGCGTGTTCGACATCCGCGCCACGCTGACTTTCTACCCCGCCGACGCGGCGCACGCGCCGGCCGCCACCGCCGAACGGATTGTCCCGCTGGATGAGGCGCACCGCGCCGGCGCGGATCTGGTCGGCGGCTTCACCCTCCCCGCCGACACCCGCCGGCTGGTGGCCGAGGTCTATGCCAACGGTTCCGGCGGCGGCTGCGAGGAGTTCTGGTACCTGAGCGTGGCGCGCAAGGAGTATTCCTGCGCGAGCGAACACGGACCGTACCGCGAGCTTCAGGTGCTGATCGACGGCAAGGTCGCCGGCCTGGCGGCGCCCTACCCGCACATCTACACCGGCGGCTGGTCCAATCCGTTCCTGTGGTACGCGATTCCGGCGCCGCACACCTTCGACCTGCATCCGCAGCGTTTCGAACTCACCCCCTTCATCGGCCTGCTCAACGACGGCAAGCCGGAAGAAATGCGGGTGCGCGTGGTCGGGCTGGCGCATGACGCGACCGGCTGGACGCTGCTGCCCCACCTGCAGATCTGGCGGGATCCGAAGGGCGCGCGGACGCGCGGCGAGCTGACCTCGCACGTGCTGGGCCAGCCCGCGCGGAACGACGCCTTCAGCGAAGAGAACGGACGCACGGTGCTGCGTGCTTCCGGCGCCGGCGAACTGAAGCTGGCGGGCTGGATCGAGACCTCCGAGGGCCGGCGCGACGTCGAGGTGGCCTATCGGGTCGGCATGCAGAGCCGGCACGACTGGGACAAGGACGAGAACGACGATCGCCTGAAGGCGGAATGGACCGATTCGCAGCGCATCTCGACCCGGGTTGCGGGCCAGGCCGCCGTCGTGGAAGAAAAAGCGCTGGCCTTCAGCCTGGACGGCGGCATCCGCACCGTGGCCGAGGCCGGCAATCCGCGCCTGACCACCGATCTGATCATCCAGGCGGACGAGACGAGCCAGCGCCGGCAGGGCGACGCGCCGGCCACTTGGACCAGAGTGGAAAACCGCTTCGAGGGCGAGGCCTCCTACACCCAGAAAGTGCCGCGCGAACAGCGCCGCGCGACCGGCCGCTCCCGCCAGGATTTCCGCATGACCGACAGCGCGGGCGCCTGCCAGGCGCGCCATATCGCAACGGTCAACGGTTACTTCATCGAAGACAGCAGCGACTGCGTGCGCTGACGACCCGGCGGCGTGCGTCCCGACGCCATGCTTACCTCCCCCTTTGAAAAAAGGGGGGACCGAGGGGAATTTTTGCGCCTGGCGCCAAGAGCAAGCGCTTTTCAACAGCCGAATGGCTGGTCAAGGGGAGTGATCTGTGGTTTGTCGGGCGTTGACCTCGCAGCACCCGCACAGGTCAATGAAAGCAAGGCGATCGCATGGCGCGCCCCGCACAGCCTCGCGGCCCGTCAAGCCGGCAGCGGGTGTCCTTCCGGCGAATCCGCCGCGGACGCGTCCCCTTCCGGCGGCTTCGACAGCGGCAGGCGCGCCACCACGTCCTGCGCTTCCGGCCAGGCCGGATCCGGCACGCATACCCGCAACACGCCGAACAGCGGCAGTTCGCCCATCCCGCCCATCAGCGATTCGCCGAACACGAACGCCGGCAGCCCGGCGTCCTCCAGCGCGTGCTTGACCATGTGGGCATCGAAGAGGTTGTCGGCCAGGTAGACCACTCGCATCGGCAAATCTCCAGCAATCGCCCGCAGGCTACACCTTCCGGGCTTTACGGCGCCTTGCGGAACGCCTCGGTACCGGGCACGGATTCGGTTTCCAGCGCGCCCGCCTCGCGCCACTCGCGCATCGCCGGCAGCGCGAACAACGCCTGCATGTAGTCGTTCGCCACGCCGTCCACCGGCACGCCGTAGCCGTCGAAGCGGATCGCCACCGGCGCGAACATCGCGTCGACGATGCCGAAGCCACCGCACAGGAACTCGCCGCCCTGGCCGAAGCGGGCGCGCAATTCCGACCACAGCGCCAGCACCCGGTCGATGTCGCGCTGGGCGGTCTCGTCCCAGCGGTAGGCATCGGGCTGGCGGCGGCTGTTCATCGGCAACTGGGTGCGCAGGGCGACGAACCCCGAGTGCATCTCGGCGGCGGCCACCCGAGCCAGCGCCCGCGCGGTCCGCTCGCGCGGCCAGCCGGCACCGTCCAGCCAGCGTTCGTTGGCGTATTCGCAGATGGCCAGCGAATCCCACAGATGCAGATCGCCGTCCCACAGGGCGGGCACCTTGCCGGTCGGGAGTAGCGCCTGACTTCGGCGAAGAACTCCGGCGTGTCCAGCGGCAGCCGGATCTCGTCGAACTCGACCCCGAACTGGCGCAGCAGCAGCCACGGCCGCAGCGACCAGGACGAGTAGTTCTTGTTGCCGATGATCAGGATGGGGCGGCTCATGCACGGGTTCCGGTGCGGAAAAGGGCCTACAGGATAGGCCCGACGCGACGCGGGTGGGGACCGGACCGGCTAAACTCTCCGTTTGCCCCGAACCGCCCTTCCCCGCATGTCCGAGACCCCCGCCCCCGCCACCGCCACGCCGGAGAACGCCGCCCCCGAGAAGCGGGACTTCATCCGCCAGATCGTGCGCGAGGACCTGTCCAGCGGCCGCCACCACGCCATCAAGACCCGGTTTCCGCCGGAACCCAACGGCTACCTGCACATCGGCCACGCCAAGGCGATCTGCCTGGACTTCGGCATCGCCGCCGAGTTCGGCGGCGTCTGCAACCTGCGCCTGGACGATACCAATCCGGCCAAGGAAGACCCCGAGTATGTCGCCGCGATCCAGGACGACGTGCGCTGGCTGGGCTTCGACTGGCACGACCTGCGCCACGCCTCGGACTACTTCGAGGTGTATTACCTGGCTGCCGAGAAGCTGATCCGGCAGGGCGACGCCTTCGTCTGCGACCTCACTGCCGAACAGGTCCGCGAGTACCGCGGCAGCCTGACCGAGCCCGGCCGCAATTCGCCGTGGCGCGACCGCTCGGTGGAAGAGAACCTGGATCTGTTCCGGCGCATGCGCGCGGGCGAGTTCGCCGACGGCGCGCGCACCCTGCGCGCCAGGATCGACATGGCCAGCGGCAACATCAACCTGCGCGATCCGGCGCTATACCGGATCAAGCACGTCGAACATCAGAACACCGGCAACGCCTGGCCGATCTACCCGATGTACGACTACGCGCATTCGCTCGGCGACGCGGTGGAAGGCATCACCCACTCGCTGTGCACGCTGGAGTTCGAGGATCACCGCCCGCTGTACGACTGGTGCGTGGACAAGGTCGATCTGGCCAACCATCCGGAACTGCTGGCGCCGTTGCTGGACAAGGGCCTGCCGCGCGAAGCCGGCAAGCCGCGCCAGATCGAATTCTCGCGGCTGAACTTCAACTACCTGGTGATGAGCAAGCGCAAGCTGCTCGCGCTGGTCAACGACGGCCTGGTGGATGGCTGGGACGATCCGCGCATGCCGACCCTGCAGGGCATCCGCCGCCGTGGCTATACCCCGGCCGCGCTGCGCCTGATGGTGGATCGCGTGGGCATCAGCAAGCAGAACTCGCTGATCGACTACAGCGTGCTGGAAGGCGCGCTGCGCGACGACCTGGACGCGGCGGCGCCGCGCCGGATGGCGGTCATCGATCCGCTGAAGCTGGTCATCACCAACCTGCCGGACAGCCACGGCGAATCGCTGGTGTTCCCGAACCATCCCAAGGACGAGGGCTTCGGCTCGCGCGAAGTGCCGTTCTCCAATCAGCTGTGGATCGAGCGCGAGGACTTCGCCGAAGTCCCGCCCAAGGGCTTCAAGCGCCTGATTCCCGGTGGCGAAGTGCGCCTGCGCGGCGCCGGCATCTTCCGCTGCGACGACGTGATCAAGGATGCCGATGGCCAGGTCGTCGAAATCCGCGGCGAACTGGATCCGGAATCGCGTCCCGGCATGGCCGGCGCGGACCGCAAGATCAAGGGCACCATCCACTGGGTCAGCGCGCGCCACGCGGTGCCGGCGGAAGTGCGCCTGTACGATCGCCTGTTCACCGTGGCCGATCCGGATGACGAGTCCGAGGGCAAGAGCTACCGCGACTACCTGAATCCGGATTCGCGTCGCACCGTGCGGGGCTACGTGGAGCCGGCCGCCGCGTCGGCCGCGCCGGAACAGGCGTTCCAGTTCGAACGCATCGGCTATTTCGTCGCCGATCGCTACGACCACACCGCCGGCAATCCGGTGTTCAACCGCAGCGTGACCCTGCGCGACACCTGGGCCAAGGCATGAGCATGCTGTACGCCCAGGTCCACCTGACCCTGCCGGCCTGGGTGCACGACGCCATCGACGGCGCCATGGCCTACCCGGGCGACGAGGACAAGGTCGGCCTGGCGATCGCCTTGTCACGCCGCAATGTCGAGGCCAACAGCGGCGGTCCGTTCGGCGCGGTGGTATTCGGCCCGGATCACCGCGTGATCGCGGTCGGCGTGAACCGGGTGATGCCGCATACCTGCTCGCTGGCGCATGCCGAGAACATGGCCTACATGCTGGCGCAGCAGCGCCTGCAGACGCCGCGCCTGAACGAGCGCGTCGGCCCGATCACCCTGGCGACGTCGTCGCAGCCCTGCTGCCAGTGCTATGGCGCCACCTTCTACCCGGCATCGATCGCCTGCTGATCGGCGCGCGCGCCGAAGACGTGATGGAACTGACCGAGTTCGACGAAGGCCCGCTGCCGGCCGACTGGGTCGGCGAATTGAACAAGCGCGGCATCGAAGTGGTGCGCGACCTGCGCCGTGACGACGCGCGCGCCGTGCTGAAGCATTACGGCGAATCCGGTGGCGACAAGTACTGACGCCGGCGCCGCTCGCGGAGCGCGTCGATGAGCGGCCTGCTCGGTTTCTGCCGCCAGGGCTTCGAGCCGGAGCTGGCCGCCGAACTGACCGAACGCGCGGCGATGGCCGGCATCGCCGGTTACGCGCGCGCGCAGCGCAATGATGGCTACGTGCTGTTCGCCAGCGACGAGGCCGACGCGCTGGACCGCGCCTTGCCGTCACGGGATCTGGTGTTCGCGCGGCAGAAACTGCGCGTGCTCGCCGAACTGCGCGGGCTGGATCCGCGCGATCGCATCAGCCCGATGCTGGCGGCGCTGGAAGGCCTGCGCTTCGGCGATCTGTGGGTCGAACATCCCGATTCGGACAGTGCCAAGCCGCTGGCCGGACTGGCGCGCAGCTTCGGCAACGCGCTGCGCCCGGCGCTGCGCAAGGCCGGTGTGCTCACCGCCCAGGACGATGCGCGGCTGCCACGGTTGCATGTGGTGTTCGTGCAGGGCGATCACGCCTTCCTCGCCCGCAGCCAGCCGCGCGATGCCTCGCCCTGGCCGCTCGGCATCCCGCGCCTGAAGCTGCTGCCGGACGCGCCGTCGCGCTCGGCATTGAAGCTGGAGGAAGCGCTGCTGGTCCTGCTCGATGCGGACGAGCGCGCCCGCCTGCTGAAACCCGGCATGACCGCCGCCGATCTGGGCGCGGCGCCGGGCGGCTGGACCTGGGTGCTGACCCGCCAGCACCTGCGCGTCACCAGCGTCGACAACGGTCCGCTGCGGCAGCACGTGCTGGACACCGGCCTGGTCGAACACCTGCGCGCGGACGGCTTCCACTGGAAGCCCGCGCAGCCGCTGGACTGGATGGTCTGCGACATGGTCGAGCAGCCGCGCCGGGTCGCCGAACGGATGGCGACATGGTTCCGCGAAGGCTGGTGTCGGCATGCCATCTTCAATCTCAAGCTGCCGATGAAAAAGCGCTGGGACGAAACCCGGCTGTGCCTGGATCTGTTCGCCGAACAGGCTTCGCGTTCCCTGACCGTGCGCGCGCGCCAGCTCTACCACGACCGCGAAGAGATCACCGTCCTCGCCACGCCGCGGCATTCCTGAGCGGCGCGTCCGGCGCGCGCGGGCTGGTACGGGCAGGTTAGTATCGGACCCGTTCATCAGGCACGCCGCCATGGCGTGCGCAGGAGTCACATGGCCGCCACCTGGATCACCATCGCCGCGTCCTCGCTGCCGGAAATCATCCGGCTTGCCAGGCCCTTGTTCACCCGCACGCCGCCCATCGATACCACCCAGGTGCAGCGACTGGCGATCATCGACGAGCAGATTGCCGAACTGCAGGCCGCCGCGACCCGCAACGCCGATTCGATCAGCCGGCTCGCCACCGACATGCAGAAGACCATCGAGGTGCTGCAGGTCGGCGCCGATCGCATGGAGCGCCAGTTGCACCGCGCCAACCGCCTGGCCGCGATCGCCATCACGGTGGCGGTGCTGGCCTTCGCCACCGCGCTGTACGCCCTGGGCCGCTGAGGAACGCATCGATGAACCTGTGCCGCTACCTGCTCGCCGCCATCCTCACCTCGGCCGTTCCCGCCAGCCTGGCCGCCGAACCCGAATACGTCGCCCGCGACCATGTCGGCGACGGCGTGTTCTCGCAGGGCATCGAAGGACCGGCGGTCGGTCCCGACGGTCATCTCTACCTGGTCAGTTTCGGACGCGACGGCACCATCGGCCGCGTGCGTGCACAGGCCGATGGCAGCGGCAAGGCCGAACTGTTCGTCGAACTGCCCACGGGCAGCACCGGCAACGGCATCCGCTTCGCACCCGACGGCCGGATGTATGTCGCGGATTACAGCGGCCACAACGTTCTGCGCATCGATGCGGAAGGCCACGTCGAAGTGTTCGCGCACGATCCGCGCATGCACCAGCCCAACGATATCGCGCTGGCGCCGGACGGACGGCTGTACGCCAGCGATCCGGACTGGAAGAACGGCGGCGGCCAGTTGTGGCGCATCGATCGCGACGGCGGCACCCATCTGCTGGAAACCGGCATGGGCACCACCAACGGTGTGGAGGTAAGCCCGGACGGCAAGCATCTGTACGTCAACGAGAGCGTGCAGCGGAACCTGTGGGTGTACGACCTGGACGGTGACGGCAAGATCTCCAACAAGCGCCTGCTGATGAACTTTCCGGATCACGGGCTGGACGGCATGCGCACCGACGTGGACGGCAATCTCTACATCGCCCGCTACGGCGCAGGCACGGTGGCCGTGGTCTCGCCGGAGGGCCGCCTGCTGCGCGAAGTGCGGCTGAAGGGCGAAAAGCCCACCAATGTGGCCTTCGGCGGCGAGGACGGCCGTACCGTCTACGTGACCCTGCAGGATCGCGGGGCGGTCGAGGCGTTCCGCAGCGCGCGGCCGGGGCGTGAGCATGGGCGCTGACCCGCCGGAGCGGGAGCCGGATTCGGGTTCTGTGAGCACCGCCGCAGGGGGTCTCAGGCGGTGACATGCCCGCATGGCAAGATGCTTGCCTGACCCGGAGCCCCTCCCATGCTGCCCATCGAACTGAAGGATCCCGCCGCGTTCGGCAACGAGTTCCTGCGCCTGACCCTGCTGCAGGGCTTCCAGTCGCTGACCAAGCGTGACCTGGAACTGCTGATCTTCGTGTTGCTGGAACGCGACGGCGCCATCGATCGCGCGGAGTCCAATTTCATCGTCGCCGGCAAGCTGCGGGTCACTCCGGCCAAGGTGAAGGCACTGCGCCGCGATGGCTATGCGCGATGGCGGGCGCTGGTGCCGGAGGAGCGCGAGGCGGCGCTGCAACGCATCGTCGCCACCGTGCTGACCGAGGCCAACCTGCGCGCCGGGGCGAAGCATGTCAGCGAGCGCAGCCGCAAGGACGGCTTCCTGGCCGTGCGCATCGAGCATCCGGATGACCAGCAGCAGTTCGAGCAGGCGATCCTGGATGTCGGCGCGCTGCCGGTCTACGAACGCAACCGCGAAGTGGTCGCGGTGCGCTTCGACACCCTGTTGGCGATCGCCGAGCGCTGGGGCTTCCTGCAGACCGATCCGGCGCATATCCGCGGCGAGTTGAAGAAGCTGGCGCCGACGTCGGAGGAGGTCGCCGAACTGCTGAAGAAGGATGTCGGCAAACTGCGCTGGCAGGACGCACGCAACGCGCTCAACAGCCTGGGTGCGGAAGCCATCGCCAGTACCGCCGAGGGCGGCCTGAAGGCGCTGCTCAAGCTGGTTTTCCCGTTCCTGCCGGGTTGAGGATCAGCGGGGGCGGAGCGGAATCCGCCCGACCTGCGGTGCCGGGCTTGCCCGGCGGTGGAATCCCGGCGGAAGAGCAGCGGAGCGAGCTTCGCTCTACGGTGACAGGCCGGAGGCGCGGCGCCAGAACAGGTTGGCCAGCGGCGGCAGGCGCCGGCAAACCCAGCAGGGTCC
>OFCY01000065.1_pt1 | contig 20653 bp, 21 predicted proteins | sample 1520981 | NCBI WGS metagenome assembly OFCY01 (sample SAMEA2532533, study PRJEB24079) | metagenome
TTCCGCCTGACGCTTGTCGCGCCCGTGCTCACCTCCGACGGCACCTTGCCCGCCGGCACCGCCGGCGTCGGCGAAGTCGTGCATGCCGAGCCGTCGCGCTGCGGCGGCAAGCCGGGTGAAATCCTGCTGGCGGCGCGGTATCTCGAATACCAGGGCGAACAGATACGACTGCGCGGTTTCAAGTTGGGCGGCAGCGGCCAGGATCGCTCGCATGCCGCCATCGGCACGGCCGTCGTCGCCGGCCCTTTCGCCTATTTCCTCAAGGGCAGGGAAATCGAACTGCCCGCCGGCACCCACGCGCGGGCCCGGCTCGCGCAGGCCCTGCCGCCATCGGCGGCGGCGCCATCGCCTTCGCCGGCCTGCGTCGTCGCGCAGACACCGCCATCCGGATCCCCACGCACCACCACCCAACCAACGGAGTAGAACATCCATGCGTTTCCGCCTGACCCGCCTCGTGATCGCCGCAGTCCTGTGTGCCCCGTTCGCCATCGCCGCCCAGGAAGCCGCCACCGCGGCGCCGGCGGAAGCGGCCGATGCCACCCCCTCGCCCGCACCACAGGAACAAGCACCTGCGCCGGCACCCGCCGCCGACGCGCCCGCGCCGGCTTCGCAGTCCAAGGGCGCGATCGCCATCGCCGCTCCGGAGGCGGGCAAGGGCCAGATCGTGTTCTTCCGTGAAAAGAAGTTCGCCGGCGCCGCCGTCAACTACATCGTGCGCGAAGGCGAAACCGAACTCGGCAAGCTGAGCAGCGGCAGCTACTTCGTCGTCGCGGTGGAACCCGGCGCGCACGCATACACCGTGCATTCGGAAGCCAAGGACGTGCTCAACCTGGAAGTGGAAGCCGGCGAGACCTACTACGTGATCGGCGGCATCACCATGGGCTTCCTCGCGGGCCGGCCGAACCTGTCGCCGTCGGATCAGGCCGCGTTCGACGCCATGTCCGGCAAGCTCAAGCCGTCCAAGCCGCTGAAGAACTGAGTTTCATCCACGGGCGCACGCGCGGCTGGACCCGCGTGCGCCGCGTGCGCCGCGTGCGGTCATTGCACGCATTGTTGAAATGACGCGGCATGATCCGAGTGGATTCCACCGGCCCTCGTCGAGCAACGACGATGGCGCCGACAGGCAGCCCCCCGCCTAGGGACACTTGCCCTCGACCTTCATCCCGGCGGCGAACAGCGGAATCTTCGCCTGCGCGATCTTGCCGGCGGCGATGTCCTGCTTGGCGTCTTCCAGGTAGATGCGGGCCTGGCCCTGGCCATCCTTGTCCGGCGTGCTGACCGCCACCGGCTTGCGCCAGATGCGGACGACCGCCTGCTGCGAGGCGCAGGCCGCGCTGGGAATGCGGATCAAATGTTGAGCAGCCAGCCCGACGCCGTGTCCGGCTTGGCCTTGGCCGCGTCCAGCAGGCGCGCGCGCGGCTGGCACTGGGCGCTGGTGCGGACCACGCTGAAACGGTAGGGCTGCGCCGCATCGCCGGTGAACATGCCCTCGAAACGGGCGCACGCCTCCGGAATCTGGCGGATGGTATGGACCGCGCCCACCGCCTGCGCGGTGGCGGCGCCGGGCCGCTTGATCTCCGGCTGCGGTTCGGCCGCAAACGTCGGCAGGACAACGGCGACGGCCAGGGTGGCGGTGAGGACGAGGGGGGAAATCGGACGCATCGGGCAACCTCGGGAACACGACCGCGCAAGGCTGGCACGGCCTGCCTGAACCCCGGCTCGTGGTTGGCGGGCGGGCCGGGCTCGGGTCATACTCGGGGCGCTCCAGGGATTGTCTGAACACGTCGGTATCCGCGCGGCCCCTCGCCGCAGTGGCTGTATCCCGTTCGACAGGCTCCATCGGGATCACCGCCCCACCCGGATTTTCGACCGGTCATGCACTCGCCGGACGTCGTCGATCAACCTTGGGAGGGGTCATGCTGGAACAACACGGTTTGACGCTGGCGCTGGTCTGCGCCGCGGTGGCAATTCTTTACGGAATATTCTCGGCACGCTGGATTCTTTCCCGGCCTGCCGGCAATCCGCGCATGCAGGAAATCGCGGCAGCGGTGCAGGAAGGCGCCAGCGCCTACCTGCGCCGGCAGTACACCACCATCGCGATCGTCGGCGTCATCCTGTTCCTGATCATCGGCCTGGTCCCCGCGCTGGGCTGGCCCACCGCCATCGGCTTCGCCATCGGCGCGTTGCTGTCGGGCGTGGCCGGCTTCATCGGCATGTTCGTCTCGGTGCGCGCCAACGTGCGCACGGCCGAGGCCGCCACCCACGGCCTGAACCAGGCGCTGAAGATCAGCTTCACCGGCGGCGCGGTCACCGGCCTGCTGGTGGTCGGCCTGGGCCTGCTGGGCGTGGCCGGCTACTTCATCGTGGTCTGGAACGGCCAGCCCACCGAGGCGGCGATCAAGGCGGCGTTGCAGCCGATGGTCGGCCTGGCTTTCGGCGCCTCGCTGATCTCGATCTTCGCGCGCCTGGGCGGCGGCATCTTCACCAAGGGCGCCGACGTCGGCGCGGATCTGGTCGGCAAGGTCGAAGCCGGCATTCCCGAGGACGATCCGCGCAACCCGGCGGTGATCGCCGACAACGTGGGCGACAACGTCGGCGACTGCGCCGGCATGGCCGCCGATCTGTTCGAGACCTACGCGGTGACGGTGATCGCGGCGATGCTGATCGCCGGCATCTCCTTCGCCACCTACGGCTGGGCCGGCGTGGTCTATCCGCTGGTGCTGGGCGCGGTGTCGATCGTGGCTTCGGTCATCGGCACCTTCTTCGTCAAGGCGCGTGAAGGCGGCAAGATCATGAACGCGCTGTATCGCGGACTCGCGGTTTCCGGCGTGCTGGCCGCCATCGCGTTCTTCTTCGTCACCCCGGTCGATGTTCGCGCCGGAACTGATGATGCCGCTGTTCGGCTGCGCGCTGATCGGGCTGGTGCTGACCGCGGCGATGGTGGTGATCACCGAGTACCTACAACGCCACCGAGTACGCGCCGGTGCAGCAGGTCGCCAAGGCATCGGAAACCGGCCACGCCACCAACATCATCGCCGGCCTGGCGGTGTCGATGAAGTCCACCGCGCTGCCGGTGATCGCGGTGGCGGTCGCCATCCTCGCCAGCTTCTGGTTCGGGCGGCCTGTACGGCGTCGCCGTCGCCGCCACCGCGATGCTGTCGATGGCGGGCATGGTGGTCGCGCTGGATGCCTACGGCCCGATCACCGACAACGCCGGCGGCATCGCCGAAATGAGCGAACTGGCCCGGACATCCGCAAGATCACCGACGCCCTGGACGCGGTCGGCAACACCACCAAGGCGTGACCAAGGGCTATGCGATCGGTTCGGCCGCGCTGGCCGCGCTGGTGCTGTTCGCCGACTACGCGCACAAACTGGGCGAGAAATTCGGCGAAGGCGCGGTCAGCTTCGCCATCAACGATCCCAAGGTGGTGGTCGGCCTGCTGATCGGCGGCCTGATCCCGTACCTGTTCGGCGCCTTCGCGATGCAGGCGGTGGGCCGTTCGGCCGGCGCGGTGGTGGAGGAAGTGCGCCGCCAGTTCCGCGAGATCAAGGGCATCATGGAAGGCACCGGCAAGCCGGAGTACGACAAGGCGGTGGATCTGCTGACCAAGTCGGCGATCCGCGAAATGATCGTGCCGTCGCTGCTGCCGCTGATCATCCCGATCATCGTCGGCCTGCTGCTGGGTCCGGCCGCGCTGGGCGGCCTGCTGATGGGCACGATCGTCACCGGCCTGTTCGTCGCCATTTCGATGTGCACCGGCGGCGGCGCCTGGGATAACGCCAAGAAATACATCGAGGAAGGCCATCACGGTGGCAAGGGTTCGGACGCGCACAAGGCCGCGGTCACCGGCGACACCGTCGGCGATCCCTACAAGGACACCGCCGGCCCGGCCATCAATCCGCTGATCAAGATCATCAACATCGTCGCCCTGCTGCTGGTCCCGCTGCTGCCGGTGGACGGCTGGTTCAAGGGCGGCGCAAGCGCGGCGGCGGGCAGCGCCCATTCGGCCGAATCGATGCATGTGGCCGAGCTGACCAACGATCACCTCGCCAAGGTGTACTTCGACGTCGGCTCGGCGGTGGTGCCGGCCGACGCCAGCGCGCGCCTGGCCAGCGTGCTCGGCAGCCTGCACGCCAAACCCGACAGCAAGGCGCGGGTGTCCGGCTTCCACGACGCCAGCGGCGATCTGGCGACCAACCAGGAACTGGCCAAGCAGCGCGCGCAGGCCATTCAGCAGTGGCTGGTGGTCAATGGCGTCGCCGCCGAACGCATCGAGCTGGACAAGCCGATGCAGACCGAGGGCAACGGCAACGCCGACGAGGCGCGGCGGGTGGAAGTGAAAGTGGAATAGCGCGCTTTCGCATTCGACGGCGCGATGAAACAGGGCGGCCATGGCCGCCCTGTTTTGTTGGGGATACCCACCTTGTGGGAGCGACGCAAGTCGCGATGCGCCGATCTCCGACGGAGGTGGCCCTCAAAAGCTTCGCGGCTTACGTCGCTCCCACAGGTCGGGGGACTCACTGGGTCGGTTGCAGCGCCACCACGCGGACTTTAAATAATTTCCAGGCCTTGTCCACGCAGATGCCGTTGAGCCAGGCTTCGCCGCGGCCGAACATCACGCCCTTGTAATTCACGAACAGGTCCGAGTAACGCTGGCGGACGATGGTGTCGGCCATCGCGGGAGTGACGATGCGGCCGTACTGGGTGATGAATTCGGGCGCATTCCTGATGGTCGTGGACTTGCCGTCGACGGTGGTCTTGAACGGGAAGTCGATCATCGCCGCCACCGTGGCGGCGTCCTTCTGCGCGACCGCCTGCTGGAACGCCACGATCGCGGTTTCATAGCGCGTGGCGTCGCCCAGCAGCTGGCCGATGCGCTGGTTGGTCTCGGTGTGATCGTCCGCTTCGCCGGCCGCGGCGGGTGTCGGTGCGGCCGCGCCGCCATGGGTCTGCGCAATCGGTTCGGGGGTGGAAGCCGCTGGCGGGGCCGCGGCTTCGGCCGGCGTGGCGGCGGGTGCGGGAGCCGCGGCAGGTTGCGGCTCCGCGGCGGGTTTGCAGGCGGCCAGCAGCATCATCGCGGCCACGGGAATCCATGCTTTCATCGTTCGCCTCCGGCAAAGGCGCGCGCGTCGCGCCACGGCGGCATGTTAGCCGGTTCCGTGGCGGCGACGCGGGAAGCGTGTCACTCCACGACTTCCGCCAGCACGCGGCGGCCGGTGGCGATCTCCACCGCCTCCTCCACTTCGGTTTCGCGGCGCGCCGATTCGGCCAGCGCGCTTGCGCACGCCTCGGCCTGCTGTTTCAGGTACACCGGGCAGTGTTCCATCATGTAGTCCATGTCGAACTTCAGCCGCTCGACCAGGAAGTCGACGAACGCGCGCACCTTCGGCGACATCATGCGGCCGCGCGGGAACACCGCGTTGAACTCGAATTCCGGTCCGGTCCAGCCGGCCAGCACGCGCTGCACGTAGCCCTGTTCCAGATATGGCTTGACCATCACGTCGGCCGCCACCATCAGGCCCTCGCCGCACAGCAGCGCGCCCTTCAGCGCGGCCGGATCGTTGGCGACCAGGATCGGATTGATCGCGAAGTCCTTGTCCTGGTTGCCGTCGTTGAGGGTCCAGCAGAAGCTGCCGCCGCCGCGCCGGTGCTTGGGCATCGCCAGCGCGCGATGGTGCTGGAGATCGTCCGGCCCCAGCGGTTCGCCGTAGCGGGCCAGATAGCTCTTGCTGGCGTAGACCTGGGTGCGCAGCACGCCCAGCCGGCGCGCGACCAGGTTGGAATCGGGCAGGTTGCCCAGCCGCAGCGCCACGTCGATCTCGCCGCCGATCAGATCCAGCGGTTCGTTGCTGAGCAGCATCTCCACCCGGATCTCCGGGTACTGCGCGTGGAATTCGCCCAGCAGCGGGGCAATCTTGTCGATGCCGATCGAATACGGCGTGGTGAAGCGCAGCCAGCCGCGCGGGCCGCCCTGCAACTGGTTGACCGCGCTTTCGGCCTCGCTCAGTTCGCGCGCGATGCGCTGGCAATGTTCGTAATAGATGTTGCCCGCTTCGGTGAGGCCCAGCTTGCGGGTGGTCCGGTGCAGCAACTGCGCGCCCAGGCGCGTTTCCAGTTCCTGCACCTTGCGGCTGACCGTGGTCTTGGGCAGGCCGAGCGTCTTGGCGGCGGCGATGAAACTGCCCTGTTCGACCACCTTGACGAAGATCAGCGTGTCGTTGAGATCGTGGCTCATGGGGGGAGACTCCGGGGAGCGGATCCGGATTGGACCGCCAGCGGGATGATTATTCCCCTAAATCCGGACTAATCAAGTCCCCATTGAAGGCATAAGGTAGCCACCTGTTCCGCTGGCCGATGACCTCCCCCATGTCGCTTTCCCTGCCCAACCGTCTCCCCCCTGGCCGTTCGCCGCCTGTCCGAAACACCGGTCATGCGGTCGTTTGCCCTGGCCCATCGCGCGCCCGGCGTGGAGATCCGCCTGCGTCCCCGGCGGGGTCAGGAAACGATGGATTCGGGTCAAGGCAGTGCCTCGTCAATGGCCATTTCCGGGCTGCTCCCCCTGATTGTCCCGAATGCGGAGTAAACATCCCATGAGCGGGATACTTGCCTCACATTTCCCCGGCCGGCCGGCGTCGCCGTCCCTGCCGCTGCGCCTGAACCTGGCGGCGACCGTGCGTCCCGGTTCCGCACCGCAGGATCGTGCAATCACGCCGCAGGATCCGGATATCGCTTTCCCGTCCGCCCGTTCCACACTTTCTCCCACGTCGGAACCCTCCCCCGCCGACGCGGTGAAAGCCACCGCCCCGGACTACGCCGCCGCCTCCCTCCCCCAAGCGCCTGGCGGCGTGTCCGGCCTGCTGGCCCGGTGGTGGCGCCGTTGGTCACGGGGACAGTCCGCCGACACGCTGACCGAACCGTCGCGTGCGCGCCTGTCCCCGCGGCCGCCGGTGGCGGGTTTCCGGGAATTCACCGTGCCGCGCCGGATGCAGTCGGGCGCCGCAACCCTTCCTGCGCGCCCGCGCATTCGGCCAGCGTGCGCTGCTGACCGGCGCGGGCTCCCGCCGGAGCCGGCCATGAAAGGCGGTGCCGCCCATCCGCAGGCGCTGGTGCTGGGCGCCGCCGGCACGGTCGGTGCCGGCGTGGTCGGCGCGTTGCTGGAAGTCGGCAGCCCGGTGCTGGCGGTCGGACGCGAAGGCCCGCGGATGAGGCGCTGGCCGATCGCTTCACCGACGAGCCCGGCCTGGAGTTCATGCACAGCGGCTGCATCTTCAGCGATGACGATGCGGCGCGGCTGGCCCGCGACATCCGCGCGCGCGGCCGGCCGCTGCGCGCGGTGTTCGCCAGCCTGACCAGCCCGCTCGAATCCGGACGCCTGCTGGACAAGCCCGCCGACGTGCTTCGCCACAAACTGGAAATGGACGTCATCCCGCACCTGGCCGCGGCCCGGCACCTGCTGCCGCTGCTGGCCGAGTCGGGTGGCACCACGCACTACATCCTGGTCGGCGGCCCGTTCGCCGAGCGCGGATGGTCCGGCTACGGACATGCTTCGGTGACCGGCGCCACCATGCGGATGATGGCGCAGGTGCTGCACGAGGAAGCGCACGCACTGGGCGTGCGCGTGCAGTTGCTGTCGGTGGACAAGCCGATCTGCACGCCGGCCAACGCCGGCAACGCCTGCGCCGAATGGCCCAACGCGCTGGCGGTGGGACGCAATGCGGTGTCGTTGCTGAGCCGTCACGGCAAGCCACTGCCGATCGTCTCCTATTCGAAGGAGCTGGCGGCGGCACCGACCCGGACGCTGTTCTCCGATTTTCCCGCTTCCCGCTGGGGCGATGCCGCCCCCGCTTGACCTCAACTTAAGTTCAGGTCTTAGGCTTCACGCCCGTTGTTCCTCCCCCACCCACCACGAGACTTCCATGAACAAGTACATCGACATCGCTCCGCGTACGCGACGATTCCTTGCCCTGGGCGCGGCCAGCGTGCTGTCGCTGGCCATCCTGGCCGGCTGCAGCGGCGGCCAGGCCAGCGAAACCGGCGCCCCGCCGCCGCCTTCGGTCAGCGTCGCCCCGGTGCTGATCAAGCCGGTCAGCCAGTGGGACGAATTCAGCGGCCGCATCGAAGCCATCGAGAACGTCGAACTGCGTCCGCGCGTGTCCGGCTACATCGATCGCGTCAACTACACCGAAGGCCAGGAAGTGAAGAAGGGCGAAGTCCTCTTCACCATCGACGCGCGCAGCTACCGCGCCGAACTGGCGCGCGCGCAGGCCGAACTGGCGCGTGCGCGCACCCAGGCCGAACTGGCCGCAGCGAGCCGAACGCGCGCGCAAGCTGTCCGAGCTGCAGGCCATCTCCACCGAGGAGTACGAGCAGCGCCGTTCCGCCGCCGCGCAGGCGCAGGCGAACGTCGCCGCCGCCCAGGCCGCCGTGGACTCGGCCCGCCTCAACCTGGAATGGACCCAGGTGCGCGCGCCGATCGACGGCCGCGCAGGACGCGCGCTGGTGACCGCCGGCAACCTGGTCACCGCCGGCGACAGCGCCAGCGTGCTGACCACGCTGGTGTCGCTGGACAAGGTGCACGTGCACTTCGACGCCGACGAACGCGCCTTCCTGCGTTACGCCGAGATGGCCCGCAAGGGCGAGCGTCCGAGCGAGCGCGACGGCAAGGTACCGGTGCAGGTCGCGCTGGCCGACGACCAGGGCTTCCCCTACAGCGGCACGGTGGACTTCCTCGACAACCAGGTCGATCGCAGCACCGGCACGATCCGCGCCCGCGCGGTGCTGGACAACAAGGATCGCCTGTTCACGCCGGGGCTGTACGCCCGCGTGCGCCTGCTGGGCAGCGGCGAGTTCAAGGCCGCGCTGATCGACGACAAGGCCGTGCTCACCGATCAGGACCGCCGCTACGTCTACGTGGTCGACAAGGAAGGCAAGGCGCAGCGTCGCGACGTCAAGCTGGGCCGGATGGTGCAGGGCCTGCGCATCGTCGAGCAGGGCCTGGTCGCCGGTGACCGCGTGATCATCAGCGGCGTGCAGAAGGTGTTCTTCCCCGGCATGCCGGTGAACGCCAAGGTGGTCGCGATGGATGCCAAGCCGGAAGACAAGGCCCCCGCGCCCGACGCCGTCGCCATGAAGTAAACCCCGCCCTGCCCGCCGGAGGCGGGCAGGGCAACGCCTGAGCCGTCCCTCCCCACCTCCCCCAACGTCGGGGGAGGGGCGAGTCCTCTGCTTTCCCATTTTCCAGGAAATCCACCCATGGACTTCTCAAAATTCTTCATCGACCGGCCGATCTTCGCCGCGGTGTTGTCGATCGTGATCTTCGCCGCCGGCCTGATCTCGATCCCGATGCTGCCGATCGGCGAATACCCCGAAGTGGTGCCGCCCTCGGTGGTCGTGCGCACGGTCTATCCCGGCGCCAATCCCAAGGTCATCGCCGAAACCGTCGCCACGCCGCTGGAAGAAGCCATCAACGGCGTCGAGGACATGATGTACATCAAGTCCGTCGCCGGTTCCGACGGCGTGCTGCAGCTGACCGTGACCTTCAAGCCGGGCACCGATCCGGACGAGGCGGCGGTACGCGTGCAGAACCGCGTCGCCCAGGCGCAGGCGCGCCTGCCCGAGGACGTGCGCCGCCAGGGCGTGACCACGCAGAAGCAGTCGCCCGTGTTCCTGATGGTCGTCCATCTGGTCTCAAAGGACGGCAAGTACGACTCGCTGTACCTGCGCAACTACATGCGCCTGCACGTCAAGGACGAGATGGCGCGCATCACCGGCGTGGGCGACGCCCAGGCCTTCGGTGGCGGCGACTACGCCATGCGCATCTGGCTGGATCCGGACAAGGTCGCCGCGCGCGGCCTGACCGCCAGCGACGTGCTGCGTTCGGTGCGCGAGCAGAACGTGCAGGTCTCGGCCGGCCAGCTCGGCGCCGAGCCGATGCCCAACGGCAGCGACTTCCTGCTGCCGATCAACGCCAAGGGCCGGCTGGAAAGCGCCGAGGAGTTCGGCGACATCGTGCTCAAGAGCGGCAATGAAGGCGAAATCGTGCGCCTGTCGGACGTGGCCCGGATCGAACTGGCCGCCGGCGACTACACCCTGCGCGCGCGCCTGAACGGCATGAACGCCGCCGCGCTGGGCATCTTCCAGGCGCCCGGCGCCAACGCGCTCGACATCCGCGACGCGGTCGTCGAGAAGATGGCCGAGATCCGCAAGAAGCTGCCGCCGGGCGTCGAGATCACTTCGGTGTACGACACCACCGTGTTCGTGCGCGATTCGATCAAGTCGGTGATCACCACGCTGATGGAAGCCACCCTGCTGGTGGTGCTGGTGGTGATCCTGTTCCTGCAGACCTGGCGCGCCTCGATCATCCCGCTGCTGGCGGTGCCGGTGTCGGTGGTGGGTACCTTCGCGGTGCTGTACCTGCTGGGCTATTCCATCAACACCCTGACCCTGTTCGGACTGGTGCTGGCGATCGGCATCGTGGTCGACGACGCCATCGTGGTGGTGGAGAACGTCGAACGCCACATCGAGGAAGGCGCCACCCCGCTGGAAGCGGCGCACCTGGCGATGAAGGAAGTGTCCGGCCCGATCATCGCGATCGCGCTGGTGCTGTGCGCGGTGTTCGTGCCGATGGCGTTCCTGACCGGCGTGACCGGCCAGTTCTACAAGCAGTTCGCGGTCACCATCGCCATCTCCACGGTGATCTCCGCGATCAACTCGCTGACCCTGTCGCCGGCGCTGGCCGCCAAGCTGCTGAAGCCGCACGGCGCGCCCAAGGACGCCCCGGCGCGCATCATCGACCGTCTGTTCGGCTGGCTGTTCCGTCCGTTCAACCGGTTCTTCAAGCGCAGCTCCGAGCGCTATGAAGGCGCGGTCTCGCGTGCGCTGGGCCGTCGCGGCGCGGTGTTCGCGGTGTACGCGCTGCTGCTGCTGGGCGCGGGCGTGATGTTCAAGGCAGTGCCGGCGGGCTTCATCCCGCTGCAGGACAAGCTGTACATCATCGCCGGCGTGAAGATGCCGGAAGGCGCCTCGATCGAGCGCACCGACGCGGTGCTGAAGAAGATGGCGAAGATGGCGATGGAAGTGGAAGGCGTGCAGGACGAGATCGCGTTCCCGGCCTGAATCCGCTGCAGTTCACCAATACCCCCAACACGCGGCGTGGTGTTCTTCAACCTCAAGCCGTTCGGTGAACGCAAGAACAGCGCCGAGCAGATCACCGCCGAACTGAACCAGAAGTTCTCCGGCATCCAGGAAGGCTTCACCTTCGCGCTGATGCCGCCGCCCATCCAGGGCCTGGGCAACGGTTCGGGCTGGTCGCTGTTCATCGAGGACCGCACCCGCCTGGGTTACGGCGAGCTGCAGAACGCGGTGCAGGCGTTCCAGGGCGCGGCGTCGCAGACGCCGGGCATGGGCTTCCCGATCAGCAGCTACCAGGCCAACGTGCCGCAGCTGGACGCCGAGGTCGATCGCGTCAAGGCCAAGGCGCAGGGCGTGCCGCTGACCGAGCTGTTCGACACCCTGCAGACCTACCTGGGTTCGGCCTACGTCAACGACTTCAACATGTTCGGCCGCACCTGGCAGGTCATCGCCCAGGCCGACGGCCAGTTCCGCGACAACGTCGAGGACATCGCCAACCTGCGCACCCGCAACGCCAACGGCGAGATGGTGCCGGTCGGCAGCATGGTCAACATCAAGCAGACCTACGGTCCGGATCCGGTGATCCGCTTCAACGGCTATCCGGCCGCCGACCTGCTGGGTGAAGCCGATCCGCGCGTGCTGTCGTCCGGCGAGGCGATGGCCAAGGTCACCGAGCTGGCCGAGAAGGTCCTGCCAACCGGCATGGGCATCGACTGGAGCGACCTGAGCTACCAGCAGGCGACCCAGGGCAAGGCCGCGCTGGTGGTGTTCCCGCTGGCGGTGATGCTGGCCTTCCTGGTGCTGGCGGCGCTGTACGAAAGCTGGACCCTGCCGCTGGCGGTGATCCTGATCGTGCCGATGACGCTGCTGTCGGCCCTGCTGGGCGTGTGGCTGACCAACGGCGACAACAACGTGTTCGTGCAGGTGGGCCTGGTGGTGCTGATGGGCCTGGCGTGCAAGAACGCGATCCTGATCGTCGAGTTCGCCCGCGAACTGGAACTGCAGGGCAAGGGCATCGTCGAGTCGGCGCTGGAAGCCTGCCGCCTGCGTCTGCGTCCGATCGTCATGACCTCGGTGGCGTTCATCGCCGGCACCGTGCCGCTGGTGCTGTCGAGCGGCGCCGGTGCGGAAGTCCGCTCGGTCACCGGCATCACCGTGTTCGCCGGCATGCTGGGCGTGACCCTGTTCGGCCTGTTCCTGACCCCGGTGTTCTACGTGGCGCTGCGCAAGCTCGCGCATCGCCCGCTGGTCTCGCACGCCCCGGCGCACGCGACCGGTGAAGCGCACCTATAAGCATTCCCTTTCGTCCTTTGGTTCGTTTCTCCCTCCCCCACTCCCTGGAGAATCCCATGCAAGACACATCCCGCATTGCTGGTCACCGGCGCCACCCGCGGCATCGGCCTGCACACCGTGCGCCAACTGGCCGAGGCCGGCGTGCACACGCTGCTGGCCGGTCGCGATCACGCCAAGGCGGTCGAGGCCGCGCTCAAGCTGCAGGCCGAAGGCCTGCCGGTGGAAGCGATCACGCTGGACGTCACCGACGATGCCAGCATCGCCGGGGCCGTCGGCACCGTCGAGGCGCGCCACGGCCGCCTCGACATCCTGGTCAACAACGCCGGCATCCTGGTCGACGAAATGGGCAAGAAGGTCTCCGAGCAGACCGCCGCGACCTGGCGCAAGACCTTCGACACCAACGTGTTCGGCCTGATCGCGGTGACCCAGGCGTTCCTGCCGCTGCTGCACAAGTCCTCGTCCGGCCGCATCGTCAACGTGTCCAGCATCCTGGGCTCGGTGGCGCTGAACGCGGATCCGTCCTCGCCCATCTATGACTTCAAGGTGCCGGCCTACAACGTCTCCAAGAGCGCGGTGAACGCGTGGACGGTGCAGTTGGCCTACGAACTGCGCGACAGCCGGATCAAGGTCAACACCATCCATCCCGGCTACGTGAAGACCGACATGAACGCCGGCGAGGGCGAACTGGAAATCGCCGACGGCGCCCGCACCAGCGTCGCCCTGGCGCTGATTGACGACAACGGTCCGCAGGGCGGCTTCTTCCATCAGGGAGAGGTGCTGCCATGGTGATCCGTTCCCTCGTCGTCGGCATCGCGTCCGCGCTGCTGGCCGCCTGCGCCACCGTCGGCCCGGACTACCGTGCGCCGGAACTGGCGCCGGCCACGCTGCCCAGCGCCAGCGAGACCGCGTTCAACGACACCCGTCCGGTCGCCAACTGGTGGTCGCAGTTCGAGGACTCCACCCTCGACCAGCTGATCGCCGACGCGCTCGCCGCCAACCCCGATCTGTGGATCGCCGCGGCACGGGTCCAGGAGGCGCGCGCAGTGTTCAGCGAGCGCCGGCTGGATCTGGCCCCGCACGTGCAGTTGGGCGTGGAGCAGACCCGCAGCAAGCAGCCGGTGCCCGATCAGGGCCGGGTGGAAACCGAGACCGACAGCGTCGGTTTCGACGCCGCCTGGGAACTGGATCTGTTCGGTCGTCTGCGCCGTTCGGCCGAGGCCGCGCACGCGGATCTGCAGGCCCAGCGCAACGACATGACCGCGATGCAGGTCAGCGTGGCGGCGGAAGTGGCGCGCAACTACTTCGAACTGCGCGGCGCGCAGAAGCGCCTGGACGTGGCCCGCAAGACCCTCGGCAATCTCGGCGAGACCCAGCGCCTGACCGAGTCGCGCTGGGAGCTCGGCGCGGGCACCGAACTGGAAGTGCAGAGCAGCCTGGCGCGGATGAAGGCCATCGAGGCGACCCTGCCGGTGCTGGAAACCGCCGAGGCGCAATCGCGCCATCGCATCGAAGTGCTGACCGGCCGTCGGCCGGGCACGCTGGACGCGGTGCTGGCGCCGCGCGAAACACCGGCATTGGTGAAGGTGCTGCCGATTGGCGACACCGGCAGCCTGCTGCGCCAGCGTCCGGACGTGCGCGCGGCCGAGCGCCGGCTGGCCGCCGCCACCGCGCGGGTCGGCGTCGCCACCGCGGATCTGTTCCCGCGGGTGAGCATCCGCGGTTTCGTCGGCTTCCTCGCCGGTGATTTCAGCGGCCTGATCAATGGCGACAACAAGGCCTGGTCCGGTGACCCCGTCGATCAGCTGGGCGGCGTTCGATCTGGGCAGCGTGCGTGCGCGCCTGCGCGCGGTGCAGGCGCAGAACGACGGCGCGGTGGCCGAGTATGAGAAGGCCGTGCTGGGCGCGCTGGAAGACACCGAGAACGCATTGCTGGGTTACGCCAAGCGGCAGACCCAGTTGCTGCGGGTCAACGAGCAGGCCACCGCGGCCCGCCGTGCCGCCGATCTGGCGGAGGCGCGCTACCGGGCCGGCGCTTCGGACTTCCTCACCCTGCTCGATGCGCAGCGCACGCAGTTGGCCGCCGACGACGCGCTCGCGCAGGCCGAGGCCGGCGTCAACGTCGGCGTGGTCGCGGTCTACAAGTCGCTGGGCGGCTGGGGCGAACCGGACGTGGATCCGGCGCTGGCCAGCGTCAAGCGCGAGATCGGTGATCCCGCATCGCGTAGCGAAAGCGACACAACGCTGGTGCAGCGCTGAAGTGGTTGAAGTGAAGTACAGGACAGGCCATCGGCGGAGCCGATGACGCCAGGGAAGGCGTGGGGCCGGGTCGGGTCGGACCCGGCCCCGCTTATTTCACCCATCCCAGCGGGCGGCAGCGAGCGCGCTGGTCATCTCGTCGGCCAGTTGGCGGAAGCAACGGGCCAGCGCGGACGGCTTGAGCCGGACCGCATCGTCGGCGTCATCGCGACGATGTCCCGGCATCACCATCGCCGCCATCATTTCCAGTTGATCGCGCACTTGCTGCAACTGCAGTTGCGCTTCTTCCGGAAGGTGGTAGCCGGGATCTTCCTCCGGCGTTCCGCGTGCCTGCATCGTCGTCCTCCTGTCAGCGATCCTTGCATCGCGCGCGCGGATGAAAAGTGAAAAATAGCACTGTAAAAACGCGCATCACGATGGTTAGAGAGCCTTGCATATGCGCCAGTGATAGGCAAGCCTGTTTGCCTGCCGACGGGCGCGACCGTTAGCGTATGCGCATGGTCAAGTCAGGCCCCACTCTCGCTCAGCGACTCACACAAGCGCGCGCCGCGATCGGCATGTCGCAGGAACAAGTCGCGCAGGCCGTCGGCATCACCCAGCCGAGCTATTCCGCACTCGAACGTGGCATCAGCAAGAGCACATCGAAGATCGGTTCGCTCGCCCACGTGCTCGACGTGGACGCGTACTGGCTGGAAACCGGCGAAGGCGCGCAGCGTCGCGGCCATGCCGCCGAATCGCGCGCCCACTACCGGCTTGCCGGCGAACAGCGCCGTCTGCTGAATCTGCTCGGCCGGTTGAGCGCGCGCAAGCGCCAGGCGCTGCTGGATCTTTTGCAGGACTGAGCGCTCATCCCGCGCATAGGCGTTCCCTTCGCCGAAGCAGCCGGTCTTTCGCGGACAAATGAGAAGCGGGCGCATCCTGCGTCGGGATGCGCCCGCTTCGTGCCACACACGTTGATGTCGTTTGTCGTTCCGGTTAGTTACTTCGCGCCGACACTCAGGCCGCTGCTGTCGACCTTGCTGACGCCCTTGACGCCACGCGCCACCGACACCGCCTTGTCGACCTGGGCCTGGTTGTCGACGCGGCCCGAGAGCTTGACCACGCCGTTGGTGGTCTCGACCTTGATGTCGAGGCCGGAGACGTCCTCGGCGGCCAGCAGTTCGGTCTTCACCTTGGTAGTGATCCAGGTGTCGTTGACCGGCTGGCTCGAATCGCCCTGCGAAGCGGACTGTGCGCGCTGCTCTTCCGGTTCGGTCTGCTGCTGCGCCAGCGCGCCGGCGCAGATCAGTGACAAGCCGGTGGCGCAGGCCACGGCCAGCACCGGACGGAAAACACGGGGAGTTGACCTGTTCATGGTTCCTCCTGCTTTGCGGAAACCGCGGTCAGTCTTGCCACGCGGGCGTACAGCAGGCGTGAAGAGGAACGTTTTCCGCCGTTATCTCCGGGCGGTCCATTCAGTTGCGCCATGCGGACGTTAAGATCGCGGCACGACTGATCCGGAGAACCCGCGCATGACCGCCGCCCTCAATGTCGCCCTGCTCGGCTACGGCTTCGTCGGCAAGGTGTTCCACGCGCCGCTGCTGGGCCGTACGCCCGGCTGGGTCCTGCATACCGTGGTATCGCGCGATGCGGGCAAGGTGCATGCGGATCTGCCGCATGCGCGGGTGGTGGCCGATCCGGCGGAAGCATTCGCGGATCCGGCCATCGATGTCGTGGTGGTCGCCACGCCCAACGACACCCATGCACCGCTGGCCATCGCCGCGCTCGCGCAGGGCAAGCACGTGGTGGTGGACAAGCCGTTCACCCTGTCGCTGGCGGAAGCCGAGCGGGTGATCGCGCAGGCGCGCGCCAGCGATCGGCTTGTCAGCGTGTTCCAGAACCGGCGCTGGGATGCGGATTTCCTGACCGTGCGCCAGTTGCTGGCCGATGGCGTGCTGGGCGAAGTGGCGGAGTTCCATTCCCATTTCGATCGCCATCGTCCGCAGGTCGCCCAGCGCTGGCGCGAAAGCGACATGCCCGGCGCCGGCCTGTGGTACGACCTGGGCCCGCATCTGGCCGATCAGGCGCTGCAACTGTTCGGCACGCCGCTCGCGGTGCAGGCGGATCTGGCGAAGCAGCGCCACGGCGCGCGTGCGCCGGACTACTTCCACGTCCAGTTGCGCTACCCGCGCGCGCGGGTGCACCTGCACGCCGGTTCGCTGGTGCCCGGCAACGGCCTGCGCTACGCCGTGCACGGGGATCGCGGCAGCTTCCTCAAGCAGGGACTGGACGCGCAGGAAGACCGGCTGCGCGCCGGCGGCCTGCCCGGCGACACCGGCTGGGGTTTGGATCCCCACCCTGGCCAATTGATCGTGGCCGGCGAGGATGGCGTATCGGCCGCGCAGACGATCGACAGCCTGCCCGGCGACTACCGGCACTACTACGCCGCGATGCGGGCCGCGATCGTCGATGGCGCGCCGTTGCCGGTCAGTCCGGAGGAAGCGCTGGCGGTGATGCGATTGACCGAACTGGGCATCCGCAGCGCCGACGAACGCCGCGAAATCGCATACGCGTAGAGCGGAGCTTGCTCCGCTGCCGTCGCGAGCGGGGACTTCTCGTTTCTCCGGAGGCCTCGGCTCGACTCTATTTCAGGGATCGAGCAGGCGCGGGCCGGGGCCTTCGTCCGCCAGTTCATCCAGCGGGTTGCGCAGCGGGCAGACCTTCAGCGACAGGCAGCCGCAGCCGATGCAGCTGTCCATGTGGTCGCGCAGGCGGGTGAGCCGCTCGATGCGGTCGTCCAGATCCGCCTGCCAGCGCGCGGAGAGCTTGCGCCAGTCGGCGGCGGTGGGCGTGCGCCCTTCCGGCAGCGAAGACAGGGCCTCGCGGATCTCGGCGAGCGGAATGCCGGTGCGCTGCGCCACCTTGATGATCGCGACCCGCCGCAGCACCTCGCGCGGGTAGCGGCGCTGGTTGCCGGCATTGCGCCAGCTGTGTATCAGGCCCTTGCTTTCATAGAAATGCAGGGTGGAGACCGCCACCCCCGCTCTCGCCGCCACTTCGCCCACGGTCAATTCCATGCAGACGTTCGCCTTTTTCTTCGCCGTTTCCGGTTTGGCTTGCGCGGACATGGCCACACTCGCTTGACCTCAATATTGATTGAGGTTTTACCCTGTGCAGCCTCTCCCTGCAAGTCCTTGATGCGTCATGACTCCTCCCCTCGACCTGGCCCTGATCTACGGCAGCAACCGTGAAGGCCGCTTCTGCGACGTGGTCGCCAACTGGATCCGTGGCCAGATAGACCAGCGCCGCGACTACGCGGTGGACGTGGTCGATCCCGCCCTGATGGATCTGCCGCACCGGCACGGCATGACCCCGTCCGCCGACCTGGTCAACCTGCAGCAGCGGATCTGGCGCGCCGACGCCTTCCTGCTGGTGGTGCCGGAGTACAATTACGGCTATCCCGCGGCGCTGAAGTTCCTGATCGATTCGGTCCAGGAGCATTGGCAGGCCAAGCCGGTGGCGTTCGTCGCATATGGCGGCGTCAGCGGCGGTTCGCGCGCGGTGGAGCAACTGCGCCAGGTGTTCTCCGGACTGCACGCCTGCGCGGTGCGCAATTCGGTACTGTTCCCGATGGCGTGGGATCGTTTCGGCGCCGACGGGCAGCCGCGCGACGCGGCGGCCAGCGCGCAGGCCGCCTCCACCATGCTCGACCAGTTGGCCTGGATGGGCCATGCCCTGCGCCAGGCGCGCGCGGCCTGGCCCTATCCGGCGCGATGACGGCCCGACCTCGCCGAGGATGGCGCGGCGGGCATTCTCCCTGACGTGCCACGCGCACATGGAAGCCCGACCGATGTTCCGATTCTTCGAAAAGCGGATTGATCCCCTATCCCGCCGGCGAGCCCGCCACGCCGCCGCGCAAGCTGTTCGCGTTCCTGCTGCATTACTCGCGGCCGCTGCTGCCGTGGCTGCTGCTGATGTCCGTCCTGACCGGCACCATCTCGGCGCTGGAGATCCTGTTCTTCGATTTCATGGGCGAACTGGTCGACTGGCTGGGCAAGACCGATCGCGCCGGCTTCCTCGCCGCCCACGGCTCGACCCTGCTGTGGATGGCGACGCTGGTGGTGGTGGTGTATCCGCTGCTGGTGCTGGTGCAGTCGCTGGTGATCCACCAGACCATCTTCGGCAACTATCCGATGATCGCGCGCTGGCTGTCGCACCGCTACCTGCTGCGGCAGAGCGTGTCGTTCTTCCAGGACGAGTTCGCCGGACGCATTTCGCAGAAGGTCATGCAGACCGCGCTGGCGATCCGCGAGACGGTGATGAAGCTGATGGACGTGTTCGTCTACGTCGTCGTCTACTTCGTCGGCACCGTGGTGCTGGTGGGGCGCGCGGACCTGCGCCTGATCCTGCCGCTGGCGCTGTGGCTGGTCGGCTACCTGATCATCCTGTACTGGTTTGTCCCGCGCCTGCAGCGGGTGTCGATGGCCCAGTCGGACGCGCGCGCGCAGATGACCGGCCGGATCGTGGACAGCTACACCAACATCCAGACCATCAAGCTGTTCGCCCATACCATGCGCGAGCAGGACTACGCGCGCGATGCGATGGACGAGTTCATGGTCACCGTGCACCGGCAGATGCGGCTGGTGACCCAGCTGACCGTCAGCCTGCACACCATCAACGCCCTGCTGCTGGCAGGCGTGGGCGGGCTGGCGGTGATGGCCTGGCTGCAGGGGTCGATTTCGCTGGGCGCGATCGCGGTCGCGATCGCCCTGGTGATGCGCATCCGCTCGATGTCGGACTGGATCCTGTGGGAGGTCGCCGGCCTGTTCGAGAACATCGGTACCGTCGAGGACGGCATGAACACCATCGCCCAGCCGCTGGCGATCACCGACGGCGACGGCGCGCGCGACCTGGAGGTCAGCCGCGGCGAGATCCGCTTCGAGCACCTGCAGTTCCACTACGGCCGCACGTCCAAGGTCATCGAGGATCTCTCGCTGGTCATCCGGCCGGGAGAGAAGGTCGGCATCGTCGGCCGTTCCGGCGCGGGCAAGTCGACCCTGGTCAACCTGCTGCTGCGCTTCTACGACCTGGAAGGCGGTCGCATCCTGATCGACGGGCAGGACATCGCCCAGGTGCGCCAGGAATCCCTGCGCCGCAACATCGGCATGGTCACCCAAGACACCTCGCTGCTGCACCATCCATCCGCGACAACATCCGCTACGGACGACCGGACGCGGATGAGGCGCAGATCATCGAGGCGTCCCGGCGCGCGCATGCCGACGAGTTCATCCGCACCCTGACCGACGCCAAGGGCCGCAGCGGTTACGACACCCATGTCGGCGAGCGCGGCGTGAAGCTGTCCGGCGGCCAACGCCAGCGCGTGGCGATCGCGCGCGTGCTGCTGAAAGACGCCCCGATCCTGGTGCTGGACGAAGCAACCTCGGCACTGGACTCTGAAGTCGAGGCCGCGATCCAGGAACAGCTCTACGCGCTGATGGAAGGCAAGACCGTCATCGCCATCGCGCACCGCCTGTCCACCATCGCCGTGCTCGACCGCCTGGTGGTGATGGATCAGGGCCGCATCATCGAGACCGGTAGCCACGACGAGTTGCTGCAGCGCGACGGCCTGTACGCGGCGCTGTGGCGGCGGCAGTCCGGTGGCTTTATCGGATTGGATGTGGCGGAGGTGGGTTGAGGGTGGCGATTCGGGATTCGGGATTCGGGATTCGGGATTCGGGATTCGGGATTCGGGATTCGGGATTCGGGATTCGGGATTCGGGATTCGGGATTCGGGAATCGGGAATCGGGAATCGGGAATCGGGAATCGGCGGATGCTGCTTTTTTCCTCCCCCTTTAACCAGCCATTCGGCTGTTGAAAGACGAAAAAAGGGGGACTGAGGGGGATTTGCTCTTCGCGCCTAAAGCAAATCCCCCGTCACCTGCTTACGCAGGTGCCCGCCCCCTTTTTCAAAGGGGGCTTTTTCGAACTTCAA
>OFCY01000066.1_pt1 | contig 20403 bp, 22 predicted proteins | sample 1520981 | NCBI WGS metagenome assembly OFCY01 (sample SAMEA2532533, study PRJEB24079) | metagenome
ACGAGGTCCGCCGGTTGCGCGCGCTGCGCAGATGCAGGCCGTGGCCGCGCCGCTGGACCTGCCGGCGGTGCGTGCGGTGGGCTACCGGCAGGCCTGGGAACACCTGGACGGCGCCGTCCCTGCCGCCGAATTCCGCGACCGCGCCATCTATGCCACCCGCCAGCTCGCCAAGCGCCAATTGACCTGGCTGCGGGGCGAACTGGACGCCCGCTGGTTCGACCCCGGACGCGACCTGGCCGCCCTGGAGCGGGCCCGGCAGCAATTTCTGGGCGCCCCGTAGCTGGTCAAACCGCCCCGGTTGTGTAACATCGGGGGCCGGGCCGCTAGGGGATACAAGCGCGCGGACCCGGAAACACCACAATTATTCCTATAAGCAACACTTCGGGAGTTCGCCACAATGTCCAAGGGGCAATCCTTGCAGGATCCTTTCCTGAACGCTCTGCGCCGCGAGCGGGTGCCGGTTTCGGTCTACCTGGTCAACGGCATCAAGTTGCAGGGCACCATCGAATCGTTCGATCAGTTCGTGGTCCTGCTGCGCAACACCGTCAGCCAGATGGTCTACAAGCACGCCATTTCCACCGTGGTGCCGGCGCGCAACGTGCGCGTGGGACCGGGCGGCGGGCTACGTGCAGTCCAATGAGGGCGGCGCGTCGGGCGAAGAAGAAGAAAACGAGTAAGCGCCCGGGGAAACGGTGAAGATTCCAGGGTGAAATCCGGGGCGACCGCCCCCATGTGATGGGATCCGGGCGCCTGATGCGGCCGGATTATACTGAAATCGAGTCCAAGCCGCTGCCCCATGTTTGAACGTTCCCGCAAAGGCGAACACGCCCTCCTGATCCAGCCCCACGCCGGCGGCCCGCCGGATGATGGCGCCGCCGAGGAATTCACCGATCTGGCCCGGTCCGCCGGCGCCAGCATCGCCGCGTTGCTTACCGCCCGCATCGACCGGCCCAATCCGTCCACCCTGATCGGCAGCGGCAAGCTGGAAGAGATCAAGGCCGCGGCCGAAGCCACCGGCGCGGATCTGGTGCTGGTCAACTTTCCGCTCTCGCCCGGCCAGGAACGCAACCTGGAAAAGTACCTGGAGCGCCGCGTGCTGGATCGCACCGGCCTGATCCTGGACATCTTCGCCCAGCGCGCCCGCAGCCACGAAGGCAAGCTGCAGGTGGAACTGGCCCAGCTCAAGCACATGGCCACCCGGCTGGTGCGCGGCTGGACCCACTTGGAGCGCCAGCGCGGTGGTTCCATCGGCCTGCGCGGCCCGGGTGAAACCCAGTTGGAAACCGACCGCCGCCTGCTGCAAAAGCGGGTCGAGCAGTTGCAGAAGCGGCTGGAGAAAGTGGAAGTCCAGCGCACCCAGATGCGCCGCGCCCGCGTGCGCAGCGAACTGCCGCGCGTGGCCCTGGTCGGCTACACCAACGCCGGCAAATCCACCCTGTTCAATACGCTGACCGGCGCGGAGGCCTACGCCGCCGACCAGCTGTTCGCCACACTGGATCCCACCGTGCGCCGCATCGAACTGCCCGGCGGCGGCGTGGTGCTGGCCGACACCGTCGGCTTCGTCCGCGATCTGCCACACGAACTGGTCGCCGCGTTCCGCTCCACCCTGTCCGAGGCGCGCGAGGCGGATCTGCTGCTGCACGTCATCGACGCCGCGGATCCGCTGCGCGAGGAACGCATCACCCAGGTCGATGAAGTGTTGCAGGCGATTGGTGCCGGCGACATTCCGCAGTTGCTGGTGTTCAACAAGATCGATCGCATCGAAGGCGCCGTCCCGCGCCACGACCAGCCCAACGAAGGCCACGAGCGCGTCTGGATTTCCGCGCGTGACGGGGCAGGGCTGGACGTACTCAAGGAAGCGCTGGCGCAGAAACTCGGGCTGGAACGGATCATCGGCACCGTGCACCTGGGCGAGCGCTCGGCGCGGTTGCGTTCCCGCCTGCATGCGCTCGGCGCGGTGCGCGGCGAACGCCACGACGAAACCGGCTGGCACCTGGATCTGGACATGGCCCTGGCCGACGCGCGCCGGCTGGCCGCCGAGGCCGGCGGCCACGCCCTGGAAACCCTGCTTCCCGAACCCGTCGAAGACACCTTCTGACCCCGTCCGCCAGGTAGGAGCGGCCTCCGGCCGCGAGCCTTTCCACAAGATGCCGAGGCGGCGGGCGAAGAGCTCGCGCCGGGGACGGCGCTCCTGCCCGGCGCGAATGGTTTTCCGGTGACGGGATGTGCGGCATCGACGGCGACGGTGGGCGATCCATGCCCTTCAGCCCTTGTCCGGCGGCCGGGCGGCCCTATCTTGTAGAATCGGAAACGCGTCGGTTTCGGCCCACGCATCATTGACGACGGAGTGGGCATGGCCTGGAACACCCCTGGAAGCGGCGGCTCTGGCAGCGGCGGCGGAAACGGCAACAACGACAACCGACGGGGCTGGAATCCCCGCGGCGGCAACAGTGGCGGCGGACTGGGCGATCTGCTGGATCGCCTGCGCGGTTCCTTCGACGGCAACGGCCCGCTGCGCTGGATCGGCGTGGCGCTGCTGCTGCTGGTCCTGTTCTCCAGCTTCCAGCTGATCGGCGAACAGCAGCGCGGCGTGGTCCTGCGCTTCGGCCAGTTCTCCCGCGTCATGCAGCCGGGACCCAACTTCAAGTGGCCGTGGCCGATTGAAAGCGTCACCAAGGTCAACGCCACCGAGATCAAGAACTTCAGCAACACCATGCCGGTGCTGACCCGCGACGAGAACATCGTCACCGTGTCGGTCAACGTGCAGTACCGCATCGCCGATCCGCGTCTGTACCTGTACGGCTCGCGCAACGCCGACGACGTGTTGCAGCAGGCCGCGCAGAGCGCCGTGCGCGAACAGGTCGGCCGCTCGGACCTGGACACCGTGCTCGGCGAGCGCGGCCCGCTGGGCAGCCAGGCCAAGGAACGCTTGCAGGCCTCGCTGGATACCTACCGGACCGGCCTGGTCGTGACTGAACTCAACCTGCCCGACGCGCGTCCGCCGGAAGAAGTGAAGCCGGCCTTCGACGAGGTCAACTCGGCCCAGCAGATCAAGGACCGCCTGGTCAACGAAGCGCGCGCCTACGCCGCCCGCATCGTGCCCGAGGCACGCGGCACCGCGGCGCGTACCCGCACCGTCGCCGAAGGCTACAAGGCCGCCACCGTCGCCCGCGCCCAGGGTGACGCCGACCGCTTCACGCTGCTCCAGGAGCAGTACAAGAACGCGCCGGACGTAACCCGCAAGCGCCTGTGGCTGGATACCGTCCAGCAGGTGCTGCAACAGAACAACCGCAAGATCATCGGCGGCGACAGCCGCCAGCTGATCTACCTGCCGATGCCCGCGCAGACCGGCAACGCCCCGGCCGCGCCGGCCAGCGCGCCGACGACGCCGGAAGTGGTGATGCCCGCCGTGGAAAGCAGCGCGACAACCCCGCTGCGCAATGCCGAGCGTCCCGCGCGACCGGCCGGACGTGAGGAGAGTGGACGATGAGACTTCCTGCAATCGTGGCGCTGCTGGTCGCCGTCGTGCTGGGCCTGATGGGCTCGGTGTACGTCGTGCGCGAGGATCAGACCGGCCTGGTGCTCAATCTGGGCCGCGTGGCCCGCGCCGACATCCCCCCCGGCCTGCACTTCAAGTGGCCGCTGGTGGAAACCGCGCGCGTGTTCGACCGCCGCTTCCAGGTGCTGGAAACCCAGCCCGAGCGCTACCTGACCTCCGAGCGCAAGGACGTCAGCATCGACTTCTTCGCCGTGGGCCACATATCCGATGTGCGCGCGTTCTATCGCGCCACCGGCGGCGACGAGAAGCTGGTCAATGATCGCCTGGCGCCGATCATCACCGACTCGCTGCGCAACGAAATCAACGCCCGCACCCTGACCCAGCTGGTCTCCGGCGATCGCAACCAGATCGTCACCGCCCAACTCAAGGCCATCAACGAGGGCGCCGCCACCCTGGGCATGCGCATCACCGATCTGCGCCTGAAGCAGATCGACCTGCCCACCGACAGCCAGGTCATCACCGACGTCTACGAGCGCATGCGTGCCCAGCGCAAGCAGGTCGCCAGCCAGCTGCGCGCCGAAGGCGAGGAGCAGGCGCGCACCATCAGCGCCCAGGCCGACCGTGATCAGGCCGTGCTGGTGGCCGAAGCCGAACGCGACGCCCAGCGCCTGCGCGGCGAAGGCGACGCCGAAGCCACCCGTATCTACGCCGCCGCCGCCAACAAGGATCCCGCGTTCTTCGCCTTCCAGCGCAGCCTGGACGCCTATCGCGCCTCCTTCCGCGACGGCAACAGCGTCATCGTCCTGGACAAGGACGATCCGTTTTTGCAGTACTTGAAGAGCGACCGCTGAGGCGGTCGCTCCGGGAATGGGGAATCGAGAATCGTTTTTCCCCATTTCCGGCCCGGACCGGGCGGTGAATCCGCCACGCTGCTGAAACCAGGATAAGGCGGTCGCCCGCAAACGGCCCGTTCGCAGCGGCCCACGATTCCCGATTCTCCATTCCCGATTCCCGGCCTCAACATGCCCGATCTCTGGTCCGCCCTCTGCCTGGTCGCCGTTATGGGAAGGCCTGTTCCTGCTGGTCTCGCCGGGACTGTGGAAACGCCTGGCCCTGCAACTGCTCAACCTCCCCGACGCCCAGATCCGCCAGGCCGGCGGCCTCATCCTGATCATCGGCCTGACCCTGCTCTGGTGGCTGCGGCACTGAGGGTCCCCCCGGACCCCTATCCCTGCCTTATGGAAAGGCAGGAATGTGGGAGCGACGTCAGTCGCGATTCGCGAGGCCCGCCCGCTCAACCGGCTTCGGAAACCAGGTCGCCCACTCGCGACTGACGTCGCTCCCACAAGAAGCACGTAGGGGCGGAGGCTTGTGGGTCGTTGGCTGTGGCACTGAGGCCATTCCCCCAGACCCCTCTCAGCGTAGCCTTGTGGGAAGGCAGGAATGTGGGAGCGACGTCAGTCGCGATTCGCGATGCCCGCCCGCTCAACCGGCTTCGGAAACCAGGTCGCCCATCGCGACTGACGTCGCTCCCACAAGAAACAGCCGACTCGCTGCCCACAACCATGCCCCGAGGTAGGAGCGCCGTCCCGGCGCGAGCTCCCCGGTGCCCCCCCAAAACATCGCAGGGGTAGGAGCGCCGTCCCCGGCGCGAGCTCTCAGCGGCAGGCCCAGGCATCGTGCGGAGAGGCTCGCGGCCGGAGGCCGCTCCTACCGAACGGCCCCCCATTCAGCCATCGGGGTAGCCCCCTTCACCCAAAACCCGGATAATGCACAAAAGCCGGACGGGCGCTCGCCAGAGCCAACCCCGCCGGCTTTTTCCGTGTCTGGGCACAGCGTGGTGGACCCCTCCCCGATGGAGACGGCCCGCATCGGTAACGCCGCGCCCGGTCCGGCCCATCCCGGCGGCCCCGATGGTCGCCAACAAGCGAAGGAGTTACCCGTCATGGGTCAGTCAGTCGTCGTGCTCGGCGCCCAGTGGGGCGATGAAGGCAAAGGCAAAATCGTCGACCTGCTCACCGAGGAAATCGGTGCGGTCGTGCGCTTCCAGGGCGGCCACAACGCCGGCCATACCCTGGTCATCAACGGCAAGAAGACCGTCCTCCACCTGATTCCCTCCGGCATCCTGCGGCCCGACGCCCTGTGCCTGATCGGCAACGGCGTGGTCATCAGCCCGGCGGCCCTCCGCAAGGAAATCGAGGAACTGGAAACCAGCGGCGTGGACGTGCGCTCGCGCCTGAAGATTTCCCCGGCCGCCCCGCTGATCATGCCGTACCACATCGCCCTGGATCAGGCCCGCGAGAAGGCCGCCGGCGGCAAGGCCATCGGCACCACCGGCCGCGGCATCGGCCCCGCCTACGAAGACAAGGTGGCCCGCCGCGGCATCCGCATCGCCGACCTGCATTACCCCGACCAACTGGCCGAAAAGCTGCGTAGCGCGCTGGACTACCACAACTTCGTCCTCACCAAGTATCTGGGCGTGGACGCGGTCGACTTCCAGCAGGTCTACGACGAAGCGCTGGCCTTCGGCGAATACGTCCAGCCCATGAAGTCCGACGTGGCCGGCATCCTGCACGACCTGCGCAAGCAGGGTAAGCGCGTGCTGTTCGAAGGCGCCCAGGGCGCCCTGCTGGACATCGACCACGGCACCTATCCCTACGTCACCAGCTCCAACACCACCGTTGGCGGCGCGCTGGCCGGCAGCGGCGTGGGCGCGGACGCCATCGACTACGTGCTGGGCATCGCCAAGGCTTATGCCACCCGCGTCGGCGGCGGCCCGTTCCCGACCGAACTGGACGACGAAGTGGGGCAGGGCATCCGCGACCGCGGCCAGGAATACGGCGCCTCCACCGGCCGCCCCCGCCGCTGCGGCTGGATCGACATCGTCGCCCTGAAGCGCGCGGTGGCCATCAACGGCATCACCGGCCTGTGCATCACCAAGCTGGACGTGCTGGACGGCATGGAAAAGCTGAAGATGTGCATCGCCTACCGCTACCGCGGCAAGGAAACCGAGTACGCCCCGCTGGACGCCCAGGGCTGGGAAGAATGCGAGCCGGTCTACCTGGAATTCCCCGGCTGGTCCGAAACCACCCACGGCATCACCGAATGGGACAAGCTGCCCCCGGCCGCCCGCGCCTACCTGCGCGCCCTGGAAGAACTGTCCGGCTGCCCGCTGGCCATCGTCTCCACCGGCCCGGACCGCGACCATACGATGACGTTGCAGGATCCGTTTGCTTGAAGTTGGTACAACGAGGCATTACTAAAAAGGCCCCGCGTTTGCGGGGCTTTTTTAGTAATGGACAGTGGAATGCTCATTGTCGCCTTTCGGCCAGGAGCGGACATCAAACGCCTGAATTAAGCCGAGCCGCGAAGCGGTTTCGGCCTAAATGAATTGTTAGGGCTCATCCGCGAGCCTTTTGGTAGTGGGCAAGGAACTCTGAGTTGCCTGATGCCACGTCAAGCATGAGCTGCAACATGATCACCGGGCCAGGGATCACCTGATCATCTAGAATTTCTTGCCCGTCATAGTCAGGGTGGGTTGGTATTTCAATGTTCAGCAGCCACCATGTCTCGATCTTTCGGAGCAGCTTAATGAGCTCAGGAAAGACTTGTACGTGACTTGGAGCGAGCTCGCCAAACACCAGACCTTGAAGATTGTGGGCGAGCGCATTTCTAGTTTCTTTGACCCGTCCGAATGATTCGATGTCAGATGCGTCAAGCACGTCGTTGTCTTGGAGCCAGCTCAGTGACGCATAAAGACGGCTAGAGTTACGGGACAGAACCTCGGATTGATACTCCTGGTCTACATGATCACCCGCCACGCTGAATCCGCAGCAGTAGAAGTCACGAAGCCGGTCGCAGATCGATTGTTTGAGTATTTCGAATGCGGCGATATAGAGCGATGCCGAGATCAAGCGCTCGCGGGTGATATCTGGGTTGAGAAGCTCTTCCCACTTGCTTGCGTGATCATTCATGGGAGCTTCAACGCCCGAATTAAGCCGACCCGCGAAGCGGGTTCGGCTTGAATGATTTGCTAGACCTGTACCACCTAACAGAAGATGGCAAGAATATGAGCACAAGCGTTCCCAATTGAAAGACGGCCTGGGCGACCAGGATAATTCTAAGCGCGGGTAGCGAGGCGTGCGCAATGGCAAAAGGGAAGAACAGCAGACTGGCTGCTAGCAGCATCGCCACTACCCAACGGGCCCAGTTAATTCGCGAGAGGATTGCAGCGATAAGCAATGCCGTGAAGGCAAGAACGATGACAAACGCAACACCGGCCATGACTCCGACAGCCGGAGTATCGATGAAGAGAAATTTTGAGTGACCGGCTAATATATTAAAAAAGATACATGCAGCCGCAAGCTTTACCGACGTCGGCCGACGAGGCATATCGCGAAGTTCGTCGCCGCTTGTTTGTGGTGCCGAGTACGGATTATTTTGCATACAGGTCTAACGCCTGAATTAAGCCGAGCCGCGAAGCGGCTTCGGCTTGAATGAATTGTTAGGGAGCAATGGTGACAGTGGACTCACGGACTCCGTCCTCGGGTGGCCCATACCGTTTGACAACGCTTGGTTAACGATAAATTGCGAAGACTCCAAAATGGGGCGAACTACCTCAAAGAGGCGATCTGCGTCCTGGCCGTACATGTACAGGTACCCATCGCTTCCGTTAGCAGCGACTTCGTTTCCGTCGAACTCCCCGACGTCAGCGGCAACGATGGCCTGCTCCAACTGCTCCTCAAGTGCGAACAACGGTCGCAGGTCTGTGGAGCCGTACGTGAAGTGGATAATCACAGCGTGCTCGGGAGTACTTGTCATTGATTGGGTGGAGCAAGAAGTTGAGAGAATGAATAGAAGGCCGAACAAAGCTGCGAGCCAGCGGTGATGCATGGTTTGCCCCCTAATTACCTAGTAACCGGATCCTTGGGTCCGGTTATGCGACTTATCTACAGCACACCGTATGGTGGGCTATCCCCCTGATATAGCTCGATCTTAGGGCGGCTGGATTCGGCTAACAAGCCGACGTATCACCAGACCCAGCAGCGTGCGAGGAATGCACTCCAGTGGATGTCCGCTTCGGGTCGATAGCTGACGCAGCATGAGGAGCCCCTCAATGTGCGTTGACACCACCCAGCCCAGCCCCTAAACATTGCCCCCGGAGCCTCGAAACTCCGCTTACAGCGGTACCCACCACCGAACATCGGTGGGTTTTTTATGCCCGAACTCACGTTCGGGCATAATTTCCCGTTGCAGACTTTCTGCGTCGGGAGGGCGGCTAATACAACACCCCTTTGGGGGAATACGCCCGCCGGCTGTAAGCGGTTTCGAGCCTCCCGACATCCCGCCTGCGCGTGCAGGCGGGCCACCGCACTGCAAGGGAGCAATGCCATGGGCGACGACCGCCATCACTCTCACTCGAACCGCCATCCCCCGCGCGAAAAGAAGCGCACCGGCTACCTGCTGACCCAGGACGCCTACCACCTGCTGTACGGCCTGCGCGAACGCGTCCGCCTGACCACCACGCTGGCCCGCTCACGCAGCGAACTGTCCAACCGCTACGAACCCACGCCGCCGGTGGGCGACTGGGCCTACATCCTGGAAAAGTGGACCGAGGAGCTGGACTTCGTGTTGAAACACACGAGTTGGCAGCCGCGTTAGGTGGCGCATGGCAACCGGGCGGCGGGCGCCGTCCGGTTTTTCTGGATGCCATGCGGACATGTTCGTCACGCCCTTCGACCCGAGCCAATGGGATGACCTCGCATGGCACCGGCGGCTGTTTGCCGCGGCGAACGGGACGTCACCGTAGTTGCATGCCGCAAAGCGGTCCGCATGGCGAACGCAGGCTATTCCGGGGAATATTTTCCCGATACGAAGAAGCCAATGCGTAGAGCGGAGCTTGCTCCGCTGTGTTTCGTATGGGCGTTGGTGCACGGCGCCGAGCAAGCTCGGCGCGGCGAACTCGGCGCGGCGAACGGGACGTCACCGTAGTTGCATGCCGCAAAGCGGTCCGCATCGGGGAAAGGAGGGTTATTCCCGGGAAGTTATTTTCCCGATACGGACGAAGCCAACGCGTAGAGCGGAGCTTGCTCCGCTGTGTTTCGTATGGGCGTTGGTGCACGGCGCCGGAGCAAGCTCGGCGCTACGAGGGCGGATGCCGGGCAAGCCCGGCGCCCGGTTTATTGGCCGAACGGTGCGGCCTTCACCGGCTCGGCCCTTGGGCGAGCAGACCGGCGGGTTGGTCATGCCCATCGACAGCAGGTTGCCGCCGTTGACGATGCAGTTGAATTCCTTGCCGTCCTTGGCCTTCAGGGCGACGTAGTTGTTTGGTTGCCTTCGGTGCGGCGGCTGACCACGGTGAGGTCTTCCGGCATGTAGCCCAGCGCGCCGCCGGTCTGGGACTTGATCTTGTCGTCGCTGAGGTTGTTGGTCTTCTGCGCAATCGAACTGCAGGCGGCGGCCTGCAACACCAGCAGCACCAGCGCCGGCTTCCACATCATCTTCCACATTTTCATGTTCATCTCCTGGGTCATCACCGCGGGCGCGGCGAGCGGTGCCATAAGCGGCGAGGGGAGGCTACCCAGTGGTGTCGATGACCGGGAGCGTGCTGGTGCGAACAGCACGGCACGAGTGACGAACCGGAATTGCGGCGTGCTGGCACGCACGTCCGGCGGCTTTGGGCCGGCCGTGATGCGGGCGAGGGCCGGCACCGGAGGGACCCGGCACGCGCGCGCAGAAATGCGCGTGCCGGAGCCGGCGTGGCTACGGCAGGCGGGTGGGCCGGTGGTTTTCGCAGCGCATTTCCGAGCCGCCGGCGAAACGGGCGGTGACCAGATTCTCGACGAAGCCGTTGAAGGCTTCGCCCCAGATCTTGCTGTGGCCGTTGACCAGTTTTCCCTTCACCCGCACCACCATGTAGGGCGAATGCGGATCCGGATCGACCGGATTGTCCTGGTAGCGCTTGAGTTCGACGCCGTCCAGGCTCCAGGTGTTCTCGTACCCGCAGATGAAGTCATCCCAGCCGGGATAGTTGGGGCGGATGGCGTCGGCCACCTGGCTGAGCGTCTTCATGCCCATCAGGTTCTGGATGCCCAGCACCCTCTGGTCTGATCCGGAACGTCCAGCGTGTGGGTCCACTTTTCCTTCAGGTGGCCCAGCGCCATCAGGTCGCGCTTGCGCTGGCCGTGGGTGGCGTAGTTGTTGGTGAGGGTGGAAAGAAACGGCCGGCGGGAAAGAGGTAGCGCGTGGCCTTGTCCTTTTCCGACATGAACACCGCCAGGATCGGCATCTGCCCGGGCGCGAACGGCGTCTGCCGCGAACGTGCTTCCAGCGGGTCGTAGCGGGTGTTCTCGAAAGCGGGATTGACCAGAATGACCATGTCCGCCACCGAAGCCGGCACCGGTTTGCAGGCGTCTTCCTGCAGCGCCGCCCCCTGTACGGATTCGACCCGGGTATTGGAGAACGGTGCGATCTTCAGTTGCGGACCGCCGGGACCGGCGGCGGGTACGCATTGCTGCGCTTCCACCAGCTCGCGCATCAGCAGATGCTCGGTGGCGTTGTAGACCAGCGCGCCTCCGAAGCTGTGGCCGGCGATGACCAGCGCGTGCCGGCCACCGTTGGCCGCCGGCTGCGAGCGCAGCGCGGACAGTTCGGAGATGACCTCGATGGCCCCGTCGGTGCCTATCCGGTGCGCGGTGGCCTTGCGGCGCCAGAACGTCAGTTCCTTGCCCGGCTCCCATCGGGTGCTCAGGCCGCGCCAGCCCAGGTAGACGCCTTCCACCTGGCGGCGCTGCGCGGGCTCGATCTTGTGCTTGGCCTCGTAGGCGGACAGGTTGGCGCGCAGTTTGACCAGCAGGGCCTGGAAGTCGCGCACGTTGTCGTCGCCGACGGCGGCGTTGTGCTTCCAGCCGTGGGCGAATAGCACGAGCAGGGTGGCGCGCTGGCGGGTGCGTTCGCGCAGCAGATCCAGCGCTTGGCGCGTGCGCGCGCGATCGTGCAGTGCGCCTTGATCATCGAACTCCACGTAGGTGATGTAGGCGCCGTCCGGCCCGCTGCGCAGCGGGTGGCGGACGGCCGCACGGCAATCGTGATCGTCGGTTTCCTGACAGGGCGTGGCCGATGCCGGCTGCACGCGATAGGCGGCGTTGTGCGCGCAGCCGGCCAGCCACAGGCAGGCGACCGCGACGAGCGGACGGAACAGATGCATGGCGATTCCCCGGTTGATCCTTCAAACATCCCTGCCGGCGGCCTACGGCCGTCAGCCCCACTTCCTCGCCGGCCTCCCCAGGGCCGTATCGGCGATATCGGCAAGCGTATACCAGGACTGTAGGGTAGGCCTCGTTTGCTTCCGCGTTACGTGCATTCCAACAACCATGCACGAATCCTTGAGCCCCGGCACTGCTGGTTCGTCACAGCAGGACGTCGCCGGCCCAGCAAATCAAGTAGTCGTCAGCTGTAATTGGGGCAATTCCCACCCCAGAAGCATAGACAGAACTTATGACGATATCGCATCTGAATATGAAGCTAAGAAGGGATATGACCTGGCATCGGGGACAAGCCCGAGCTTGGGATTTCGAGCTGCGACAGGGCATTTGGGCGTAATCGCGGGCAGAAGCCGCGCAGCCGCAGAAAACTGACGCCAAGCGCGGCAGGCGTATGAATGCCGATGAGATGTTGACATAGTGGCTGAACTGATCTAAACGTCATGCCGAGCGGAATGACGGGCTTCGACCAGGATGTCGCAGTGAAGCTGTTTAGACAGGAAGTTATCGATGCGAAAAAGGAAGGGAGATTGGGCGGCATTCGCGTAGCCCCTCCGCGCATTGGTTGGTTCATGACGGCGGTATCGTTGGCCTTGGTGCTCGCTGTATTGTTCGTCGGACTCTTCGGAACTTACACACGTTACGAGCGCCTAGAGGGCAGGCTTGTCCCGAAGTACGGGAAGCTCGATATACAATCCTTGCGTGCTTCCCTTGTCACCAAGGTTCATGTGCCTAATGGCACTCGGGTCAACAAAGGCGATCCGCTCGTCTCTCTTTCAGAGAAGAGAGTAAGCACTTCGATCGGCGATACGGGGATGGCCGTATCACGCCAACTGAGTCTCAAGCAAGAGACGATTGCTGCATCGCTGGCAAGTCAGGATAGTCTTCTGAACGAAAAGAGGCATGCGCTGGTAGAAAGACTGGCGATATCGCAACTTGAATTAGCTGAAATTCGCGAGCAAGAGAAGATTCAACTGCATCGCGCAGACGCCGCAAATCGGATCTTCGAGAAATGGTCTACGGACGGAAAGGATGTTATCAGTGCAGTCCAGATTGCGCAGCAGCGCGATCAAATGTTACAGAACCGAGCCAGGCTCAGTGAGCTGAAGCAGCAGCGGTTACGGTTGCAACGCGACATCGCGCAAGCGAGGTCTGATCTAGCATCCATTCCCCTAGAAGTGGAAGCCAGCAAGAGCAGCCTAAGTATTCACTTCCAACGTCGCACAAGCGCAAGCCGAGAACGAAGCCAGCAGAGAAACTGTCCTGCGTGCGCCTGTAGATGGCACCATTACGAGTGTCCTCGTAAACGAGGGACAAATCGTTGATGCAACTACAGTACTCGTGTCTTTGCAGCCCGCAAACTCTCCGCTTGTCGCGGAACTATGGGCGCCCAGCAAGTCCGTCGGCAGAGTTGGGGCGGACTACGAGGTTGTCCTCCGCTTTGATTCTTTCCCATACCAGAGATATGGAACATACAAAGGTATGGTGACGTCCGTAGACACCAGTGCAAGCTCCCCGGATCTGGTCGCTCATGCTCTGGGAAAAGAGGTCAAAGAGCCGCGCTACCGGGTACTCGTTGCGCTGGATAAGCCATATGTGGAGAGAGCGGGGGCGCAAGAAGCTCTCCGGCAAGGCATGTCGATGTCTGCTGACGTTCTTTCTGGAAGAAAACGGATAGTGGAAATTCTCTTCGAGCCGTTGAGCAAGGACTGAGATAAGGATAGGCACCAAATGGCAGATGGAAGCGGCCGAGTTGGCTGGGCAGCGCCCCAGAAGATGAGACTGGTGCTTCAGTCAGAAGCGGCGGAGTGTGCACTCGCTTGCTTAGCCATGATTGCGTGCTATTACGGCCATCAGATAGATATTGCCAGTCTGCGTCGCAGGTTCAGTTCATCGCTAAAAGGAGTGGCGTTGGACAGGCTTGTGGAGATAGCGGAGGCATTGGATCTGGAAGCGAGGCCTCTCAGAGCCGAACTCGAGTATCTGCATCACGCGAGGATGCCATGCATAGCGCATTGGAACCTTAATCATTTTGTCGTCATCGAGAAAGTAAAAGGTGGTTTCGTACATGTCTTTGATCCAGCCGGCGGAAAGAGAAAACTATCGATAGACCAGGTCAGCAGGCACTTCACTGGCGTATTGGTGGAGCTAGCACCGTCCGAGTCCTTCGAGCCCGTCGTAGATAGGCGTAGCGTGTCGATTCTCGACTTGGTCGGCCGAATAAGGGGGGTAGGGAAGTCAGCGGCACAAATATTGGCTATTGCCGTGGCCATCGAATTTGTGTCGCTGATTGTTCCGTTGCACATGCAATGGATTGTTGATCAAGGGTTGATGTCCGGAACAACCGAGATGCTACCCATCGTAGGATTGGGTTTCGCCATCATCGTTATCGTGCAGGCCCTGCTGACGAGGGCGAGGGTGGTTGATAAGCTGGCTGGGGGCGGATATCAACGCCCAGTGGGTGACAACAATGTTTGCCCATCTACTAAAGCTTCCTCTTGATTTTTTCGAAAAGAGGCATTTGGGTGATGTGGTATCTCGTTTCTCTTCCCTCTACGCCATACAGTCAACCCTTACCGGTGGTTTCGTCGCTGCCATCATTGATGGGGTGGTCGGCTCCATTGCCTTGGTTATGCTGGCGATCTATAGCATCCCGATGACAATCTGCGTTGTCGTTACGATGGCTATCTACGCTCTGGTTAGATACGGGTTCTTCCGCGCCATCTGGCGCGCCAACGAGCAGCAGGTCGTATATCAGGCCCGGCAGCAAACCGAGCTTATGGAGTCCATTCGCGGAATCCAAGCAATTAAGCTGGCGGGAAAACAAGCGGAGCGAAAGGCCAGACTGGCTAATGCAACGGTGGAAGCTGCGAGAAGGACCATGGTAACTCAGCGATTCGGGTTTGCCATCGCATCCATCAATCAAGCCCTGTTCCTATCCCAGAGGATTCTACTGGTTTCTGTAGGCGCTTACCTCGCCATTCAAGGGAAATTCTCCGCCGGCATGATGATTGCATTCATCGCTTATGCCGACCAATTTGCTGCCAAATTCGGATCGCTAATCGATCGGGTAAGCGAGTTCAAGGTGCTGGGTCTACATGCGGAACGCATATCAGACATCGCGCTGGCAGAGGTAGACAAGAACCACGGTTCCCTCTCGTGTGATACTGAAGAAGGGCGGATAGTGATCAGGAACCTGTCCTTCCGCTACTCGGATTCGGACCCCTGGGTTATCCGCGACCTGAGTCTGGAGATAGAGCCGGGCGAGTCGATTGCCATAGTAGGTCGTAGCGGCTGTGGTAAGTCCACATTGGCAAAACTCATACTTGGCTTGCTTCGTCCGCAGCATGGCCTCGTTTCCGTGGGATTTGCTAGCAGTGACGGAAGTACTCCTCGGCCGCATGCGGGTCTCATGGCCGCTGTAATGCAAGATGATTCCCTGTTTTCGGGAACCATTGCCGACAACATCGCGTTCTGCGACTCAGACTTCGACCTGGAGCGCGTAATTCGCGCGGCGAAAGGAGCATCTATCCATGCGGAGATTCGGGCAATGCCGATGGGATACGAATCGCTCATTGGCGATATGGGATCAACACTTTCCGGAGGCCAGAAGCAGAGAATCCTTTTGGCCAGAGCGCTCTATCAGGACCCGAAGGTTCTTGTTCTGGACGAAGCGACAAGCCACCTGGATATCGACAACGAGCGAAGGACGAATGAGACAATCAGGGCTCTGAGCATGACCAGGGTGACGATAGCCCACCGCACGGAGACCATTGAGCAGGCAGATAGGGTGTTCGACCTCACGTTAGGTAGGTTCATACGGTGAGTTTCACGCCGCAACCGTACTGGCTGGGCCCGTTAGCACGGTTGTCGTGTGGCACTTACGTGCCGCTTCACTTATCAACATGCTGGAGTACTAGATGAAAGACAAGAACGTCGTGCCGCCAGTTGTCAAAACGCTGGCCCGTGAAGTCACGAAAGAGGAACTCATCCAGGTTAGCGGTGCTGGCACCGTTGTTAAGACCTCTGATGCCGTTACTGACAGCGGATTCGCAGAGACTGAAGAGAACACCTATAACAAGGATGGAAAGTATATCGGATCTGACACTATCGTCAGCGGCTGATAGAAATCACCTCTCAAGCCAAGGAGAATGCAATGGATAACACGCCTATCATGAAGTCGCTGGCACGCCACATCACCAAGGACGAAATGGCCCTGGTTACTGGTGCAGCTACCAAAGTGATCATCAACGGGCCGGCCCAGGACGCCGCGACCGCGACGGAAGAAACATATCGGAAGGGTTCGGATACGCCGGATCAACTCGATACAATCATCGAGACTCCGTAGTAACCAACGCAGTAAGAAGCACCTCGTCAATGACGGGGTGCTTCTCGAGTCACTAGAACATGCTCAACCAAGGTGTCGGGAATGTCCAAGATCCTTATTGTTTCATCGGAGCAAGATGCGCATGCGCGGGTGGTGGCTTGGTCGCTAAATCGCGCGGGGTATGAGGTTGAGTTCTGGGATACATCATTCGCCATTCAATCGCCAGGATTTTCTTTCCACGTCCGTGATGGAGAAGAGACGTCAATTCGTGTTATGGGGCATGACGACTACACTGGCGCCTGGTTGAGGCGAGTATTTAGGATTCGCAAATTTTCCGAAAGCACGGATGATGCTGACAAGGACTATATTCGAGGCGAAAGCTCCAGGTACGTGGATAACGTGTTGGAGCGAATGGCTGATAACGGAATCCGTTGGCTCAACGACAAGCGCGCTGCAATTAGAGGTGAGTACAAATTTGAGCAGTTGGAAGCCTGTCGAAAATTGGGAATCAAGTTCCCAGAAACCTTGATAAGCAATGATCCGGTCGCTGTGCGTGATTTCGCAATTCGGCATGGTCGGCTTGTCGTTAAGCCAATCGATGTCTACACGTGGAGAGAAGATGATGGCTCGCAATTGATGACGTATGCCAATACGATAACATCAGAACAGCTTGACGCCATGAGCGATGCACAGATTCTAGCCTGTCCAGCGATATATCAGAAAGTGATTGACAAGGTTGCAGACGTCAGGGCTGTGATAGTTGAAGGGGAGGTTTTTTCATGCAAGATCGAGAACCCGCATGATTCGTGTATTGATTTCCGTCCATTCCAAACGGATGGAACACTGAAATTCTCTTCCGTATCCGATTTCGATATGAATCGGGACCTTGCGGCGCTCGTAAATTATTTTGGATTGAATATGGCGAGCAGCGATTTCTGCATCGATACGAATGGTGATCGATATTTTTTGGATCTCAATCCAGGTGGAGCATTTTTGTTCGTTGAGTTCTACGGCGGCGGACCGATTGTGTCGCATGTGGCCGCCGCTATCGCAGGTGAGGCCGATGTTGGCAGGTTCCCGGGCTTGGCGGATTACAATGCTTGGGCCACAGAGGAAAATAGGATTTCTGGTGCATGAAGAATATATATTCCAGAGCGCTGGCGCTATGTGTATTGCTTATAAGTTCAAGTAGCTTGTATGCGTCAGGAGACTATCGGGTTTCATCATCGAAAACGTATCAGTCATCAGAGGAATCTGCATACAAGGAGCTTCTGAAGTTGCCACGTCCGTTTTCGGCGGATGGTATCTCTCATTTCAAGTCGACTTTGCTCAAATTTGGCTGGCCAACCGTCGCCGGCGTAGGTCTTGATACGGTGGATGCGGTAGGGAGAGCGCTATTGGACGCGGGCGTAGACCCTGCTTTTCAGGAGGACGTCCTGCGAGCCATGGATCCCCAGGTGAGCGTGGATATTGATCCTCTGGCTTACGCACGGCTGGTCGATGAGATCCAGATAAAGAATGGGGAAAGCCAGCGTTACGGCACGGTGATGGAAGTTGATGGTGATGGCAGGGTTTTCTTGCCAAGAATGCCAAGCAGAATTTCTGGTCTGAGGTTCTATCGTGATTTCTATGGGCTGCTGGATGTTCATGAACAGTTGGAAAAAGTACAAGCAAAAGTTCGAAATGGCAGCTCCCTGTCTGATGCCAACCCGTTTCCGCGATTGTCCGTGGAGTTTGCTGGATACGAGCTGCCGAAGATAAGGCAGGAACTTGGGCGGATGATTGAGGCCGATCAGCGCGCAAGACATGCACTGATTTCAGCCAAGGACGAATCGGAAAAGGAATCACTTCGTGCCGAGGTGGAGCGCGTCGATGAAGAGAATCTATCGAGGGTCAGGGAAATTCTCGACCAAGTCGGATTCCCGAACATCACGCAGGTAGGGCGTGATGGTGTTTCTACTTTCTTTCTATTGGTTCAGCATGTCAGCGACGTTAAGCTTCAGCGGAAAGCCTTAGATCTGGCAAAGCAGCTCGTGGAAAGTCGACAGCTTTCACGTCAACAGTACGCTCTTCTTACTGATCGCGTGTTGTTGGCCGAAGGGAAGAAGCAGATATATGGTACTCAAACCGACCGCGTTAACGGGGAAATAGTATTAAAGCCGGTTGAGGATATTGACCACCTTGACCTCAGACGGGCCAAGATGGCCATGGGCCCTTCAAGCGAGTACCTGGAACTGATACGCGCTCGTTATGAGGATAAGTAGGTAGCGCTAAGGAGGATCATTGTTTTTGAAGCGGATACGGAGTACTTGGTCCAATGCCGCTGCATGCGCGCGCTTCTCCAACTCGCTTCTGGCTAGCGCAACACGCTCATCAATGTTGATGGCTCCAACCGGATCGGATGACCGCTCGGACCTGAGTAGTTCAGTGAATTGCAGCAAAGACGTGTAACAGGCGGCATAGGCGGCGGTAGCGATATCCGTGGGAGAAGCATTCGTATCGCTGTAGCGGTCGGCATACTCCCGGAAACACTCAAGAACGGGAAATTCTGGGCTGGCCGAAGATCTTGACTCTGATGCATCAGATTGCTCGCCAAACGCGCATGACACCGTGCCTATGCTTAGGGTAAGAAGAGCGAGACGGGCTAATGAATGCTGTGAGGATTTGTTTTTTTTCAAGTTGCTTCTCCCGCTAGTTTGGTAACGGTAAACCTACACCATATGCCGAGAAGCTGCACTGGAAGTGCCCGGGATTTTTCAGGTGATTCCCACAAGTGTCAAGGAGGGGAGCAGGGGCAGGATGGTGACAACATACCCCCGTGCTGAGTTGAGTCAATGCTCACCGGAGCGTCGTCGTCGACCGATTTCTTCTGATGTACGAAGGCAGCTTTTTTGAGGGCTGAAGGTCATCGGCCAAGCGACCACTTCGTGCAACCTGATTTCGACCCTCGTCAACTTAATTGCATTGGCGTGCCAGTCGGAGGCTGAAGCTTGCATGGGTGGGGTGGGTCTGGGTCCACCATCGCGGTGCCGGGCGGTGGGTGAGCGCATCGCGGCTTCACCCGGGGGCGACACCCGGTGACGGCAATGGTGGGCCCAGGCCCACGCAGGGTGATCAGGAGGCTTTCTTGCGGGTCCTCGCCGCCTTCTTGGCGGCGGCCGAGCGCTTGGCCGGGCCCTTGGTGCGGGCGGCTTTCTTTGCCGCGGCGGAACGGTCGGCGGCGGTGCGCTTGCTGGCCGCCTTCTTGGCCTGTTTGGACAGGGCGGTGTGGCTGACGGCTTTCTTGGCGGTTTTCTTGCTGGCCGTCTTCAGCGCTTTCTTGGCGCCGGCCGAGCGTTTGGCGGCGGGGCGTTTTGTGGCGGCTTTCCTGCCCTTGGCAATGTCCTTGCGAGCTTTTTTCTTCACCGACGGGGAGGCGCTGTTGTAGGGTTTAGACATCGATGCCGGCGCGGCGGGCCTTGGACAGACCGATGGCGATGGCCTGCTTCGTGTTCTGGACGCCGTGCTTGCCTTCGCGGACGTGTTCGATTTCCTCGCGGACGAATTCGCCGGCCTGGGTGCCGGCCGACTTGCCTTCGCGTTTGTCGCGTTCGACGGCACGGCGGGTCTTTTCTTCCGGCATGTCGGAATCCTCCTTCGAACCACGTGCCTGTGTTAGTCCGGTGGGCGTGAACAGGCGGCGAAGGGGGCGCGCGCTGGCGGGCACGACTATCACGGTGATAACGCTTGCTTGACGGCGGCGTGACATTCGCCGGACTAGCGTGAAGTCACCCTGTTTCGAGGGAGTATCGTCATGCATACGCCACAGGAACTCGAAAAGAAATTCTGGAAATTGCTGAAGTCCGACATGGTCATGATGATTGGCCTGGAGGGCGCCGAGGACGGCCATACCCGCCCGATGACCGCGCAGATGGAGGAGGAGGGACACGGCCCCATCTGGTTCTTCACCACCACCGACAACCGCCTGGCCCAGCGCGTGGCCACGCCGCAGCGCGCCATCGCCACATTTTCCGCCAAGGGCCATGACTTGTTCGCCAGCGTCAACGGGGTGCTGGTGGAGCATACGGATCGCGAAGTGGTCGACCGGTTGTGGAATCCCGTACCTGGCCGCCTGGTACGAAGGCGGGATGGAGGATCCGCGACTGGCGCTGCTGCGCTTCGATGCCGAGCACGCGGAAATCTGGTTGAACGAGAACTCGATGCTGGCCGGGGTGAAGTTGATGTGGGCGTGGACCCGAAGAAGCATTACCGCGATCGCGTGGCTGAGGTGAACCTGCGGCATTGAGGGGTTGGGGTGAGGCCGGTCTGCTGGACGG
>OFCY01000067.1_pt1 | contig 20085 bp, 14 predicted proteins | sample 1520981 | NCBI WGS metagenome assembly OFCY01 (sample SAMEA2532533, study PRJEB24079) | metagenome
GGTACCGGCGATGGGCAATGTCGCCGCCTGGCAGGAGGCCAGCGTGGGCTCCGAGTCGGAGGGATTGAGGCTGATCGACGTCCGCGTCAACGTGGGAGATCGGGTACGGCGCGGCCAGGTGCTGGCCCTGTTCGACGCCAGCGTGGTGGACGCGGAACGCGCGGAAGCGCTGGCGAGCCTGGCCTTGTCCGAGGCGCAGGCGGCGGAGGCGGACGCCAATGCCGGGCGCGCGGCCGGACTGGACAAGGCCGGCGTACTGTCATCGCAGCAGGTGGATCGGTATCTCGCCGAGGCCAAGGCCGCCCATGGTAGCCGCGACGCGGCCCGCGCGGTGGAACGTCGCGCGCGGTTGCGGCTGGCGCACACGCGGATCCTCGCGCCCAGCGACGGCATCATCACCGCGAGGACGGCGACAGTGGGCGCGGTGACGTCCGCCGGGCAGGAACTGTTCCGTCTGGTCCGGGACGGCCGGCTGGAGTGGCGCGCGGTGGTGTCGGTCGCGGAACTCGGAAGCGTTTCGCCCGGGCTGGCCGCCCATGCGACGCTGCCCGACGGCACGGTCGTGCGGGGCCGGGTGCGCATGGTGTCGCCGGTCATCGACACCGGCACGCACAGTGGACTGGCCTACGTCGATCTTCCCGCCGACGAGCGGATACGCGCCGGCGTTTTCGCGAAGGGTTATCTCGAGGTCGGCCAGACGCCCGCGCTGACCTTGCCGCAGGGCGCCGTGGTGATGCGGGACGGCTTCCATTACGTCATGCGCGTCGGGCCGACGTCGAAGGTGGTGACCAGCAAGGTGGCGGTGGGCAGGCGCAGCGGCGATCGCATCGAGATCACCGGCGGTCTCGACGCCTCGCAGGCGGTGATCGCTTCCGGCCTGGTCTTTCCGTGGGTGAAGGCGATGTGGTGAGGGTCGTCGAAGCGCCGGAACGGCCGGGGCGGGCCGTGAATCTCAACGTCTCCACCTGGTCAATCCACAACCCGGTCGCCACCACACTGCTGTTCATCCTGCTGACGCTGGGCGGGCGTCGGTCGGTTTCCGTGGCGATGAAGGTGCAGTAACCTTTCCCGACATCGTATTTTCCCACCATCACCATCACCGCGGTGCTGCCGGGGGCATCGCCGGCGCAGCTGGAAAACGACGTGGCGCGGAAGATCGAGGATTCCCTGGCGAACGTGCAGGGGCTCAAGCACATCAGGAGTACGTTGACCGACGGTGTGGCCACCCTCACCGCCGAATTCCGGATCGGCAAACCGGTGCAGGAGGCAATGGACGACGTGCGCGACGCGGTGGCGGCCACCCGTGCCAACCTGCCCGCCGATCTGCAGGATCCGGTGATCCGGAAGATGGAGCTGGCCAGCTCGCCGGTGCTGACCTACACCGTGTATTCGACCACCCGCGACCAGGAGGCGCTGTCGTGGTTCATCGACAGCCAGTTGAGCAAGCGCTTGCTCGCCGTCCCCGGTGTCGGCGCGGTGTCGCGGGTCGGCGGCGCCGATCGCGAGGTGCGCGTGGAGTTGGACCCCGCGCGGTTGCTGGCGCTGAACACGACTGCGGCGGACGTTTCCCGCCAGCTGCGCGAGCACACTTAAAGCCTCCGGAGGACGGGTCGGACTGGGGGGCGCGGAACAGTCCGTGCGCACCCTGGCGACCGCGCAGACCGCGCAGGACATCGCCCGGTTGGAGATTCCGCTCGGCGACGGCCGCCGCTTGCGGTTGGATCAACTGGCCGATGTCACCGACACGACCGCCGAACCGCGCGCGATGGCATTGATGGATGGGCGGCCGGTCGTGGCTTTCGAGGTGATGCGCGCCCGCGGCGCGGGCGAGCTGGAAGTGGCCGACGCCGCGCGCGCGGTGGTCGCGGCGTTGCGGCTGGCGCATCCTGAACTCGTCATCACGGAGGCGGTGAACCATGTCGATCCGGTCGCCGAGAACTACCGTGGGTCGATGATGCTGCTGTTCGAGGGCGCGGCGCTGGCGGTGCTGGTGGTGTTCTGCTTCCTGCGCGACTGGCGGGCCACGCTGATCGCCGCCATCGCGCTGCCGCTGTCCGCGATACCGACGTTCGCGGCCATGCACCTGATGGGGTTCACCCTCAACACGGTGTCGCTGCTGTCCCTGTCGCTGGTGATCGGCGTACTGGTCGACGACGCCATCGTCGAGATAGAAAACATCGGAGCGCCATCTGCTGATGGGCAAGCCGCCGCTGCGCGCGGCCACCGAGGCGGCCAACGAGATCGGGCTGGCGGTGGTGGCAACCACCTTCACCTTGATCGCGGTGTTCCTGCGACCTCGCTGATGGGCGGAACGGTGGGTCGGTACTTCGTGCAGTTCGGCTGGACCGCGGCCGTCGCGGTGTTCTTCTCGCTGGTGGTCGCGCGCATGCTGACCCCGACTGATGGCCGCGTATCTGCTGAAGGCGGCCCCTCGGCCGCGCAAGCCGCCGCGCTGGATCTCCCGCTATCTGCGGGGCGGTGCGCACCCTCCTGCGGTATCGTGCGCGCACGCTCGGCGCGGCCACGCTGCTGGTGATCGGGGGAATGGGCGTGGCCCTGCTGCTGCCGGGCGAATTCGCGCCGCCGGATGACGGCGAGCAGACCCAGGTGACCCTGACGTTGCCACCCGGAAGCACGTTGCAGGACACCCGCGCGCTGGCCGAACGGGCGCGCCTGCTGATGCGGACGCACCCGCAGATCGTTTCGGTCTATACCGCCATCGGCAAGGCGGGCAGCGCGGGCGGCGGACCGGACGAGGAGGCTCGCGCCAGCAGCATCAACATGGCCGTGCTCACCGCCAACCTCGTTCCGCGCGAACGGCGCGGCGGCGCGAGTCGGCAGATCATCGAGGCGGAGCTCAGGCAAGCGCTGGGATCGCTGCCCGGCGCGCGGATCGAGGTGGGCAGCGGAAACGACGGCGAAGGCTACGAACTGGTGCTGGCCTCAGAGGACGGGCCGCTGCTGATGCGGCATGCAGCCCGGGTGGAGCGCGAGCTGCGCGGGATTGCCGGCATCGGCGCGGTGATCTCGTCCGCCAGTCTGGCAAGACCGGAACTGGTGGTGCGCCCCGACTTCACCCGGGCGGCGGATCTGGGCGTGACCTCCGCGTCCATCGCCGAGACACTGCGGATTGGTAACGCCGGCGACTATCCGCAGGACCTGGCGAAGCTCAATCTCAGCGAACGCCAGGTGCCGGTGATGGTGCGGCTGGCCGATCGCGGCCGCGACGACCTGGATACGCTGCGCCGGTTGCCGGTTCCCGGCGCGCGCGGCGCGGTTCCGCTGGAAAGCGTGGCCGAGGTCGGGATCGCCAGCGGCCCCTCCGAACTCACCCGCCACGATCGCATGCGCAACGTCCATCTCAAGGTCGAACTGAACGGCCTCCCCCTGGGCGAGGTGGAAGGCCTCGCCGCCGCGTTGCCGGCGCTGCGGAACCTGCCGGACGGGGTGTCGAAAAGCGCGGCCGGTGGTGCGGAATTCAGGGGCGAACTGGCCGCCGGCTTCGCGCTGGCGATGTCCGCGGGCGTGCTCTGCGTCTACATGGTGCTGGTGCTGCTGCTGAAGGATTTCGCCCAACCGTTGACCGTGCTCGGGGCGCTGGTGCTGTCCATTCCGGGGGCGTTCCTGGCCTTGCTCGTGACCGGCGCATCGTTGTCGATGCCGTCCATGATCGGCCTGATCATGCTGATGGGCATCACCACCAAGAACGCCATCCTGCTGGTCGACTACATCGTCATCGCGCGCCGCGACCATGGCATGAACCCGGCACCGGGCGATCATCGATGCCTGCCGGAAGCGTGCGCGTCCCATCGTCATGACCACGATCGCGATGGGCGCCGGCATGCTGCCGATCGCGCTGGGGGATGGGCGCGGACCCGAGCTTCCGCGCGCCGATGGCCATCGTGGTGATGGGGGGACTGATCACTTCCACGGTGCTGTGCCTGCTGGTGATTCCCGTCGTCTACAGCGGGATGGACGATGTGGTCGGCTGGTTGCGCGCTCGGTTCCGCTTCGACAGGGAAGGCGTGAATACGGCGACAGCGCGGCTGGGCGCATGAGGACGATGCGCGCCTGGAATGATCTTCGACGGCCGGCTGGCCGCGACCTGCGTGCTAGAGTGGAAGGCGCGGGCGGAAGTCGCGGATGGAACGTCATTTTCCTGCCTGGTCGATGCGATTCCCGTCGATGGGTACCGGGAACCGGGCGTGCGGCACAAGGTGCAACAGCCATGAGCAGAGAACCGCTTTCGATCCTGATCATCGAGGACAACGCGCAACTGGCCGCCAACCTCTACGACTACCTGGCGGCATGCGGCCACAGTCTGGACGCCGCGCCCGATGGCCTTTCCGGCCTGCACCTGGCGTCCTCGAAGGACTACGACGCGATCGTGCTGGACTGGAATCTGCCGCGACTGGACGGCCTGAGCGTACTGCGGCGGCTGCGTGGCGAGGCGAAGAAGAAGATCCCGGTGATCATGCTGACCGCGCGCGATCAACTGGCCGACAAGATCGATGGCTTCGAGTCCGGTGTGGACGACTATCTGGTCAAGCCGGTCGCGTTGCCCGAAATCGAGGTGCGGCTGCGCTCGCTGGTCACGCGCCTGCGCCAGTCCGCCGCACCCGAGGACGTGCTGATGGTGGGCGATCTGCGGTTCCACATGGGAACGATGGAGATCCATCGCGGTGATCGGCGCATCGTCCTGACCCGGACCGGACGCCGCCTGCTGGAACTGTTGATGCGGGAAAGCCCGCAGCTGGTCACGCGGGCGCGGCTGGGAGCGGGCGGCGATGGGGGGATGGCGTGCCCGGAACGGATCTGCTGCGCTCCCACATGCACGTGCTGCGACGGGCGATCGAGCAACCGCCGGAAAGGACCCTGCTGCATACCGTGCCCGGCGCCGGTTACCGGCTGTACGACCATGGATAGGCTGGCGTCCTTGTTCAGCAAGCCCCGCAGCGTGCACTGGGGCGTCAGTGCGGCGCTGATCCTGTTCGGCCTGATGATGGTGGCCATGATGACCGCGCTGAACTTCAGCAGCCAGCGGCTGGTGGAGCACAAGTTCTGGATGGACGCGCTGAAATCGATCTCGGCCAACCACGCGGCGCAGATCCGCGCGGGACGCGCGGCGGATCTGCCCGACAGCGGCGTCATCCGCTCCTGGGTCGTGGGGCCTGGCGCGACCACGCCGCCGCCGCCGGACTACCTGGCCGCGCTCGCGCCGGGGTATTACTCGACGGAAGGCGGGTACTTCATCACGGATCCCGGTTTCAAGACCCATGGCAGCCTCCACGCGCTCGTCGTGGACCTGCCGCCGCGCCGGCTGATCACCATCATCGACATCAGCGAGCTGGAAGACCAGCAGAATCACGACGTCCTGCACAGCGGCCTGTGGGCGTTGCTGTTCCTGATGCTCATCGGTGCGCTGATTGCCTGGCTGCATGCCAACCTGGTGCGGCCCGTGCGCGATCTGGCCAGCCGCATGCAGGCCATCGACCCGCGCGACAGCACCGCGCGCCTGCCGACCACTTATCTGCGGGAGGAGGTCCAGGTGATCGCGCAGGCGAGCAACCTGCACCTGGAGCGGGTGGGGCAGTTCATCGAGCGCGAACGCAGCCTGCTGGATCAGGCCAGCCACGAGTTCAGGACGCCCATCGCGGTCATCGCCGGCGCGGTCGACGTGCTCAAGCAGATGCCGCTGCCCGACAGCTCGCGACCGGCGCTGGGCCGCATCGAGCATGCGGTCGAGGATCTGTCGGAAACCATGGTCGCGCTGCTGTATCTGGCGCGCGAACCCGGCGTGGACGATGAGCCGGGCGACGTGACCGTGCTGCACGAGTTCCTGCCGCGACTGGTGCGCGATCACGAGCACCTGCTGCGCGGCAAGGCCGCGCAGTTGCGGCTGGGTGAACTGGAGTCCACCTGTCTCGCCGCGCCGGAAGCGATGGTGCGCATCGCGGTGAGCAACCTGATCCGCAACGCCATCGAGAGCACCGATGCCGGCTACGTCGAGATATCGGTCGCACGCGGTGTCGTCACCGTGGCCGATTCGGGCAGCGGCTTCAATCCCGTGGAAGCGGCCCGCCGCTACCGCGACAGCCTGCGGCAGGCCATGCCGGTGCGGGGACAGGGATTGGGTCTGTTCCTGATCGGCCGGATCTGCGATCGCTTCGGCTGGAAACTGGAGATCGAATCCGGCGGCGTCGGCGGCACGCGCGCACGCCTGGACGTCAGCGCCAGCGTGATCCCGGCCGAACCGGAGATATAGCCGGCATTCATCGCGCCGGCGCGCCGCACGACATTTCGGCGACATCGCCCCGCCAAGCTGAGGTGGAGTTCCGCGAGCCTGTCCGCATCACGTGGCCGGGCGCGCGGGCGCACACCCCCACCCTGATGAGGTTTGGCTTCCATGATGAAACTACTGTTGCCCGTGCTGCTGTCCGGCTTGTCATTCAGTGCCTTCGCGCAGGCGGGAGGCGAGGAGGGAAAGGAAACGGGCGGACCGCCGCGATGGGGGCTGGGCGTGGGGGCCATCTTCAACGACAGTCCCTATGCCGGCGAGGGCACGCGGGTGATGCCGATTCCACTGGTGAGCTACAACGGCGAGCGGTTCTATTTCAGGGGCGTGGGCGCGGGCTGGAAATTCATCGCCAACGATTCGTTCGAACTGGCCGCGGTGGCCAAGCTGCGCTTCGATGGATTCGAGGTCGATGATCTGGGCCGGCAGGAACTGGCCAGGAACGGCATCGACCATCGCCTGCTGGAGGATCGCGACAAGGCGCTCGATCTCGGCCTGAACATGAAGTGGACCGGCCGGGCCGGCGAACTGGAGGTCGAGCTGCTGGCCGACGCCACCGATACCAGCGGCGGCCAGGAAGCCTCGCTGCAATACGGTTATCCGATCGAGGTGGGGAAGGGCAGGTTGACCCCGAGCGTGGGCGTGACCTGGCAATCCAAGGACATGGCCAACTACCACTACGGCACGCTCCCCGAGGAAGTCGCCCGGGGCGTCGTGGACTACAAGCCCGGTGCCGTCACCCTGCCTTCGATCGGCCTGAGCTACTTCCGTCCGGTCGGGGAGAAGTGGTCGCTGATCGCGTTCGCCCGGCACACGCGCCTGCCGGATGAAATCCAGGACAGCCCGCTGATCGAGCCGGACGCCAGCGGCAGCACCTCGCTGTTCGTCGGCTTTTCGCGCGGCTTCTGAGCAGGCCGGCGCCCAGCCGGCGCGAGCGCCGGCCGGGAGAGCCGATGACTGGGTCGCCCGCCTTATCGTTCGCCGGCCTCGCGCTTGCCGAGGGTTTCGACCGACGCGCGCTTCACCAGCTGGTGTGGGACGACATGATTGACGAGGGTGCGCGCCGACGCGTTCGGGCGCCGGATCTCGCGCAGCAGGATGTCGATGGCGGCATCGGCCATCGAGGCGACGGGTTGGTGGACCGTCGTCAGTTCGGGCCACACCATCGTCGCCGCCGAGGTGTCGTCGAAACCGACCACCGACAGATCACGCGGCACGTCCAGGCCGCGGCGGTGGGCGACCGACACCACCGCCGAAGCCATGTCGTCGTTGCTGGCGAAGATGGCGCTCGGCGGACGCTTCAGGGCCAGCAGATGCTCGGCCGCCTCCAGTCCCGAGCGATAGGTGAAGTAGCCGGGTTGGACGAGCTTCTCGTCGAACCGCAGGCCGGCTTCGGCCAGCGCGTCCCTGTAGCCCTGCAGGCGCTGCGCGCTGGCGGTCTGGTTGGGATCGCCCTTGATGTAGCCGATCCGGGTGTGCCCATGCGCGATCAGATGGGTGGTCATGTCGTGGCTGGCGCGGTGATCGTCGATCCGCACGCAGGAAATCCTGTCGCTGAAACGGCCCGAGGCGATGGATACCACCGGAATGCCGGCCTGCGCGAACTCGGTGATGATCGCCTTGGATTCGCACAGCGGCGGCGGCAGGATGACGCCCGCCACGCTCCGCGCCAACTGGCGCGCGGCGGCACGCTGGCCTTCCGCGTCGAGCGTGTCCCAGGTGGCGATGACCAGTTGCGCGGCCGCGCGCGCCGAGCCGCGCAGGGCACCGACCAGCAGCTCGCGCAGATAGCTGGAGCTGGGATTGGTGTAGATCAGCGCGATGCAGGTGTGTTGCGCCGCGGCCAGCGCGCTCGCCGCCAGATTCGGCCGATAGCCGAGCTCGCGCACGCTGCGCATCACCCGTTCGCGGTTGGCGTCGCGCACGCCTTCATGGCCGTTGATCACGCGGGACACCGTCATCGGCGAGACGCCGGCGTGCGCGGCGACCTCGTCGATCGTGATGGCCCGTCCCTTGCGGCGGACCGATTTGCTGGTCTTTTTCATGCGTGAATTCATCCGGTCATTCTGCGTGGATCAGGCGGGCCTGGGGAGAGAAACGACGATTACGCGCGCAGTCCCGCGCCTGGAATCGTTTCCACCATTCTCCCTTTCCACGGCTCCGCCGCGATGTTCCGGGGTCTTCGCAGCGATTTGCTGCGCTGCATGGTGACAAGTACGAAGACCCATGATTAGTCTGCGGCCCAACGTAATGGTAGCGCTACCACTCGACTGCGGCACACCCCGGTCAATGGCCTGCCCCTCCATCGCGCGCTAGTCGTCCAACCACGTTTTAAAGCCGGAAAGCCAGGCCGTGCACCCATCGAGGCGCCGCTTCTGGATCCGGTCTGGAAATACGGGCCATGCCCGTGGGCGCCCTTGGGAGGGCGATACATCCATTGATCGTGAAAGGGGAGATCCATGAACGCGTGCAGTTTCCGTGCAACTCCAGACCCGAGGGCAAGTTCATGAGCCGGAAGTTGGCGAGATTCAAATCGAAGGCCATGTTCACCTTCTGGGGGGCTTACCTGTTCATCAACCCCGCGTTCGGCCAGGACGCCGCCACGCAGGCCCCGCCTGCGGACAACACCCAGCAATCCACGTCGCAGTCGGCCGACCAGGCCAAGACCCTGGATACGGTCGTGGTCAGCGGCATCCGCAGCAGTCTCGACCAGTCGATGGGGATGAAGCGCGACGCCATCGGCGTCGTCGATGGCGTCACCGCCGAAGACATCGGCAAGTTCCCGGACACCAACCTGGCCGAGTCCCTGCAGCGCATCACCGGCATCTCGATCGAGCGTCGCGATGGCGAGGGCGCGCAGGTCACGGCGCGCGGCTTCGGTCCGCAGTTCAACATGGTGACCCTCAACGGTCGCCAGGTCCCCGGCGCCGACGCGTTCGGCGCGCCGGGCCAGATTCCGATCGGCGGCGTTGACGGCGGTACCCGCGCGTTCAATTTCGCCCAGCTGGCATCCGAGGCGATCAGCGCCCTGGAGGTCTACAAGACCGGCCAGGCCACGGTGCCCAGCGGCGGCATCGGCGCCACCATCAACATCCAGACCGATCGGCCGTTCAATCACACCGGCGTGGTCGCCAGCGCCGGCGTCAAGGCGGTCTACGACGACTCGCAGCCGTTCGACACCGACATGACGCCCGAAGTCTCGGGCATCTTCAGCTACACCAACGACGACAAGACCTGGGGCGTCGGCCTTGCGGCCAGTTACCAGAAGCGCCACGGCGGTTCGGTGCAGGCCACCGAGAACGCCTGGAACATCCAGCGCTGGACCGGCACCGATCCGGCGCTGCGCGCCGGCGCCGAGGTGGTCAACGCACCGGCCATCGGCCAGCTTTACGCGATGCCGAACGATCTGCGCTATGCCTTCGCCGATTTCGAACGCGAGCGCATCAACGGCCAGGCGGTGATCCAGTTCGCGCCGATCGACAGCCTCACGCTGACCCTGGACTACACCTACTCGACCAACGAGATCTCCGAGGATCGCGGCGAGCAGACGATCTGGCTGCAACGCGCCAACAGTTTCACCCATCTGGCGTTCGACACCAACGAGGCGGTCGCCACGCCGGTCTACCTGCGCGACATCGTCGGTTCCAAGGACTTCGGCTACGAGCAGCAGCACAACGAGCAGAAGTACAAGCTGGATTCGCTGGGCTTCAACGCCAAGTGGGACGTCAGCGATCGGTTCCGGTTGAACTTCGACGCCCACAACACCAAGTCCACCAGCAAGCCGAATGATCCGCTGACCGGCGGCGGCGCGACCTACTTCAGCCTGGCCGGCACCAACAACTGCACGGTCGGCCCGTACTGCGGGGGCAACTGGGCGCAGGAGCTGCGCTTCAACAACGGCCTGCCGCTGGGCGCGCGCACCTGGTATCCGGATGCGGCATCGGCGGTGGCCGGCACCGGCGGCACCCTCAACCCGGACTTCCCGCCCGAACAGCTCGGTTCGCAGGTGCTGCGCATCAACGCGCAGAGCCAGGAAACCGAGATCAAGCAGGGACGGATCGACGGCGAATTCGATTTCGAGGACGGTCGCTTCCAGTTCGGCGTCGATTCCTCGCGCATGACGATGAAGCGCCGGCAGGCCACCGAGATGTACGCGACGCTCGGCGACTGGGGCGTGGCCAACGTCGGCAACGAGCCGGGATTGGCCGACCTGCTGACACGGACCAGCATCATCGGCCTGTTCGACGATTACAGTGCCAACGGCGCGGCGCCGGGCGCCTGGCGCGGCGACACCAGCGAGCTGGCGCAGTGGGCCGCGGGCCGCTACGGGGCGAGCACGCGCTACAACCCGCAGCTGGCCGCGGACAACAAGATCGAGGAAAAGACCGACGCGGTCTATCTGCAGGTCGAGCTCCAGGGCGAACTCGGCGGGATGGCCACGCAGACGCGGATCGGCGTGCGCTACGAGCGGACCGATGTCACCTCGACTTCGGCGGTGGCGGTGCCCAACGCGATCGAATGGCAGGCCAACAACGACTTCCGCATTCTGCGTTCGGACGAGGTGCAGCCGTTCAGCGAGACCAATCGCTACAGCTATGTGCTGCCGAACCTGGATTTCGGAATCGACATCACCGACAGCCTGAAGGGGCGCGCATCGTTCAGCAAGACGATCGCGCGTCCGCCGTACGGCAACCTCTACGCCGGTCCGAATCCGAACCAGCCGACCGGATCGGTGCTGGTCAATCCTTCCACGCGTGCCGGCGGCGACGCCCAGAATCCGGCGCTGGAGCCGCTGGAGTCGGACAACCTGGATCTGGCGCTGGAGTGGTATTTCGCCGACGCCAGCTACGTGTCGGTGACCTACTGGAACAAGTCGGTGGACAACTTCATCGGCAACACCGTGGTCCGCGAATCGCTGTACGGCCTGACCGATCCGACCTCCGGACCGGACGCGCAGGCGGCGATGGACTTCCTGCTGAGCCAGGCCTGCGCCAGCCAGGTGGGCGCGGCCGGCAACGATGTCGACGCCGCCTGTTCGGCCAACGACACCGCGCTGTTCACGGCCCTGGCGATGCTGCGCAATGCCGACGCCACCGGCGGTCTGGCCGCCTACAACGGCAGCTCGGCGCAGGTGTTGCAGATGGAAACCAGCTACAACCTGGTCGGCGAGGCGGATGATCCGCTGTACATGTTCGACGTCAACCGGCCGGTCAACCAGAACAAGGCCAAGCTGCACGGCTGGGAAATCGGCGGCCAGTACTTCTTCGGTGACAGCGGTTTCGGAATGTTCGCCAACTACACCATCGTCAACGGCGACGTCGGCTTCGACAACACGGTCCTGGATCGCGACCAGTTCGCGCTGCTGGGCCTGAGCGACACCGCCAACCTGATGCTGATGTACGAAAAGTACGGACTGGTCCGCCCGCCTGGCCTGGAACTGGCGCGACGAGTACCTCATCGCGGCGAACCAGAACGGGTCCAACCGGAATCCGTACTACGTCGAGGAATACGAACAGTGGGACCTCAGCGTCAACTACGCGCTGTCGGACCGCTGGTCGGTGGGCTTCGAGGCGATCAACCTGACCGGCGAGGACGTGCGCTGGCACGGCCGCTCGGAGAAGCAGGTGATCAAGCTGGTCGATCAGAGCCCGCGTTACATGCTCGGTGTCCGCTACAAGTTCTAAGGTCCTGCGATACCGCCCTCTCCGGTTATCGTGAAGGATGGGATCGCTGCCTCGGCAGCGATCCCTTTTCACCGGCCAGTCGCCCGCTCCGGCCCTCGGCGGCGGCTCTTCCAATTCCGGCAGGGACGGTGCATAACTCCGCGCACGCCACCCGGTCCCGAATCGCCATGGCACGACACGAACTGCTGAACAACGTCGCCCACAAGGACCTGCGGGTCATCACCCGCTTCGGGCCGGAATTCGGCGACGACGTCGGCATGGTCACCGCGTTCCCGACCGAATTCGCCGAGTTGCAGCGCGAATATCCGATCTTCTTCCGCCGCGACCGCAACCGCGATGGCGCCTGGCAGGCGGTCGCCCTGCTGGGTTTCGACGCACGCGAGAACCTGTTCCTGCGCGAGGGCCGCTGGAACGCCACCTATCTGCCGGGCATCGTCGCCAAGGGGCCCTTCCTGATCGGCTTCCAGGAGCGCAGCGTGGACGGCGAGCTTCGGCGCGAGCCGGTGATCCACGTGGACCTGGATCATCCGCGCGCCAGTTTCAGCGAAGGCGAAGCGGTGTTTCTGCCGCACGGCGGGCACAGTCCCTATCTGGATCATGTCTCGGCGGTGCTGCGCGGGGTCCGCGACGGCATCGAGTCGGGTGCGGCGATGTTCGCCGCGTTACGACTGCGTCTGTCAACTGATCCAGCCGCTGGATCTGGAATTGCAGCTGGACGACCAGCATCGGGTCAGCCTGGCCGGCCTGCATGGCCTGGATCGGGAGCGGCTGGCCGCGCTGGATGCCGGGGCGCTGCACGGACTCCACCGCGCCGGCTATCTGGAAGGGGCCTACCTGATCCAGGCGTCGATGCAGAACCTGCGCCGGCTGATGGCCGAGAAGCAGCGCCGCCTGCGTCAGGCAAAGGCGGCCTGATCGATGCTGTCCGCCGCCGCACCGCTGCCCGAACTGACGCTGTCGCCCGGTGAAAGCGTGCCCGTGCAGGCGCTGATGGCTGGCGGCGAGCCGGCCGTGCTGCGCGGGGTCGCGCGCGATTGGGAACTGGTGAAGGCCGGCAAGGATTCGATGCGTACCGCGATGGATTACCTGCGCGATCACGACAACGGCCAGCCGGTCACCTATTCGTGGGGTGCGCCGGAGGTGGCGGGGAGGCCGTTCTACGGTGCCGGCTTCACCGGCTTGAACTGCGAGGTGCGTCGCGACGGTCTGGGCCAGGTACTCGACGAAATCGCACGGCACGCCGAAGACGAACGACCGCCCACGTACTACGTGGCGTCGCTGCCGGTGGATGGCCGCCTGCCCCGTCTGCGCGCCGGCAACGATCTCGGGCTCGCGGCCCAGGGCATCCACGCACCGCGAGCATCTGGATTGGCAACCGGGTGATCGCGTCGTGCCATTACGACGCCCTGAACAACATCGCCTGCTGCGTCGTCGGCCGGCGCCGATTCACCCTGTTTCCGCCCGAGCAGATCGCCAACCTGTATCCGGGCCCGCTGGCGCCGACACCCGGCGGGCAGGCGGTCAGCGTGGTGGATTTTTCCACACCGGATCTGCAGCGCCATCCGCGCTTCGCCGAGGCCTGGGCGACCGCGCGTGGCGCGGTGCTCGAACCCGGCGACGCGATCTTCATGCCGAGCCTGTGGTGGCACCACGTGCAGGGGCTGGAGCCGTTCAACGTCCTGATCAATTACTGGTGGAGCAGTGCGCCGGCCTATCTGCCGACGCCGATGCACGCGCTGTACCACGCGCTGTGGACGATCCGCGACCGGCCCGAGCGCGAGAAGCGGGGATGGCAGGCGATTTTCGACCACTACGTGTTCGGTGCCGCCGATCAGGCCGGCGCGCATCTGCCCGAGGACGCGCGCGGAGTGTTGGGGCCGCTGGATGAAGCGATGGCGCGGCAACTGCGCGCCATGCTGATCGACAAACTCAATCGCTGATCGGCACGCGCCGGGAGAGGGGACGGATGGAGGCTGGACGGATACGCAGGGTGGTGATTGCCGGCGGTGGCAGCGCGGGCTGGCTGGCGGGCGCCGCGTTGGCGCACCAGTTCCGCGAGCTGCTGGACATCACCCTGATCGAATCCGAGCAGATCGGCACCGTCGGCGTCGGCGAATCGACGGTTCCGCCGATTCGCAGCTTCCATCGCTTCCTGCAGATCGACGAGCAGGAATTCCTGCAAGCCGTGGCCGGCACGTTCAAGCTGTCGATCTCGTTCGAGAACTGGCGCCGGCACGGCGAGCGCTATATCCACCCGTTCGGCATCACCGGGCAGGGCACGCTGGTGTGCGCGTTCCACCACTTTTGGCTGGAAAGCCTGCGTCGCGGGCATGCCTCCGCGCTCGGTGACTTCTGCCTGGAAACCCAGGCGTCGCTGCTGGATCGGTTCGCTCTGGGCGGGCAACCCGCGGTCAACTACGCCTATCACCTGGACGCCGGATTGTATGCGCGCTTCCTGCGCCGGCACGCCGAGCGCAACGGACTCAAGCGGGTCGAGGGCAAGATCCGCGAGGTGCGCCAGGATGCCGGGAGCGGCGACGTGTGCGCATTGCTGCTGGAGGATGGTCAACTGATCGAGGGCGATCTGTTCATCGACTGCACCGGCTTTCGCGGATTGCTGATCGAGCAGACCCTCCGGACCGGCTACGAGGACTGGAACCGCTGGCTGCCCAGCGATCGCGCGGTGGCGGTGCAGACCGAGCCGACCGGCGCGCCGGTGCCGTACACGCGCGCGATCGCGCACGCCGCCGGCTGGCGCTGGCACATCCCGTTGCAGCACCGGGTCGGTTGCGGCCTGGTGTTTTCGAGCCGGCATCTGTCCGACGACGAAGCCAGCGCCAGGCTCCTGGCCGACGTTGGCGCGCCGCCGGTCCGCGATCCGTGGCTGGTGCCGTTCCGAACCGGGCGCCGCCTGCGGGCCTGGAACAGGAACGTGGTGTCGCTGGGCCTGGCCAGCGGTTTCATCGAGCCGCTGGAATCGACCAGCCTGCATCTGGCGATGACCGCGATCGTGCGGTTGATCGAACTGTTCCCGCTCGATGGCATCGACGACGCGCTGGTGCGGCTGTACAACGAGACCAGCCGGATCGAGATGGAGCACGTGCGCGACTTCATCATCCTGCATTACCACGCCAACCAGCGCGAGGAGCCGATGTGGCGCGACTGCCGCCACATGGAATTGCCGGATTCGCTGGCGATCCGCCTGCAGGCGTGGCGCGAGCGCGCGCATGCCTGGCAGGGCGCCAACGAACTGTTCCGCGTCGATTCCTGGACCCACGTGATGCTGGGCCAGGGCCTGCAGCCGCAGGCGCACCATCCGCTGGCGCGTGGCCTGTCCGACCCGGATCTGAAGCGCCTGCTGGACGGCATCCGCGCGCCGATCACGCGGGCGGTGGCGGCGATGCCGGCGCAGCAGGACTTCATTGAACGCTACTGCCCGGCCAACGCCGAGGTGTGGCGGCAACGTCCGGCCCCGGCGCGGGAGCAGCGGGCATGAAAGCGCACGGTCCGCCGTCCGCAAGTCCTTGTCGGGACGGGGATTCTGCGCCGCAGCATGTACTCCGGCGCGGTCGTGTATACAGTGGCCGCAGGCTAGGGACCGGGCCGCGGCAGCGGCTTTCCCGGCGGTATTCGCGGACGCGGATTTTTTTTACCGCCGAAATGGTAGCGCTAACTTTTCGTTCCGGGGACTTCGCATGGCACTGACCGCAGGCATTGAAGAGGCACGCAAAGCCTCAAGGTGGTGGTGTACGACCCGGATGCACGCGTCGTGGTCGCCGGTGCCAGCGCGTCGCTGGCATTGACCAGCGGCGAGGATGGCAGCCGCGAGCAGCATCCGTCGGACTGGGTGCGGGCGATGCAGGAGTGTTTCGACCGCATCGACCCGGCGATCCGCGCACGCGTGGAAGCGCTGGCGGTGTCCGGCCAGCAGCACGGCTTCGTGGCGGTGGACATCGACGGACAGGTGCTGGCGCCGGCCAAGTTGTGGAACGACACCAGCACGGCCGGCGAGTGCGTCGACATCATGGCGGCGGTCGGCGGCGCGCGGCGCGCCATCGAACTGGCCGGCAACCCGATCCTGGCCGGCTATACCGCCTCCAAGCTGCCGTGGACGCGCAAGCATCGTCCCGAGGTTTATGCGCGGCTGGCGACGATCCTGCTGCCGCACGACTACCTGAATTTCGTGCTGACCGGCCAGCGCTTCTGCGAGTACGGCGACGCCTCGGGTACCGGTTGGCTGGACGTGCGCACGCGCGCCTGGTCGGAAGAAATGCTGCGCGCCACCGATCCGGATCGCGATCTGGCGGCCTGCCTGCCGCCGATCGCCGCGCCGGACGCGCTGTTCGACATCGCGCCCGCGATGGCGGCGAAGCTGGGTTTGCCCGCCGCCGTGAAAGTCGCGGTCGGCGGCGGCGACAACATGATGGCGGCCATCGGTACCGGCTGCGTGGCCGAGGGCCGGCTGGCGATGAGCCTGGGCACCTCGGGCACGCTGTTTGCGTACTCCGGCACGCCGGTGGTGGATCCGGCCGGCGCCTGGGCGGCGTTCTGCTCGTCCACCGGCGGCTGGCTGCCGCTGATCTGCACGATGAACTGCACGGTGGCGACCGAGCAGGTCGCGCGCCTGTTCGGCTTCGACGCGCGCGATGGCGATGCGCTCATCCAGGCCACACCGCCGGGCGCCGACGGCCTGGTGATGCTGCCGTTCCTCAACGGCGAGCGCACGCCGGATCTGCCGCTGGGCAAGGGCGTGCTCGCCGGCCTGGACGTGCACAACCTCAGCCCGGCGCATCTGTATCGCGCGGCGATGGAAGGGGCGACCTACAGCCTGAAGTACGGCTACGACGCCTTCGTCCGCGCCGGCATGCGCTTCGACCGCATCGTGCTGACCGGCGGCGGCGCCAACAGCGCCGCCTGGCGGCAATTGGTGCCGATGTGTTCGGCCTGCCGGTGGACGTGCCGCGGCAGGCCGAAGGCGCGGCTTTCGGCGCGGCCCTGCAGGCGCTGTGGGCACGGGGCCGCGCGAACGGCGACCCGGCGTCCATCGCCGACATCGCGCGCGCGCACGTGATGACCGACCCGGCGTTGTCGGCCACTCCCGATCCATCGCGCGGGGAAGCCTATGCCAGCGGCTACCGGCGCTTCCTCCAGTACCTCGATGCCGTCACGCCGCTGCAGCGCGGCTGACGCCTCCCCCTCCAGTAAAACCAAGGAAACCCTCATGAGCACGCAGCCCTTCATCGGCGCCAAGGAATACTTCCCCGGCATCGGCCGCATCCCGTTCGAGGGCCGCGGCTCGGACAATCCGCTGGCCTTCAAGATCTACGACGCGAACCGCAGGATCGGCGACAAGACCATGGCCGAGCATCTCAAGTTCGCGGTCTGCTACTGGCATACCTTCTGCAACGCCGGCCACGATCCGTTCGGCCCCGGCACCCGGCACTTCCCGTGGGAGGCCGGTTCGCCGATGGCCACCGCCGAAGCCAAGGTGGATGCGGCGTTCGAATTCTTCACCAAGCTCGGCGTGCCGTACTGGTGCTTCCATGACGTGGATCTGGCGCCGGATGCGGAAGACATCGCCACCTACGAGAAGAACCTCCGGCACATGGTCGGCCTGGCCGGGGAGCGCCAGCGGGCGACCGGCATGAAGTTGCTGTGGGGCACGGCCAACCTGTTCTCGCATCCGCGCTACATGAATGGCGCTTCGACCAATCCGGACTTCGCCGTGGTCGCGCGCGCGGCGGTGCAGGTGAAGGCGGCGCTGGAAGCCACGGTGGAACTGGGCGGCGAGCATTACGTGTTCTGGGGCGGCCGCGAAGGCTATGCCTCGCTGGTCAACACCCACATGAAGCGCGAGATCGCGCATTTCGCCCGCTTCCTGACCATGGCGCGCGACTACGGCCGCAGCATCGGCCTGAAGGGCAACTTCCTGATCGAGCCCAAGCCGATGGAGCCGATGAAGCACCAGTACGACTTCGACAGCGCCACCGTCGCCGGCTTCCTCAAGGAGCATGGCCTGGAGAAGGACTTCAAGCTCAACATCGAGGCCAACCACGCCACCCTGTCGGGCCACACCTTCGAACATGATCTGCAGGTGGCTTCCGACCACGGGCTGCTGGGCAGCATCGACGCCAATCGCGGCAATGCCCAGAACGGCTGGGACACCGATCAGTTCCCGACCGACCTGTACGACACCGTGGGCGCGATGCTGGTGGTGCTGCGCCAGGGCGGGCTGGAAGGTGGGCTGAACTTCGACGCCAAGGTGCGCCGGGAGTCGACCGATCTGGAGGACCTGTTCCTGGCCCACATCGGCGGCATGGATGCGTTCGCGCGCGGCCTGGAGGTCGCGCACGCGCTGCTGACCGAATCCCCGTGGGAACAGTGGCGTGCCGAGCGCTATGCCAGCTTCGACAGCGGCGCGGGCAAGGACTTCGAAAACGGTAGGCTGGACCTGTCCGGACTGGCGGCGCTGGCCGCCGGGAACGGCGAGCCCAGGCAGATCAGTGGCAAGCAGGAGCGCTACGAGAATCTGCTCAACCACTATCTGTTGCGCTGAGCGGTCGGGCGGCCGCCGCAACGGTCATGAACTGAGCGAGGGGAGGACGGCATGAGCCAGGCGTTGACGGAGAACGAGAACACCCGGCTGATCGTGTTGATCAGCGTGGTGGCGACCATCGGGGGATTCCTGTTCGGATTCGACAGCGGGGTCATCAACGGCACCGTGGACGGCCTGCAGCAGGCGTTCGGATCCAGCAAGGCGGGACTGGGCTTCGAGGTCGCCTCGATGCTGCTGGGGTGCGCGGTCGGCGCGTTCTTCGCCGGCCGGCTGGCCGATCGCTGGGGCCGGCGCAGCGTGCTGATCATCTCGGCGGCGCTGTTCCTGCTGTCGGCGATCGGCGCCGGTGCCGCGCACAGTTCGCTGGTGTTTGTGGCCGCGCGCGTGCTGGGCGGATTCGCGGTGGGCGCGGCCAGCGTGATATCGCCGGCCTACATCGCCGAAGTGGCGCCGGCGCGCTATCGCGGGCGGCTGGCCACGGTGCAGCAGATCGCCATCATCAGCGGCCTGTTCGCCGCGTTCCTGAGCAACTATCTGCTGGCCCGCGCGGCGGGCGCGTCGACCGGGGCGCTGTGGGGCGGCCAGTCGGCCTGGCGCTGGATGTTCTGGATGCAGGCGTTTCCCTCGCTGCTGTTCCTGGTGCTGCTGCTGACCATTCCGGAAAGCCCGCGCTACCTGGTGGTCAAGCGGCGCAAGGACGAGGCGATGCGCGTGCTCACGCGCCTGTTCGGCGCGGGCGAGGCACGCGTCAAGCTGGCCGAGATCGATGCCTCGCTGTCCGAGGACCATCACCGTCCGCGCCTGTCGGATCTCAAGAACAAGGCCACCGGCCGGATTCGTCCGATCGTCTGGGTCGGCATCGGCCTGGCCACCTTCCAGCAGCTGGTGGGCATCAACGTGGTGTTCTACTACGGCGCGGTGCTCTGGCAGGCGGTGGGTTTCTCGGAAAACGACGCCCTGCTGATCAACGTGCTGTCCGGCGCGCTGAGCATCGGCGCCTGCATCGTCACCGTGCTGCTGATCGACCGGATCGGACGCAAGCCGCTGCTGTGGGTCGGTTCGGCCGGCATGGCGGTGTCGCTGGCGCTGGTGGTGTGGGCCTTCGCCAGCGGATCGCTGGTGGACGGCCACCTGCAGCTGCCCGGCGGCATGGGCACGCTGGCGCTGGTGGCGGCCAATCTCTACGTGGTGTTCTTCAACCTGTCCTGGGGACCGGTGATGTGGGTGATGCTGGGTGAAATGTTCCCCAACCAGATCCGCGGATCGGCGCTGGCGGTGGCGGGCGCGGCGCAGTGGACATCCAACTTCGCCATCACCGTGACCTTCCCCATCCTGCTGGCCGCGATCGGCCTGGCGGCGACCTATGGCATCTACCTGGCCGCGGCGGTGATCTCGGTGTTCTTCGTCCTGAGGTACGTGCACGAACCAAGGGCAAGGAACTGGAACAGATGGAGGGCTGAGCCCGGACCGGCGCCGGTGCCGCTATGAGCGGGCCGGCACCGGGAGCGGGAAGGCGTGGTGCGCGGAATCCGTCGATCGCGCGCATCGCG
>OFCY01000070.1_pt1 | contig 19669 bp, 17 predicted proteins | sample 1520981 | NCBI WGS metagenome assembly OFCY01 (sample SAMEA2532533, study PRJEB24079) | metagenome
TCATGCGGGTCGATCCTCGGTTGTGCGGAAAGGGAATACTTCTCTGCAATGGGGATGACCGGTGCGCGGCGCAAGCATGACCGATGGCAGGGCGGGGGCGGCGTTAGAGTTTGCGTGGCGTTGGCGACGGGTGGGAATGCCGCCGGGCAAAAAAAAACGGGCGGCTGGGCCGTCCCGTTTTTCGATGCGGGTGTCGCGCCTGGATCAGGCCGCGGCGTCCTTCAGCTTCTTGAGCGGACGGACCTTCACCTTCACCGAGGCGGGCTTGGCGGCGAACCACTGCTCTTCCTTGGTGAACGGGTTGATGCCCTTGCGCTTCGGCTTGGCCGGCACGTTGATGGCGCTGATCTTCAGCAGGCCCGGCAGGGTGAAGGAGCCTGCGCCCTTCTTGCTGATGGAGGCATGCACGGCGCTTTCCAGCGAAGCCAGCACGGCGCGCACGTCCTTCGCAGCCACGGCGGTGGCTTCAGCGATGTGGGCGACCAGGCCGGACTTGCTCAGCGCTTCCTTGATCGGCTTCGGGGCTGCCGGCTTGGCAGCGGCCTTCGGTGCGGCTTTCTTGGCGGCCTTTTTCGGCGCTGCCTTCTTGGTGCTCTTTGCCATAAGTGTCCTGTTTTTACAGTCTGTAGGTGGGTAATCGGGCCGACCGCGTCGGCAGGCGCAATGTAGGACAAAGAAAACGCGTCGCACAAGTAGCAAAGTGCAAATTCGCCGTCTTTTTTTTGCGGTTTCCGGCGGATGGCGCGAGGGGAAGCGTGGAATCCGCCCTGAAAGCAGCCAACGAGCGTGGCGGTGGCGGTGCGGATACGGGGCGATGGCCGGGCGGATCGCGGTTGGCGATCCGCCCGGCCGCGACGCTCAGTCGTCCTCGGGTTTGGGCTTGTACGCCTCGGACAGCTTCTGCTGGACGTTGGCCGGCACCGGTTCGTAGTGGCTGAAATCCAGGCTGTAGCGGCCCCTGCCGGCGGTCACCGATTTCAGTTCCGCCGCGTAGCCGTCCAGTTCGGACAGCGGCACCTGCGCCCGGACGATGATTTCCCCGCGCACCGTATCGGTGCCATTGATCCGCGCGCGTTTGCTGGACAGCCCGCCGGTGATGTCGCCGACCTGGGCTTCGGGCGCGGCGACCTCCAGGTCCACCACCGGCTCCAGCACCTGCGGGCGCGCCTTGCCGATGGCATCCAGGAACGCCTTCTTGCCGGCGGCGACGAACGCGACCTCCTTGCTGTCGACCGGATGGTGCTTGCCGTCGAGGATCACCACGCGCAGATCCTGCAGGGGATAGCCGGCCACCGCGCCGCTGGCGAGCACCTGGCGCACGCCCTTTTCCACCGCGGGCATGAACTGGCCGGGGATGGTGCCGCCCTTGACCTCGTCCACGAACTCGAAGCCCTGGCCGCGCGCCAGCGGTTCAACCCGCAGCGACACCTCGCCGAACTGGCCGGCGCCGCCGGTCTGCTTCTTGTGCCGGTGGTGGCCGTCCGCCTTCGCGGAGATGGTTTCGCGGTAGGCGATGCGCGGCGGGCGGGTCTTCACCTCGACGCCGTGGCGATCCTTCAGCCGATCCAGCATCACCCGCAGGTGCAGGTCGGACAGGCCGCGGACGACGGTCTCGTTGAGTTCGGCCGAATGCTCGACCACGAACGCCGGATCCTCCTCGGCCAGCTTCTGCAGGGCGGTGGACAGCTTCTGCTCCTGGCCCTTGCTGGCCGCTTCGATCGCCAGGCCGAACATCGGCCGGGGGAAATCCACCGGTGCGAGGTGGATATGGTCCTCGTCGTGGCTGTCATGCAGCACGGCGTCGAAATGCAGTTCCTCGATCTTGGGCACGGCGGCGATGTCGCCGGGGATGGCCTGCTCGATCTCGGCGTGATCCTTGCCCTTGAGCTTGAACAGGTGCGCCACCTTGAACGCCTTCTTGCCGTCGTCGACGAACAGCGAGCCGTCCTTCCTCACCGTGCCCTGGTAGACCCGGAAAATGCCCAGCTTGCCGACGAAGGGATCGTTGACGATCTTGAAAACGTCGGCGATGACGTGCGCCTGCGGATCCGGGCGCGCCTGCACCGCTTCGGTGCCTGCGCCATTGGTGCGCTGGAACGGCGGCGGATTGCCTTCGCCCGGATGCGGGAACAGGCGTTCGGCCACGTCCAGAAGTTTGGATAACCGGCCCCGGTGCGCGCGGACACGAAGCAGACCGGCACCAGGTGCCCCTCGCGCAGGCACTGCTCGAACGCGTCGTGCAGTTCCGCGCCGGACAGGCCGCCTTCGCCGGCATCCAGGAAGTGCTCCATCACCGTTTCGTTGATCTCCACCACCTGGTCGATGATCTTCTGGTGCCAGTCGGCCACCGGCCCAGATGGAATCGCCCTGGGCCTGGCCGAAGCAGTCCACCACCCGGCGGCCGCCGTCGGCCGGCAGGTTGAGCGGCAGCACTTCCGGTCCGAAGGATTCGCGCAGATCGGCCAGCACGCGTGCGCAGTCGGCGCCTTCGTGGTCGATCTTGTTCACCACGATCGCCCGGCACAGGTTGCGCTGGCGGGCGCGCTCCATCAGCCGATGGGTGCCATGGGCCACGCCGGTGTCCGCGTCGACGACGATCAGCGCGGTTTCCACCGCCGACAGCGCCGACAGCGCCGGGCCGCGGAATTCCGGATAGCCCGGCGTGTCGATCAGATTGAGGTGGATGCGTTCGCCGGAGGCCGCCAGGTGATCGGTGCTGGCGATGGCGGTATCGATGGAATGGCCGCGCGCTTTTTCGATCGGATCGTGATCGGATACGGTGGTGCCGCGTTCGATGGTGCCTGCCGTCTGGAGGGTGCCGCCGGCATGCAGCAGGGCTTCGAAAAGCGTTGTTTTGCCGGCGCCAGGGTGGCCTGCCAGGGCCACGTTGCGGATTTGCGGTGTGCTGTACGACATGAGGCCGTTCCTCCCGGGAGTTGGGTCGAAGGGCCGTCATGGCTGTCCGGGCCGGCGCGACCCGTGAGCGTGCGCTCGGCGGGCGGTCATGGCGGGGAGCCAGCATCGGACGCACCGGCGGCGGGGTCAAGTCGCAACGCGCAACCGGCGCTACACGCGCGCGGGTGTAAGCTCCGGGCTCCCCCTGGACGAGGAGCGACAGCCATGGCTTTGAAACGTTACGCGGACGCGGTGTGGAAGGGCGACCTGCAGGCCGGCAAGGGCAACATCAGCACGCCGCAGAGCGGGCTGTTCGATGCCCAGAACTATTCGTTCAAGACCCGCTTCGGCGACGAGAAGGGCACCAATCCGGAAGAACTGCTGGCGGCGGCGCATGCGGGCTGTTTCAGCATGGCGCTGTCGGCGGTGCTGGGGAAGGCCGGATTCACCCCGGAGATCATCCAGACCCGCGCCGAGGCTACGATGGAGCCGGGCATGGATCCGGGACCGACCATCACCGGGATCAAGCTGATCGTGTCGGCCCGCGTGCCCGGCATCAGCGGCGCCCAGTTCGACGACATCGCGAACCAGGCCAAGGCGGGTTGCCTGATCTCGCGCGCGCTGGCGGTGCCGGTGTCGATGGAAGCGACCCTGCTTGCCTGAGCGGAGTGCGCCGGCCTGGAGCGCGTTGTTCCTGCATGGCGCGGGCGGCGGCGGTTGGGAATGGAACCTCTGGAGCGGCGTCTGGCGCGCGCGTGGTGTCACCGTGAGCGCGCCGGATCTGCAACCGGCGGATGCCGGGCTCGAGGTGACGCAATGGGACGACTATCGGCGGCAGGTCGCGGCGTGGCTGGCGGCCCTGCCGCGCCCGCGCGTGCTGGTCGGGGCGAGCATGGGCGGCCTGCTGGCGTTGCAGGCGGCGGAGGACGCCGACGCGCTGATCGCGATCAATCCGTTGCCGCCGGCACCGCTGCACACCGCGTTGCCGGCGCGCGAACGGCCTGCGCGGGTGCCCTGGCGGCGGCATGCGCGGCTGGCTTCCACGCGCCGGTCGATGCCCGAATCCGATTCCGCCTCGGTCCTGTATGCCTTGCGGCGCTGGCGCGACGAATCCGGCGCGGTGCTGCGCACGGCCCAGGCCGGCATCGATATTCCGGTGCCGCGCTGCCCGGCGCTGTTCCTGGCCTCGCGGCAGGACGAGGACGTTCCTGTGCAGGCGGCGCGGCAACTGGCCGGACAGGCTGGCGGCGCCTTCGTCGAACTGCCCGGCGGCCACCTCGCACCATTGTTGGGCCGGGATGCGACGCAGGCCGCGCGGCAAGCTGTCGAATGGCTAAACGCCACCGTCGTGGCCGTTTGAGTTCAGTCTGTTTTCACCCGTCCGACTCGACGATGCGCGCACGCCATCCCGGCGTGGGGAGCTCCGCATGAACCGCCTTTCCACATCCCTGCTAGCGTTCGGCCTGCTGGCGTCCGGCGCCGCTTCGGCGCAGTCCCATTCCGGCGGCTACGGGGATCGCTATTCCACGGGCGAGTACGACTACGCCAGGGTGGTCCGGGTGGATCCGATCATCGAAGGCGATCGCTACGGCGGCCGCACCGTCAGCACCTCGCAGCGTTGCTATTACCGCGACGCGGACGACCAGTATGTCCATGACGACGGCGGCTACCGGAACGATGGTTACTACGGCGACGATGATCGTTATCGCGATGACCGCTATGGCGACGATCGCTACCGCGGCACCGACACCGGCCGCACCGTGGCCACCGTGATCGGCGGCATCGCCGGTGCCGTGCTCGGCAGCAAGATCGGCGACGGCAGTGGCCGCTACGTGGGCACCGCGGTGGGTTCGATGGTCGGCGGCATGGCCGGGCGTTCGATCTACGACAATACCCAACGCAATCGCCAGGCGCGGCGCGGCACGGTCCGGGTCTGCGATCCCGAGCCGGTCAACGGCGGTTACAACGGTTACAACGGTTATAACGGCGACGGTCGGGTCACCGGCTACGACGTGACCTACGAGTACGCCAACCGCACCTATCACACCCGCACCAGCTATCACCCCGGCGATCGGATCCGGGTCAGGGTGGACGTGCGACCGGAGTAAGCCGGCGCATCGTGCAGGGGCCCTTCGGGGCCCTTTCCGTTTTCCGGCGCTTGTTCCGGCGCTTGAACGCACCGGCCATCGAACGCATAGTCGCCCGGATTCACACATACGGGAGCGGGGAATGCGCAGGTGTTTGTTGGCGATGGTATTGGGCGCGATGTCGGGAACGGGCCTGGCGGCGGAGGTCACCGTGCTGACCGCCGATCGCATCCACACCTCTGATCCGCGGCGGCCGCAGGTCCAGGCCATGGCCTGGGATTCGGCGGGCCGGTTGCTGGCATTGGGTGATGCCTCGGAGCTGCGCGCGAAGTATCCGCAGGCCGAACGCGTCGAGGCGGCCGGCAAAACGGTGATTCCGGGACTCATCGATGCGCACGGCCACCTGATGGGGCTGGGCTTCGCGCTCATGCGCGCGGATCTGACCGGTACCCGCAGCAAGCAGGAGATCGTGGAGCGCCTGCGCACCTACGCGCGGCAATTGCCGAAGGACGCCTGGCTGCTGGGCGGTGGCTGGGATCAGAACGACTGGCCCGGGAAGCAGTTCCCGACCGCCGCGGATCTGGATGCCGCATTCCCGGATCGCCCGGTCTGGCTGGAACGCGTGGACGGCCATGCCGGCTGGGCGAATTCGGCGGCGTTGCGCGCGGTGGCGGCGAAATCCGCCCGGTCGCTGGAAGGAGACTGGCAACCGGATGGCGGCCGCATCGAGCGCGCCGGCGGCAAGCCCACCGGCGTGTTCGTCGACGGCGCGATGGGACAGGTGTACGCGGTGATTCCGCCCGCCGATGACGCGACCCGCGAGCAGGCGGCCGCCAAGGCGTTCGAAGCGGCGGTGCGGCATGGACTGACCGGCGTGCACGACATGGGCGTGTCGCGCGAGGACCTGGCCCTGTTCAAGCGCTTCGCCGATCAGGGCCGGCTGCCGCTGCGGGTGGACGCCTATGCCGACGGCGACGGAAAAGCGCTGGCGGATCTGTGCGCCAACGGGCTCTACCGGCATTCCGGTGGACGCCTGGAGATGCGCGGAGTGAAGCTGTACATCGACGGCGCACTGGGCAGCCGGGGCGCGGCCATGCTGGAGGAATACAGCGACGATCACGGCAACCGCGGCCTGCTGGTCACCGACCCGGCAAGCTACGAGGCCTCGGTGCGCAAGGCGCGCGGATGCGGCGTGCAGGTGGCGACCCACGCGATCGGCGATCGCGGCAACCGGATCGTGCTGGACACCTACGAGAAGGTGCTGGGCGATGGCGCGGGCTCGGATCACCGCTGGCGCATCGAGCATTCGCAGATCGTCGCGCAAGAGGACATCCCGCGGTTCGCCAGGCTCGGCGTGATCGCCTCGATGCAGCCGACTCATGCGACCTCGGACATGCCCTGGGCGGAGGATCGGGTCGGTCCGCAGCGCATCCTCGGCGCTTACGCCTGGCAGCGCTTCCTGCACAGCGGCGCGCGGCTCGCGCTGGGTTCGGATTTCCCGGTGGAATCGGTGGATCCGCGGCTGGGCCTGCATGCGGCGGTGACCCGCCAGGATCGCGACGGCCAGCCGCCGGTGGCTGGCAACCGGATCAGCGGCTCAGCGCCGCCGAGGCGGTGCGCGGCTTCACCGCCGATGCCGCCTGGGCGGGACGCGACGAGAAGGAAGTCGGCCAAACTGGGCGCCGGGGCTGCGCGCGGATTTCGTGATCCTCGACGAGGATCCGTTGGCGGTGCCGGCCGCGCAGTTGGACGAACTGCATATCCGTTCCACCTGGGTGGACGGCAAGCCGGTCTACGAGGCGCGTTGAAAGAGGTGCCGCGCGTGATTGGCGCGCGCGGCACCTGCTGCTTCATTCGGAACCAGGCGGTGAAGCCGTCCCCGGTCACCAGTCCAGCGTGCCGCTGACCACCGTGCGCACGTGGCCGCCGGACCAGACGTCGCCGTTCTCGTCCACGTGCAGTTGCAGGCGGGCATCGTGGCCGACCTCGCGGCCCTGGCTGACGGTGTAGCGGGTGCGGCCGGCGGGCAGCGCGCCGCGTTCGGCCAGCCAGGCGGCCAACGTCGCGTTGGCGGCGCCGGACGCGGCGTCCTCGAACACCGCCGGCGCGCCGACGAAGGCACGCACCACCAGATCGTAGTCCTGGCCGGTGTCGGCCCGGGCGTAGGCGCATACGCCCATGCTGTCGGTGGCCGTGGCCAGAGCGGCGATCGCGTTCCAGTCGGGCGCGGCCGTGCGCAGCGTGTGTTCGTCGCGGACTTCGGCCAGCCACCAGCGGCGGCCGCCATCGACCAGCGCCGGCGGCAGCGCGCCTGCGGGCAGACCGGTGAGCGCGGCGCGCAGTTGGGGATCATTCGCCGGTTCGCCGGTTTTCAGCACGCGGGCGCGCGGGGTGCGCACGGCGATGCTGCGCGCCCCACCGTCGCCATCCACCCGCAGCGGCAGGCGGCCGGCAATGCCTTCCTGCACCAGCAGGCCATCGCGCGGCGCCGCCAGACCGGCTTCCAGCACCACGTGGGCGGTGCCCACGCTGGGGTGGCCGGCGAATGGCACCTCGCGGCGAGGACTGAAGATGCGCAGGCCGTAGCTGGCTTCCGCCGACGGCGCGGGGAACACGAAGGTGGTTTCCGGCAGACGGGTCCAGCGGGCGATCGCCTGCATGGCGTCATCGTCCAGGCCATCGGCGTCCAGGACCACGGCGAGCGGATTGCCGGCACCGGGGCGGTCGGCGAACACGTCCAGTTGGACGTAGCGGCGAAGGGTCATCGGGGGAATCTCGGTGGGGGCGCGCAGCTTACCAAGTCGCGCTGCCGGCGATGACCGCCTGCACCTGTCCGCCGATCCAGATATCGCCCGCGGCATCGAGCTCCACCGTGACCCGTCCGTCGCGCCCCAGTTCGCGGCCCTGGCTGGCGATGTAGCGGCCGTGCCGGCCCGGAAAGCGGGCTGCGGCGTGCAGCGCCGCGCCGATGGCGGCATTCGCGCTGCCGGTCACCGGATCCTCCGGTATGTCGTCGGCGGGGCAGAAGGCGCGCACGGCGATCTCGTGTCCCGGCTCCGCCTCCGCCGCGACCCGGCCGAACACCGCCAGGCCGATCGCGCCGGTGGCACGGCTCAGCGCGTCGATGGCGGGAAGGTCGGGCGCCAGGGCACGCACGGCGGCAGCGTTCTCCAGTTCCACCAGCCACCACGAGGGACCGTTGTTCCAGAGCGCGGCGGGCAGTGGGCCGAGCGGGAGCGGCGCGAGCACGGTGGCGAGCAGGGCATGCGCCTGCGTGGTCACTGGCTGCGGACGCGCCGTCGGCGCGCGCAGCCGCACCCGCCGGTCCGCGCTGCGGCCTTCCACCCGCACCGGCAGCAGGCCGGCTTCGCATTCCTGCACCAGCGCGCCGGTTTCCGGCGCCAGCCCGGTTTCCAGCGCCGCCCAGGCCGCGCCGATGCTGGGATGGCCGGCGAACGGCAGTTCCCGGCGCGGAGTGAAGATGCGGATGCGATAGTCGGCCTCGGCCGAAGTCGGCGGCAGGAAGAAGATGGTTTCGGACAGCCGGGTCCAGGCGGCGAAGGCTTGCATGGCCGCGGCATCCAGATCGGCCGCGTCCAGCACCACCCCCAGTGGATTGCCGGCGCCGGGGCGATCGGCGAAGACGTCGAGCTGCAGATAGCGGCGAGGGCGCATGGATCGTTGTCCGTCGGTGCCGGTCCGGGCCAAATTCGGCGGGGCGTTCGGCTAGAATCGAGGGTTCACGCCCGAATGTTTCGGGCATTTCCCCGCCATTCTATCCATGCCCTCCGCCCCTATCGCGCCTGATCCCTGGATCGTCCTCAAGTTCGGTGGCACCTCGGTGTCCCGTCGTCATCGTTGGGACACGATTGGCCGGCTGGCGAAAAAACGGGCGGACGAACAGGGCGCGCGCGTGCTGGTGGTGGTGTCGGCGCTGTCCGGCGTCACCAACGAGCTGACCGCGATCGCCGACGGCGCGGCCGACAGCGCCGAGCGCGTCGCGAAACTGGAACAGCGCCACCGCGAATTCGTCGCCGAACTGGAGCTGGACGCCGACGCGGTGCTCGGTACCCGGCTGGCGGCGCTGCGCGATCTGCTGACCGATTCGCGTGCCGCGGCCCGCAGCCTGGACTGGCAGGCCGAGGTGCTGGCGCAGGGCGAACTGCTGTCCTCCACGTTGGGCGCGGCCTACCTGAAGTCGCAGGGGCTGGATTTCGGCTGGACGGACGCGCGCCACTGGCTGCAGGCCAGCATCCTGCCCAACCAGAGCGCGTGGGCGCAGCGCCTGTCGGTGTCCTGCGCGACCGCGCCGGACCAGGACTGGCGGCGCGCCTTCGCCGCGCAGGACTGCGCGATGCTGCTGACCCAGGGCTTCATCGCCCGCCACGGCGACGGCGGCACGGCGGTCCTGGGCCGCGGCGGTTCGGATACCTCGGCGGCCTATTTCGGTGCATTGCTGGGCGCACGCCGGGTGGAAATCTGGACCGACGTGCCCGGCATGTTCAGCGCCAACCCGCGCGAAGTGCCGGATGCGCGCCTGCTGACCCGGCTGGACTATTACGAAGCACAGGAAATCGCCACCACCGGCGCCAAGGTGCTGCACCCGCGCTCGATCAAGCCGTGCCGCAACGCCGGCGTGCCGATGGCGATCCTGGATACCGAGCGTCCCGATCTGCCGGGCACCAGCATCGACGACAAGGCCGCCACGGTGCCGGGCGTGAAGGCGGTGAGCCGGCGCAACGGCATCGTGCTGGTGTCGATGGAAGGCATCGGCATGTGGCAGCAGGTCGGCTTCCTGGCCGACGTGTTCGCCCGCTTCAAGAAGCACGGCCTGTCGGTGGACCTGATCGGCTCGTCGGAAACCAACGTCACCGTGTCGCTGGATCCCAGCGAGAACCTGGTCAGCACCGACGTGCTGGCGGCGCTGTCGGCGGATCTGGCCGAAGTGTGCCGGGTCAAGGTGATTGCGCCGTGCACGGCGATCACCCTGGTCGGCCGCGGCATGCGCTCGCTGCTGCACAAGCTGTCGGACGTGTGGGCGATGTTCGGCCGCGAACGCGTGCACCTGATTTCGCAGTCGTCCAATGACCTCAACCTGACCTTCGTCATCGACGAGGCCACCGCCGACGGCATGCTGCCGGTGCTGCACGCCGCGCTGATCGACAGCGGCGCGATGCCCACCGACGAGACCAGCGTGTTCGGTCCGAGCTGGCGCGAGATCAACGGCGCGATCCGCCGCCGCGGCACGCCGTGGTGGCAGGCGCCGAAGGAACGCGAGCGCCTGCTGTCGCTGGCCGCCGTCGGCACCCCGCGCTACGTCTACCATCTGCCGACCGTGCGGGCGCGCGCCCGTGCGCTGGCCGGCATCACCGCCATCGATCGCCGCTTCTATGCGATCAAGGCCAATTCGCATCCGGCGGTGCTGCGTGCGATCGCCAGTGAAGGCTTCGGCCTGGAATGCGTGTCGCAGGGCGAACTGGAGCGCGTGTTTGCGGAAGTGCCTTCGCTGGCGCCGCAGAACGTACTGTTCACCCCCAGCTTCGCGCCGCGGGGAGAGTACGAATTCGCGTTGTCGCGCGGAGTCATCGTCACCCTCGACAATGTCGAGGCGCTGCGGAACTGGCCCGAGGTGTTCCGGGGCCGCAAGCTGTGGGTGCGCATCGATCTGGGACGCGGCGACGGTCACCACGACAAGGTCAAGACCGGCGGCAAGACCTCCAAGTTCGGCCTGCCGCTGGCGCGCCTGGATGAGTTCCTGGCCACCGCGCGCGAGCTCGACATCCGCATCGTCGGCCTGCATGCGCACCTGGGCAGCGGCGTGGAGACACCGCTGCACTGGAAGCAGGTCAGCGACGAACTGGGCGGACTGGCCGATCAGATTGGCACCGTCGAGAGCATCGACATCGGCGGCGGCCTGCCGATTCCGTACGCGGCCGAGGACGAGCCCTTCGATCTGGAGTCCTGGGCGACCGGACTGGCCGAGATCAAGGCCGCGTATCCCGCCTACCAGCTGATCATCGAACCGGGCCGCTACCTGGTGGCCGAATCGGGCGCGCTGCTGACCCGCGTCACCCAGGTGGTGGAGAAGCAGGGCATCCGCCGGGTCGGCGCGGACGCGGGCATGAACGCGCTGATCCGTCCGGCGCTGTACGACGCCTGGCACGACGTGGCCAACCTGAGCCGGTTGGGCGACACGCTGGAGGACAGCTTCGACGTGGTCGGCCCGATCTGCGAATCCAGCGACGTGTTCGGCAAGCGCCGGCGTCTGCCGGCGGCGACCGCCGAGGGCGACGTGCTGGTGTTCGCCGATGCCGGCGCCTACGGCTTCTCGATGGCCAACACCTACAACCTCCGCGATCTGCCGGCGGAGGAAGTGCTCGACGGGGCCGCGGGCGATGAAACCGCGCGCTGAGTTCGTGCTGACCACGGCGGCCATCGCGCTGGCGCTGGCGATCATCGCCTTCGTGGCGATGCTTCACCAGTGGAATGTCTCGCAATGGCCGGCCGGAGCACTGGAGGCGCTGAAATGGGCGCCGGCGGCGTTCTTCGCCGCGTTGCTGGGGGCGTTGGGCACCACGGCCTGGCATCGCCGCGCACTGGCGCGCCAGCGGCGCTGGTCGGCTGGGGGCATGACCCTGCGCACGTTACTATTGTCCTATCTGGCGTTCCCGCTTTTCCTGTTCGTGGGTCGCCGCCGTCTCCGCCAGCGATCAGATCTGGGCGGCCAGCCCGGCGCCGGTCGAAGACAGCCTGTCCTGGCTGCCGCTGACCATGCTGCTGTTCACCATGTTCGCCATCGTGCTGGGCGCGGTGCCCGCTTTCATCCTCGAATACTTCGTCAGCCGCCGCTACCTGCGCCGGCAGGCCGCCGTCACCACAGGTTCCGCATGAGCAATTTCGATCGTTCCTCCCTCCGCTGTTTCCGGTTCGTCCGTTGTTCCCTCGATCCGGAAACCGGCATCGCGCGCCTGGTCTACGCCTTCGACGACGGCCCGGAGCTGACCGAGACCGTCACTTTTCCCGGCGCGCCCTTCACCCTGGACGCGCAGCGGGCGCAGGCCGCGCAGCAGGCGCTGCGGCTGCTGCACCTGCTGACCGGCGTGAGTTACTACAAGGCCGCGGTGCCGCCGGAAATCCGCATCGACGACTACGCCATCGACGCCGATACGGCGGCGATGATGGAAGAGATCTACGTCAACGGACTGGGCGAGTTCGCCTATCGCAACGGCCTGGATCTGCATGCCGGGTGCGCTTCCCGGTCGGCAAGACCGAGCCGGATGCGCCGGCAGCGGCGCTGGGTCTGCGCCGGCACGCGCTGGTCGCGATCGGCGGCTACCAATAATTCGCTGGTCAGCATCGAGGCGCTGCGCGGCGCGGGCGTCGAGCAGACCGTCACCTGGGTGGGCGGCTCGCAACTGATCGCCGCGTGCGCTGCGCGCACCGGCCTGCCGACCTTCAACCTGGGGCGCGCGCTGGCGCCGGAACTGTTCGAGTACAACCGGCAGGGCGCCTGGAACGGCCATATCCCGGTCACCGCGATCAATTCGGCGATCATGGTGCTGGCGGCGCTGCTGCAGGACGCCGACCAGGTGGTGTTCTCCAATGAGCGCTCGGCCAGCTACGGCAGCGTCATCCCCGGCACCGGCGAAGTGAACCACCAGTGGTCCAAGGGCTGGCGCTGCGAGCAGTTGCTGGGCGACTACGTGCAGCGGCACGTGGCCGCGGACCTGCACTACTACTCGCTGTTGCGGCCGCTGTCCGAACTGGCGGTGGCGCGGCAGTTCGCCCGCACCGATCACTACGACGCGCATTTCTCCAGTTGCAACCGCAACTTCCACATCCTCGGCGAGCGCCCGGTGAACCGCTGGTGCGGCGTCTGCCCGAAGTGCCACTTCGTGTTCCTGGCGCTGGCGCCGTTCATGCCCAAGCCGCGCCTGGTCGGCATCTTCGGCCGCAACCTGCTGGACGACCCGGGCCAGATCGGCGGCTTCGACGCGCTGCTGGAATACCAGGACCACAAGCCGTTCGAATGCGTCGGCGAAGGCCAGGAATCGCGCGCGGCGATGGCCGCGCTGGGCGAACGCCCGGAATGGCGCGAGGACGCGCTGGTGGCGCGTTTCAACCGCGAAATCCGGCCGCAGCTGGATCCGGGCGAACTGGCGATCGCACCGTTGCTGGTCGTCGGCGGCGAGCACCGCATCCCCGCCGCGCTGTGGGAGCGCCTGCGTGCGAATTTCGCAGCTTGAGGGACACCGCGTCGCATTGTGGGGCTGGGGCCGGGAAGGCCGCGCCGCCCATGAGGCGATCCGCGCGCGCCTGCCCGCGTTGCCGCTGACGCTGTTCTGCAGCCCGGCCGAGGCCGCCGACGCGGAAGCGCTCGGCGACAGCCAACTGCACATCGCCACCGCCGTCGATGCGGACGCCTTGTCCGCCTTCGGGATCGTGGTGAAGTCGCCAGGCATCAGTCCCAACAAGCCGGAAGCGCTGGCGGCCGCGGCGCGCGGCACCCGCTTCATCGGCGGCACCACGCTGTGGTTCGGCGAACATGGCGATGCGGATGGCGTGGCGCCGCGCACGATCTGCGTGACGGGCACCAAGGGCAAGAGCACCACCACCTCGCTGCTCGCGCACCTGTTGCGCGCCGCCGGCCACCGCACCGCGCTGGCCGGCAACATCGGCCTGCCGCTGCTGGAAGTGCTGGACCCGCGACCGGCGCCGGAGTACTGGGCCATCGAACTGTCCAGCTACCAGACCGGCGACGTCGCCGCCAGTGGCGTGCGCCCGGACGTGGCGGTGGTCCTTAATCTGTTTCCCGAACATCTGGACTGGCATGGCAGCCAGGCGCGCTATGTCGAGGACAAGCTGGCCCTGGTGACCCGCGCGCATCCGCGCGTGGCCGTGCTCAACGCGACCGATCCGCAACTGGCCGCGCTTTCACTCCCGCACAGCGAGGTCCACTGGTTCAACACTCCGCAGGGCTGGCACCTGCGCGGCGACGATCTGTACCGCGGCGAGCGGCGGGTGATGGATACGACCTCGGTGCCGGTGCCCGGCCGGCATAACCGCAGCAACCTGTGCGCCGTGCTGACCGCGCTGGAAGCGGCGGGCATTGACGGCGTTGCTGTCGCCCACGCGGCGAGGGATTTCCGGCCGTTGCCCAATCGCCTGCAGACCCTGGGCGAACGCGACGGCTATACCTACGTTAACGATTCGATCAGCACCACGCCGCACGCCAGCCTGGCGGCGCTCGAGTGCTTTTCCGGCCAACCCCTCGCGCTGCTGGTCGGCGGCCATGATCGCGGCCTGGAATGGGACGGATTCGCCGCCCGCATGGAACACGAAGCCCCGCAGGTGATCGTCACCATGGGTGCCAACGGGCCGCGCATCCACGCCTTGCTGGCGCCGCTCGCGGCGGCGGGCCGTTTCGTCCTTCTGGCGGCGGAGAGCCTGCCGGACGCGATGGGGCAGGCGCGCGCGCGCCTGCCCGCGCCTGGCGTCATCCTGCTGTCGCCGGGCGCCCCCAGCCTACGGTCCCTATCGCGACTACGTGGCACGCGGGCGCCATTTCGCCGAACTGGCCGGGTTCGATCCGGCGCTGATTTCGGCGATTCCCGGCATCGGCATCGCCTGAGTACAACCGGTTCGCCACTGCACACCCGCGGTGCCCGGACCGGCGTACACTCCGCCGGTCTTTCCTCGCGAGGAACTGTCATGCGTCCGTTGTCCGTGTTGGCGGCCCTGCTGGCCGTGTTGTGGATGTCCCCGCTGCTTGCCGCACCGCAGGCCAAACCGCTGGAATGGAAGGTCGGTGAGCAGACCTTTTCCGGCTTCCTGGTTTACGACGACGCGAGCAAGGAACCGCGTCCGGGCCTGCTGATGGTGCCGGACTGGCTGGGCGTGACCGACGATGCGGTGGCCAAGGCCAGGCAGGTCGCCGGTGACGACTACGTGGTGCTGGTGGTCGACATGTACGGCAAGGGCGTGCGCCCGCAGAATCCGGATCAGGCGCTGGCCCAGGTCAAGCCGCTCTATGCGGATCCGGCGGTGATGCGCGCCCGCATGAACGCCGCGCTCGCGGCGCTGAAGGGACAGGCCGGCAAGGCGCCGCTGCAGGCGGGAAAGATCGGTGCGTTCGGTTTCTGCTTCGGTGGCTCGTCGGTGCTGGAGCTGGCCCGTAGTGGCGCCGAAGCGTCCGGCGTGGTGACTTTCCATGGCGGCCTGGACACCCAATCGCCGGCGAAGGCCGGCGCGGTGAAGACGCCGATCCTGGTCCTCAACGGTGCCGAGGATCGTGGTACCGCGCCGCACATCGCGGCGTTCGAAAAGGAAATGAACGAGGCCGGCGCCGACTGGCAGTTCGTCAACTTCAGCGGCGCGGTGCACTGCTTCGCGCTGGAGAACGCCAACCGGCCGCCGGGCTGTGTCTACAACGCGCGCGCGGCCAAGCGCGCCTACCGGATGATGGACGACTTCTTCGAGGAAGTGTTCGGCGATTGATCCCGCGCCACCGCGATCGCCGCGGCGATCGCGGCACGTGCCTGCGGGCTGTTGCGCCAGCAGGTCGTGCCCAGCATGGCGGCGATCTGCGCGTTGATGTCCGCGGGCGTGGCCTGTGCCAGATCGACGAGCGTGTGGTAGCCGCTCTGTTCCAGTCGCGTTATCACGGTAGGGCCCACGCCGCGTGCGGCCAGCAGTCGTTCGCGCTCGTGCGCGGCGAACGGCATCAGTGGCTGCGTTCCACCGCGTAGCGGGCCAGGCCACGCAGCGCGGCGACGGCTTCGTTCTCGGCCAGGCCGTCGAGGCAACGCTCGGCGGCGTCGGCGTATTCGCGGGCGCGCTGCTGGCTGTATTCCAGTCCGCCGGTCGCACGGATGGCCGCCAGCACCTCGGGCATCGCGGTGGCGTCGCCTTCCTGCACGATGACGCGCAGGCGGGCGGCGGTCGCGGCATCCGAATGGCGGATGGCATGGATCAGCGGCAGGGTCGCCTTGCCCTCGGCGAGATCGTCGCCCAGGTTCTTGCCCAGGTCGGAAGCATCGGCGGTGTAGTCCAGCACGTCGTCGGCGATCTGGAAGGCATAGCCGAGGTTCATGCCGTAGTCGTACAGGCGCTGCTGGGTCGCCGCGTCGACCCGCGACGCCAGCGCGCCCAACTGGGTGCCGGCGGCGAACAGCACCGCCGTCTTGCGCTCGATGACCCGCAGGTAGGCGGCTTCGTCGGTATCCGGATTGTGCACATGCAGCAGTTGCAACACCTCGCCCTCGGCGATGCGGTTGGTGGTGTCGGCCAGGATCCGCATCACGTCCATGCGGTCCAGTTCCACCATCAGCTGGAAGCTGCGCGAATACAGGAAATCGCCGACCAGCACGCTGGGCGCGTTGCCCCACAATGCGTTGGCGGTGCTGCGGCCGCGGCGCAGGTCCGACTCGTCCACCACGTCGTCGTGGAGCAGGGTGGAGGTATGGATGAATTCGATGATGGCCGCGAGCTGGTGATGATCGGGGCCGACAGGGCCCGTGGCCCGTCCGGCCAGCGCCACCAGCATCGGACGCAGGCGCTTGCCGCCGGCGGAGACGATGTGGTCCGCGATCTGGTTGATCAGCACCACGTCCGAGGCCAGCCGGCGCCGGATCAGGGCATCAATGGCGTCCATGTCCGCCGCGGCGAGGGACTGGATCTGGGGCAGGGCCAGGGCGGAACGCGGGGATTCGACGACGGACATGGGAAATCGGGCAGGGAAGTGTCTGAATTATAAGGCGGGCGGGACAGGGAATTCCTACAGGACGTCACGGAGCCACCTGATGGTCAGGCCGGCATGGGTATACTTCACTGGTCCATGCCCGCGTCCGGCGGGCGATCACTAACGGAAATCAGCGCTATGGCCCGCGGCATCAACAAAGTCATCCTGGTCGGCAATCTCGGCAACGACCCCGAAACCAAGTACACCCAGGGAGGCATGGCCATCACCCGGATCAGCTTGGCCACCACCAGCGTCCGCAAGGATCGCGACGGCAACCAGCAGGAACGCACCGAATGGCACCGCGTGGTGTTCTTCGGCAAGCTTGGCGAGATCGCCGGCGAATACCTGCGCAAGGGCAGCCAGGTGTATGTGGAAGGCTCGCTCCGCTATGACAAGTACACCGGCCAGGATGGCGTGGAGAAGTATTCCACCGACATCATTGCCGACGAGATGCAGATGCTGGGTGGCCGCGGTGAAGGCGGCGGTGGCGGCGGCATGGACCGCCCGCAGCGTCCGCAGCGGCAGGAGTATTCCCAGCAGGCCCCGCGCCGGCAGGCCCCGGCCCAGCAGCCCGCGCCCATGGACGATTTCGCCGACGACGATATTCCGTTCTGAGGCCTGGCTTCACCTCCAGGCATTATCGGAAAACCCGCCGGCCGGCGGGTTTTCCGTTTTCCAGGATACGTTCAGGGGTTCATGCGCCTTTACCGGCCCCAATCGTTACAATCCCCCGATGCCCGTCCGGACTGGCCGGCAGGGCATCCAATCAGGGTTTGGCGCCGTTCGCGCAGGGTCGCGAAACAGGTTTCCGAACCATCGTTTCAACATATAGAAATAGAACTGGACGAGGTGAGATGTGACGACATGGCTGGTAACCGGCGGGGCAGGTTTCATCGGCGGCAACTTCGTGCTTCGCGCCGTTGCCGATGGCATCAAGGTAATCAACCTGGATGCGCTGACCTATGCGGGTAACCTGGACACCTTGTCCGCGCTGGATGGCAATACGAACCACGTCTTCGTCGAAGGCGACATCGGTGATTCTGCGCTGGTCGCGTCGCTGTTGGCGGAGTACCGGCCGGATGCGGTCGTGAATTTCGCCGCCGAGAGCCATGTGGATCGCTCGATCGACGGTCCCGGCGCCTTCATCCAGACCAACGTGGTCGGTACCCTGGGGCTGCTCGAAGCCGTCCGCGACCACTGGCGTTCGCTGCCCGAAGGGGACAAGGAACGTTTCCGCTTCCTGCACGTGTCCACCGACGAGGTCTACGGCTCGCTGGGTGAAACCGGAAAATTCACCGAAACCACGCCGTATGCCCCGAACTCGCCCTATTCGGCTTCCAAGGCCGCATCGGATCACCTGGTGCGCGCGTTCCATCACACCTATGGCCTGCCGACCCTGACCACCAACTGCTCCAACAACTACGGTCCCTATCATTTCCCCGAGAAACTGATCCCCTTGATCATCCAGCGGGCGCTCGCGGGTGAGCCGCTGCCGGTCTACGGCGACGGCAAAAATGTCCGGGACTGGCTGTTCGTCGGCGATCACTGCTCGGCCATCCGCAATGTCCTGCAGAAGGGGCGCGTGGGCGAGACCTACAACGTCGGCGGCAATGCGGAGCGACAGAACATCGAAGTGGTGGAGACGATCTGCCGTCTGCTCGATGAGCGCCGGCCGCGCGCCGATGGCCAGCCCCGCAGCAGCCAGATCACCTTCGTGACCGACCGCCCCGGGCACGATCGCCGCTACGCCATCGACGCCTCCAAACTGCGTGACGAATTGGGGTGGGAACCGCAGCACACCTTCGAACAGGGCATCACCGAGACGGTGGACTGGTACCTGGCGAACCAGGATTGGGTGAACCGCGTGCTGGACGGGAGCTACCGCCTGGAACGCATTGGTACGACGGCTTGATAAGGAAATCCGCATGAGCACACGCAAGGGCATCATCCTGGCCGGGGGATCCGGCACCCGCCTGTATCCCATCACCCGGGCCATCAGCAAACAGCTGCTGCCGGTCTACGACAAGCCGATGATCTACTACCCGCTCAGCGTGCTGATGCTGGCGGGAATCCGCGAGGTGCTGATCATCAACACGCCGCACGAGCAGGCGCTGTTCCGCAACCTGCTCGGGGACGGTTCTCAGTGGGGCATGCGGATCGAGTATGCCGTACAACCCAGTCCGGACGGATTGGCGCAGGCGTTCCTGATCGGCAAGGAGTTTCTCGCCGGCGGGCCCAGCTGCCTGGTACTGGGCGACAACATCTTCCACGGTCATGGGTTCAGCCAGACCCTCAAGCGTGCCGATGCGCGGACTGAAGGCGCCACCGTGTTCGGCTATTGGGTGCGGGATCCGCAGCGCTATGGCGTGGCCGAGTTCGATGCCAACGGAACCGTCGTCGGTATCGAGGAGAAGCCGGCCAAGCCGCGTTCGAATTACGCGGTCACCGGCCTGTATTTCTATGATGGCCGTGCCAGCGACTATGCCGCTTCGCTGCGGCCATCGCCGCGCGGCGAATTGGAGATCACCGATCTCAACCGCCGCTACCTGGAAGACGGCAGCCTGCATCTGGAGCCGCTCGGACGCGGCTACGCCTGGCTGGATACCGGAACCCATCAGTCGCTGCTCGAGGCATCCACCTTCATCGAAACCATTGAGGCGCGCCAGGGACTGCGGGTCTGCTGTCCAGAGGAAATCGCCTACAGCAATGGCTGGATCGATGGCGAGCAGTTGCAGCGACTGGCCCAGCCCTTGTCGAAAAATGGTTATGGCGAGTATTTGTTGAACCTTCTGAACCGCGGAGCTGTACCTTGAAGATAATTGAGACCAATTTGCCGGGTTGCGTCGTGATCGAACCGGCCGTCTTCGGCGACGATCGCGGCTTCTTCTACGAAACCTGGAACGCCGAGCGGTTCGGCCAGCACGGTCTGCCTACCCGGTTCGTGCAG
>OFCY01000071.1_pt1 | contig 19423 bp, 19 predicted proteins | sample 1520981 | NCBI WGS metagenome assembly OFCY01 (sample SAMEA2532533, study PRJEB24079) | metagenome
ATTTCGTCAAGGACATCGGCGGCGGCGTGCTGCTGCGCGGCCTGCGCGCGGTCTCGGATTTCGAGTACGAATTCCAGTTGGCCAGCATGAACCGGCACCTGATTTACCGAAGTGGAAACCCTGTTCCTCACCCCCGCAGAGCAGTACGGCTTCATCTCGTCCTCGCTGGTACGCGAAATCTCGCGGCTGGGCGGGGACGTGTCCGGTTTCGTGACCGCCGACGTGGCCGCCGCCATGAAGGCGCAATGGCGCCGCACCTGAACCGCGTGCTTTTGTGGCACGATCCTTCCTACACCGACTTTTTGAGGGGACAGAACCATGACCAACATCGCCACACGACTGCTGCTGATCGCCTGCCTGGTGGTGCCGTTCGCCGCGTGCAAGAAGGAAGAGGCCAAGCCGGTCGAGGCCGCCGAAGCAGCGCTGGTCGTTCCCGCCAAGGACGATGACGCCGGCTGGCGTACCTATCTGTCCGAAGTGGTGACCCGCAACATGGGCACCATCACCAACACCCCGTTCCTGTATTACCTCCCGCCGGAATCGGATCCGGAATTCCAGGCCAAGTACGACCGTTCGCTGGAACAGGCCAAGAACGCGATCGCGCGCGGCATCGTCGGCGGCAACCTGCTGGCGTTCGGTTCCTCCGCTTCCAGCCGCATGGCGGATCTGGTGGTCGCCTCGTTCCAGGGTGTCGAACCCGACACCATGAAGGGCGTGCGCGTGGTCTTCATCGGCGACGCCGCCGATGGCGAACGCGTCAAGGCGGCCGTCGCCCGGCCGGCGTGGACTACGTCTTTGTGAAGCCAAGTAACAAGCTCCGCGCGTGGCCGCCCTCGCGGCCACGCCTTTGCGGGGGCGTGACGCCCCCGCGAAAGCGGGGCTCCCGGAATCGAGAAGTCCCCCGCAATGTCCCTCAAGATCAACGAACTCTGCGTCAACTGCGATGTCTGCGAGCCGGCCTGTCCCAACCAGGCCATCTCGATGGGCGAGACGATCTACGTGATCGATCCGGCGCGCTGCACCGAATGCGTCGGCCATCATGACGAACCGCAATGTGTCGTCGTTTGCCCGGTCGAATGCATCGACCCGGATCCGGCGTATCCTGAGACCCAGGAGCAGCTGCTGGCCAAGTTGCGCCGGCTGCAGGGCAGCTGACGCGGGAGGGCCGCCAACAGGTACCCGTCAGGAGATGTCGTGAAAGCACGCCGAGTCACCGCGCTACTGTTTGCGTTTTCCCTATTCGTTCCCGCGCTGCACGCCGCCGACGCCGGCCAGCGTGCCGCCAATGCGGCGGCCCATCCGCCCGGATCCGCCATCGCCAGCGCGCACGCACTGGCGACCGGAGCCGGATTCGAAATCCTGCACGCCGGCGGCAACGCGTTCGACGCGGCGGTCGCGGTGTCGTCGGTGCTGTCGGTGGTCGAACCGATCAGCTCGGGCATCGGCGGTGGCGGCTTCTTCCTGCTGCACGACGCGCGGACCGGCAAGGACGTGTTCGTCGATGCGCGCGAAACCGCGCCGGCTGCCGCCACGCCGGAGGCCTATCTGCTGGCGAACGGTGAATTCAACCGCGATCGCGCCGAGAACGGCCCCTGGGCCGCCGGCATTCCCGGCCTGCCCGCCGCACTGGTCCACCTGGCGAAGAACTACGGCAAGCTGCCGCTGAAGACCTCGCTCGGCCCCGCCATCCGCATCGCCAGCGACGGTTTTCCCGTCTATGGCCGGCTGGCGCGTGGTTATGCCTCGCGCCGCGAAGTGATGGAACGTTTTCCGGGTACCCGCGCGGTGTTCCTGGCCGATGGCGATCCGCCCAAGGAAGGCGAAATCCTCAAGCAGCCCGATCTCGCCCGCACGCTGCAGTTGCTGGCCGAACGCGGCCACGATGGTTTCTACCGGGGCGAAGTCGCCGGCAAGCTGTTGAAGGGCGTCAAGGCCGAAGGCGGACGCTGGACCGCCGATGAACTGGCCGCCTACCAGGTACGCGAGCGCGAACCGCTGAAGTTCAAGTATCGCGACTGGCAGATCACCACCGCGCCGCCGCCGTCCTCCGGCGGCGTGGCCGTGGCGCAGATGCTGCAGATCCTGGAGGGCTGGGATCTGGCGAAGCTCGATGAAACGCACCGCACCCACCTGACGGTGGAGGCGATGCGCCGCGCTTTCCGCGATCGCACCTTCTATCTGGGCGATCCCGACTTCGTCGAAATCCCGCTGAAGACGCTGACCAGCCGCGACTATGCCGCTGGCTTGCGCGCGACCATCAATCCGGACAAGGCTACGCCGAGCAATCTGTTCTCGGGCCAGCCCACGCCCCTGGAAGACGAGGAAACCACCCATTTCTCAATCATCGACGCCGACGGCAATCGGGTCGCGGCCACCCAGACCGTCAACCTGCTGTTCGGTTCGGGCCTGATTCCGCCGGGCACCGGTGTGCTGCTCAACAACGAGATGGACGATTTCGCGCTCAAGCCCGGTACCCCGAATGCCTTCGGCGTGATGGGCTTCGATGCCAACGCGCCCGAAGTGGGGTAAGCGCATGCTCAGTTCGATGACACCCAGTTTCATGGAATCGCCCGATCGCGTCGCCGTACTCGGCACGCCCGGCGGCAGCCGCATCATCACCATGGTCCTGCTGGGCATGCTCGGCTACGACCAGGGACTGGGCGCGCAGCAGGTCGCCGCGCTGCCGCGTTTCCATCACCAATGGCTGCCGGACGTGATCTCCGCCGAAAGCGGCGCGTTCAGCACGCAGGTCGCCGAGGCGCTGCGGGCGATGGGCCACCAGGTGGATCTGCCCGGCGACACCGCCGCCGGCGGGCGCGGTTCCAGCCACGTCTGGGGCAACCTGCAGACCGTGCTGTGGGATCGCAAGGCCAATACCCTCACCGGTGGCGCGGATCCGCGCAATCCGGTGGGCAAGGCGGAAGTCGAGCTGGGCGAAGCCGCCGCGCGCTGACCGGAGCCCAGGCCCGTAGAGCGGAGCTTGCTCCGCTGCGCGGGAGGCTTGGTCGCCAGCCGGGCAAGCTCGGCTCTACACGCGCTCCGGCGTACAATCGGTGCCATGAAACTCTGGTCCATTCCCGGCAATTCCCAGAAGCTCGACGGCGGCGCGATGTTCGGCAACGCGCCGCGCGCGATGTGGTCCAAGTGGCTGGCGCCCGACGAGCAGAACCGGGTGCCGCTGGCCTGCCGCGCGCTGCTGGCGAGTCCGCTCAATGGCAAGACGGTGTTGTTCGAAACCGGCATCGGCGCCTTCTTCGACCCGAAGATGCGCGAGCGCTTCGGCGTGCAGGAGGAGCGCCACGTCCTGCTCGATTCGCTGCGCGAGGCCGGCTTTGGCCATGAGGACATCGACGTGGTGGTGCTCAGCCACCTGCATTTCGATCACGCCGGTGGCCTGCTGGCGCCGTGGGCCGAGGGCAAGGCGCCGGAACTGTGTTTACCAACGCGACCTCGTGGTCGGCAGGGCGCATTGGCAGCGGGCGTTGAAACCGCATCCGCGCGATCGCGCGAGCTTCATTCCCGAATTGCAGGGTCTGCTGGAAGAAAGCGGTCGGCTCGAACTGGTGGATGGCGAACATTCGCAGGCACTGGGCGAGAGCGTGCGCTTCAGTTTCAGCGATGGCCACACGCCGGGGCTGATGCTGGCCGAAGTGGTGGGTCCGGAACGCGTGGATGGCGCGCCTCACGGCGGCGTGGTGTTCTGCGCCGATCTGATTCCAGGACGTTCCTGGGTGCATGTGCCGATCACGATGGGCTATGACCGCAATGCGGAGCTCCTGATCGACGAGAAGCGGGCGTTCCTGGAAGACAAGCTTGCCCGCAACGTGCACCTGTTTTTCACCCACGATCCCGATTGCGCGCTGGCCCAGGTCACCCGCGACGAGCGCGGCAAGTTCGGCGTGACGCACGAGTTGCCGGAGCTGCACGCCCGTCCATTGGCCGCCTGACGTAGAGCGGAGCTTGCTCCGCTTCGGGCGGGATGGAATCCCCGGGGAAGCCGAGCAAGCTCGGCTCTACGTGGTCGGCACCATTCGAACCGCGTTCGTAGGAATTCCGCTAGAACCACAGAGCTTGAATCCGACACGCCGGTGCAGATTGTCCCGACGGCAATGATGGCACGGTGACCCCATGCTGTCGGCATGGCAAGTCCAGCATTGAACAAGGGAAGATGGTCGGAAAAAAGGCGCGTGCTACGTCGTCACCTTGGTGACAGCCAGCCGTACGCCCTGGTTCTGCGACCCCCGGCCGGCGCATTGCATCGTAAGCGAGTTGAAGCGTTGCGATGACGAGGAGCGGATCAAATCGCTGGCCTGGGTGGTGATGCCCGATCATGTGCATTGGCTGTTCGAGCTTGGCGATGGTTCCATCAGCCAGTGCTTGCAGGCATTCAAATCACGCAGTGCACGTGCGGTAAACGAAATCGTCGGGCGCTCGGGGCCTGTCTGGCAGGCGGGTTTCTATGATCATCGGGTGCGTAGCCATGAAGACCTGCTCGGGCAGGCGCGCTACATCGTTCACAACCCTTTGCGTCAGGGATTGGTGGAACGGCTGGATCACTATCCGCATTGGCACTGCGAATGGCCCATTGATGCGTAGAGCGGAGCTTGCTCCGCTTCGGGTGGGATGGAATCCCGGAGGAGCCGAGCAAGCTCGGCTCTACAGGATGCGTGGAGCGGAGCTTGCTCCGCTTCGGGCGGGATGGAATCCCCGGAGGAGCCGAGCAAGCTCGGCTCTACAGGATGCGTGGAGCGGAGCTTGCTCCGCTTCGGGCGAGATGGAATTCCCGGGGAAGCCGAGCAAGCTCGGCTCTACAGGATGCGTGGAGCGGAGCTTGCTCCGCTTCGGGCGAGATGGAATTCCCGGGGAAGCCGAGCAAGCTCGGCTCTACGATTCAGCCGACCCGCGTACCGAAGATGCGATCGCCGGCGTCGCCCAGGCCCGGCAGGATGTAGCCCTTGTCGTTGAGGTGATCGTCGATGGCGGCGGTGTAGACCTCGACGTCGGGATGGGCCGCTTCCAGCGCGGCCAGTCCTTCGGGAGCCGCGACCAGGAAGATGCCCTTGATGCGCTTGGCGCCGGCGCGCTTGAGCATGTCGATGGTGGCGATCAGGGTGCCGCCGGTGGCCAGCATCGGATCCAGGATGAGCGCGTCGCGCTCGTCCAGGCGACCGGTCAGGCGCTCGAAGTAGGGCACCGGTTGCAGGGTTTCCTCGTCGCGCTGCAAGCCGACCACGCTGACCTTGGCGGCGGGAATCAGTGCCAGCACGCCCGGCAGCATGCCCAGGCCGGCGCGCAGGATGGGCACCAGGGTGATCTTGGCGCCGGCGATCTTGCGTACCTGGACCGGTCCCGCCCAGCCCGGCATGGTCGCGTCCTCGGTTTCCAGATCCGCGGTGGCCTCGTAGGCCAGCAGGGTGCCCAGCTCGGTCACCAGTTCGCGAAAGCCCTTGGTGCTGAGCGAGGCGTCGCGCAGCAGGCCGATCTTGTGCTGGACGAGGGGATGGCGGACTTCGACGGTTTTCATGGCGGCCTGCGGCGATGACGGGTGGCGGAAGTCTGCATCAAACCCGCCCGTCCGACAAAAAAAGAAGCCGGCTTGCGCCGGCTTCGGGTGAGCCACGGGGAGGGCCGTACTCAGAACGCCCAGCGCATGACCAGCTGATAGCTCGGGCCGGCTTCCTCGGTCTCCAGCTCGTACTCGTCGTAGTCGCGATCGATCTGGTCGGCCTGGTTGTCGAACTTGTGGAAGTACTCGTCCTTGGAGGCGTCCAGCAGGTTGGCGGCGGTCAGGCGCATCGACATGGTCTTGCCGAAGCGCTTCTCCACGAACACTTCCAGGTCATCGCCGTACTTGACCGTCACTTCCTCGGCCAGGATGCGGCTGAACGCGTCGCCCTGCTTGCGATAGGTGGCGCCGAAGCTGGCGCCGATCGACGGCAGGTCCTGGATGAAGCCGACGTTGTAGACGTTCCTGGCCTGGTCGTTGAAGCGGCGCTCGCCGATGAAGTCGGTGACCTTGCTGTTGAGGTAGGAATAGTTGAGGAACACGCCGGTGTTCGGCATGCCCAAGCGCGGTCAGCGGGGTCGACAGATCGAACTCGACGCCATAGACCTTGCCGTCGCCGACGTTGGCCGAGGTGAACAGCCAGCTTTCGGCGTCGAACTGGAAATCGTCCTCGGTCGCACCGGGATTGTCCGCCAGGAATTCCTCCAGGTCCTCGGCATACTTGTCCTGCGCGTCCTCGCTCAGCTCGCCGGTGTTGACCAGTTCGATCAGGTTCTTCACGTCGCGGTAGAAGAAGTTCAAGCCGATCACACCATGCTTGCCGAGGCGGCGCTCGAAACCCAGGTCGATGCCGTTGGCGGTCTCCGGGTCGAGCTTCGGATTGCCGACGTAGTCGTTGTCGCCGTATTCGCCGTCCAGCAGGGCGGGAATCAGCTCGTTGAAGTTCGGACGCTTCACGCTCTTGGCCAGCGACAGGCTGATGCGGGTGGCTTCGTCCAGGTCCCACTTCAGGTGCAACGAAGGCAGCAGCTCGTTGTAGTCCTTGCTGGCGGAACCGATGGCGTCGTCATCCTCCTGGTAGCGGATGTCCGAGCGGGTGGTCTCGTAGCGCAGGCCGGCCTCCCAGGAGAACACCTGGCCCTTGCCCGAGAGCATCAGGTAGGGATCGACGCGGGTTTCCTCGATCAGCGAGCCAATCACGCCGTCCGGCTCATAGGCCACCGGATCGCCTTCGTCCTCGGCTTCCCAGGCATGGTTGGTGTAGGTGACGTCGCGCTTCTTGCGTCGCCAGTCCACGCCGAACTCGAGTTCGGCGCCGCCCGCCGGGCGCTTGTGCGCGATCTTGAAGCTGGTTTCGGTGTCCTTGGCGTCCACGGCCTGGGATTCGGCCTCGGAGGCATCCCATTCGCCGTTCACGTACTCGTGCTTTTCTTCGCTCTCGGCGCTGTCGTCCTCGAACCGCGCGTAATCAAGATCGAACTCGGTGGTGCCGCCGGCCATGTCGAACTTGTATTCGGTGCCGATGCCCCAGTTGCGCTGGTCGATCGGGTTCAGGCCGGGCACGCGCGAATCGATGATGTCACCGTCGTCGTATTCCACTTCGTGGGAGACCTCGGTGACGTCGCGGTCGGTCTTGACGTAGAAGCCATCGATGCTGAGGCGGCCGGTCTCGCCGACGTCGGCGGTATAGGACACGTTGGCGGAGTAGTCGCGGCCATCCTTCACCTCGGTCTGGTCTTCCCAGCTCAGCAGCTCCTGCCGGGTCGGGTCGGCGAAGCGGTCCGAGCGCTTGACCTTGGAACGGTAGCGATCCTGCACGTTGATGCCGGCGAGCAGGCGGCCACCCAGCGCGTCCACGCTGGTCACCGCGCCGAAGGTCGGGTTCACCTCGCCGTCGTACCAGCGGTTGACGCCGATGCGCAGGTAGCTGCCGTCGAACACGTAGGCATCACGCAGGACGATGTTGATGGTGCCGGCGATGGCGTCGCCGCTGCGATTGGCGCTGTTGCTGCGCAGGATTTCGATGTGATCGACCATTTCCGCCGGGATGCGGTCCACCCAGAACGAGCGGTCGTCGCCGGCACCCGGCACCTTCTTGCCGTTGATCAGCACCTGGGTGTAGCCGGCCGCCATGCCGCGCATCATCACGCCGTCGAACTCCATGATGTCCGAACCGACGAAGGTCACGCCGGGCACGCGCTTGAGCATGTCGCCGACGGTGTTCGGCTCGAAGCGCTGGAAGTACTCCAGGTCGTAGGACAGGGTGGGGGAGATGTCGTCGGTACGGTTGCGGTAGGCGATTTCGCCCTGGACCACGATGGTGTCCAACTGCTTGGGATCTTCCGCCGGTGCGGCGCCGCCGCCACTGCCGCCATCCGGCATCGCCTGCGCGTTGGCCGACGGAATGGCGGTGATCAGGCCGGCGCAGAGCAGTGCCTGTGACAGGCCGATGGCCAGGGCGGTGCGTTTCATCGTGGTGTTTTCCCCGTGTGAAGATAAACGGCGATTTCTACGGGGCGTAGATGGCGGCAATGTGACGGCCAGATGGCATGTCCGCGCAGCCGGGGCGATGCAACCAAAACGTCATAATCGGTGCGTAGAACATTGCGGTTTGTTGAACGTCAATCGCTCCAGGGGAAAACGCATGTCGCATCGCTTGAACGCATTCGCCAGTCTGCTGGCGATCCTGTCCATGGCCGGCTGCGCCAGCGTCGCGCCCACGGTGGTGGATCGCGAGCCGGACGAGAACGTGGAGAAGGACCCGCTGTTGAGCGAGGCGAAGATTCCGCACGTGGTGGTGGCCGAAGCCTTTCTCACCGCCGACACGCCGGCCGACAACGTCGATTCGCCCGCCAGCTGGCGGGCACCGGACGGCAAGCGCTGGCTGATCGCCACCGCCAAGGCGACCGACCAGCTGATCGTCTATGACGGCGTCAGCGGCGAGCGGCTGCGCACGGTCGGGGGACCGGGCACGGGTGCGGGCCAGCTCCAGCGTCCCAACGGCATCGCCGTCATCGACGACCTGGTGCTGGTGGTCGAACGCGACAACCACCGCGTGCAGCTGTTCCAGTTGCCGGGATTCCAGCCGCTGCTCAGCTTCGGCGCCGAGGATCTGAAGCAGCCATACGGCCTGTGGGTGCGCCCGCAGAAGGACAGCTACGAGGTCATCGTCAGCGACAACTACATGTCGCCGCAGAACGAGGACCTGCCGCCGCCGCTGGCGGAACTGGACCGGCGCTTCAAGCGCTACCAGCTGCGTCGCGTGCCACAGGGTTGGGCGGCGACGTTGACGGGGACCTTCGGCGATACCTCCGAAGCCGGCGCGATCCGCATCGCCGAGTCGGTGTTCGGCGATGTCGCAAACGATCGCCTGTTGCTGGCGGAAGAGGACGTGGCGACCGGCACCCGCCTGCGCGAGTACGGCCTGGACGGTCGCTATCGCGGCCGCGACATCGGCGCGGATCTGTTCAAGGCGCAGGCCGAGGGCATGGCGCTGGCGCAGTGCGCGGGCGGCACCGGCTTCTGGATCGCCACCGATCAGTTCAAGGATCGCAGCGTGTTCCATGTGTTCGATCGCCTCAGCCTGGAACACCTGGGCGCGTTCACCGGCGAGCGCACCGCCAACACCGACGGCGTGTGGCTCGACCAGACGGTCGACAAACGCTTCCCGGAAGGCGTGTTCTACGCGGTGGATGACGACAAGGCCGTCGCCGCGTTCGACTGGCAGGCCATTGCGCGGGCGCTGAAGCTGCCCGCCTGCAAGCCGGCGCGATGAGTCGCGCCGCCGTCCTGCTGGGATTGGGGATGGTCGCATCGCTGGCCCACGCCGGCGACGTGGTGGTCCATCCGTTCCTGGCCGCGCAGTCGCCGAAGGTGCCGGAAGAAGCGGTGCTGGCGGTGGAAATTCCGGCCGGCAGTTTCACCAAGTACGAGATCAACGAAGAGGGGTTGCTGTTCGTCGATCGTTTCCAGTCGATGCCGGTCGCCTATCCGGCCAATTACGGTTCGATGCCGCGCACCCTGGCAGGGGATGGGGATCCCCTGGATGCGCTGGTGCTGACCCGCGAGCCGCTGCATCCCGGCGTGCTGATCCGGTTCCGCCCGATCGGCGTGCTGCGGATGGTCGATGACGGCAAGACCGACGAGAAGATCATCGGCGTGCCGACGGACAAGGTGGATCCCACCTACGCCGGCATCCGCGATCTCGCCGACCTGCCCGCCATCGAGCGCGATCGCATCGAGGCCTTCTTCCGTGTGTACAAGGATCTGCCCAGGGGGCGCAATCCGGTCCGGTTGAACGGCTATGGCGATGCCGCCGAGGCCAAGGCGTTGATCCAGGCGGTGATGGTGCGGTTCAACGAGGCGAAGCGCGCACCGTAGTGCCGGGCTGAAGCGCCGCCGGCGTTGCTGGCCGGTGGGCGGAGGGGGCGTGCAGCGGAGCGAGCTCCGCTCTGCGGGTGTGCGGGCCCGTCTCGCGCATAAAAAAGGCGGACACCGCCAGGGGTGTCCGCCCACGAGGAAAACGCGGTCCGGGAGGATCAGGCCGCCGCGGCCTGGGTGTTGCGCGGGCCTTCCTGCAGCGCGCGGCCGACCATCGACACCAGCAGTTCCAGTTCGTCGGCGCCCATCGCGAAATGCGGGGTGAAGCGCAGCGAGTTGGCGCCGCCATGGATGACGTTGATGCCGTGCTGGCGCAGCCACTCCTCGGTGGAGTTGGCGCCATAGCACTTGAATTGCGGGGCCAGTTCGCAGGAGAACAGCAGGCCGGTGCCCTGCACCTTGGTGATCAGGCCGCCCAGTTCGTCCTTCAGTTTCTCCAGGCGGGCAACCGCATCGACGCCGCGGGCGCGAATGTTCTCGCGGACCTGTTCGGTGAGCTGATCCAGGGTGGCGCAGGCCACGTCCAGCGCGCGCGGATTGGTGGTCATGGTGTTGCCGTAAACGCCCTTGCGGTACAGGCCGGCGGCGCGTTCGCTGACCGCCAGCACCGACAGCGGGTACTGCGCGGCGTTGAGCGCCTTGGAGTAGGTCTCCATGTCCGGCGCGTCCAGGCCTTCGAAGCCGGGGTAGTCGATGATCGACAGCACGCCGTGCGCGCGCAGTCCGGCCTGGATGGAGTCGACCAGGAACAGGCTGCCGTGCTGGCGGGTGAGTTCGCGCGCGGCGGCGTAGAAGGCCGGCGGCACCGAACGGCCGGGGTCGCCTTCGCCCATTACCGGTTCCAGGAACACCGCCTCGATGAACCAGCCCTTGGTTTCGGCATCGGCGAACGCGCGCTTGAGCGCCTCGACGTCGTAGGGCTCGATGGCGATCACCATTCCTCGCCACGGTAGCTGGCCAGATGCTGCTGGTAGGTCTTGCGCGAGGAATCCGAATACAGCGCCGGACGTTCGGTGCGGCCATGGAAGCTGCCCTTCACGACCACGCGCTTGACCGCGCGACCTTCGTGGCGGGCACCCGGGTCGGTCTGCAGCTTGGTGTTGATGTCGGCGATGCGGGCGGCCAGGCCGACCGACTCGGAGCCCGAGTTCAGGCACAGGAACTTCGCGTACGGACAATCGCCGCGGGTCTGGCCGATTTCCTTGCGCAGGGCGCGGTCGAAGCGCAACTGCGACAGGCTCGGGGTCATGATGTTGGCCATCACCTGCGGCCGCGCCATCGCCGCCAGGAGTCGGCTCGGGGGTATGGCCGAAGCCGAGCATGCCGTAGCCGCCGGCGTCGTACAGCACCGCGCCGTTGAGGGTCACCACCCACGGACCGCGCGCGGCCAGGGCCACGTACGGGTTGACCGCATCGTCCGGGTAGAAATTGACGTAGCCGGCCTGGACGGCGCGCAACTGCGCTTCCTCGTCCAGGTCGAGCAGCTCGGCGAACTCGTCCTTCAGGCGGGCGTGCTCGGCGGCGGCGGCCTCGATGGCGGCGACCAGGGTCGGGTGGCCGGCGGCGAAACGCTCGAGGGTGGCGTCGTCCAATCCGGTGGTCAGGCGCTTGCCCGCATGGGCGCGGAGGGGAGCGAGCAGGTCGAGGAGGGCCATGGTGTTCTCCGGAAAGGACGGCAAACCTCTATTATGTGGATAAATTCGTCGTTTGACAGTTATGATTTGCACGAATTTTCTGTAGATTTCGTCGAATCGACGAGGCGAGTGCCCTGAAATGAAGATCTCCGCGACCGACCAGTTGCTGCTCAGCCTGTTGCGCGACAACGCGCGCGCCTCGACCGCGCAGATCGCGCGCCGGCTCAACCTGTCGCGGACGACCGTGCAGAGCCGGATAGAACGGCTGGAACGCGAGGGCGTCATCAGCGGCTACACCGTGCGGGTACACGACGACTACGAGCGCGGGCATATCCGCGCGCACATCATGATCACCGTGCACCCCAAGCAGATGACCTCGGTGGTCGCCTCGCTGCGCGCGATGCCGGAAGTGCGCCTGCTGCAGTCGGTCAGCGGCGCCTACGACCTGATCGCGGTGGGCGTGGTGCCGTCGGTGGACGGCATGGATCTGCTGACCGATCGCATCGGCGCCATCGATGGGGTCGAGCGCACCACCTCGTCGATCGTCCTGTCGACCAAGTTCGAGCGCTGAACGCCGGCGTCCGGGGGCAAACGCCCGCCCGGGCGGGCTCCCTTACAATGGGCGGCTTGCCGGAACCGCTCCCCACGTGAAGAAATCCGATTTCCATTTCGACCTGCCCGAGGCCCTGATCGCCCAGGCGCCGCTGCCGGAACGTTCGGCCAGCCGCCTGCTGGTGGTGCCGCCGGGCGACGCCGCCTTCGCCGATCGCCAGGTCCGCGATCTGCCGGAATGGCTGGCGCCGGGCGATCTGCTGGTGTTCAACGACACCCGGGTGATTCCGGCCCGGCTGTTCGGCCAGAAGGAAACCGGCGGGCGGGTGGAAATCCTGATCGAGCGCCTGCTGCCTGACAACGAGGCGCGCGCGCAGGTCGGTGCCAGCAAGTCGCCCAAGCCGGGCAGCCGGATTGCCCTGGACGCCGGCGGCGAGGCCGAAGTGCTGGGCCGCGACGGCGAGTTCTACCGGCTGCGCTTCCACGTGCCGGCGACACTGGAAAGCTGGCTGCTGCAGGCCGGCCGCCTGCCGCTGCCGCCGTACATCCAGCGCGAGGCGGGGCTGGACGACGACGAGCGCTACCAGACCGTGTTCGCGCGCGAGCCGGGCGCGGTCGCCGCGCCTACCGCCGGCCTGCATTTCGACGAGCCGCTGCTGGCCGCGCTGCGCGAACGCGGCGTGGATTTCGGCCACGTCACCCTGCATGTCGGGGCGGGCACCTTCCAGCCGGTGCGCGTGGACGATGTGCGCCAGCACCAGATGCACAGCGAATGGCTCAACGTCGGCGCGGCGCTGGTCGAGCGCATCCACGCCACCCGCGCACGCGGCGGGCGGGTGATCGCGGTGGGCACGACGGTGGTGCGCGCGCTGGAATCGGCGATGCGCGACGGCGAACTGCAACCCTTCGCCGGCGAGACCCGCATCTTCATCTTTCCCGGTTATCGCATCCGCAGCGTGGACGCGATGATCACCAACTTCCATCTGCCGGAGAGCACCCTGCTGATGCTGGTGTCCGCGTTCGCCGGCAAGGAACGCGTGTTCGCCGCCTACGAGCACGCGGTGCGCGAACGCTATCGCTTCTTCTCCTACGGCGACGCGATGCTGCTGTTTCCGTCCGCATGACCCCTGTCGGAGCGACGCCAGTCGCGACGATGATGTTTCCGACGCACTGAAACCATCGCGACTGACGTCGCTCCCACATCAAGACCTGCAATCCGGCTCTCCCTCTTCCAGTTCCCGCCATCCCATGTCCCGACTCCAGTTCCAGCTCGACACCACCGACGGCAACGCCCGCCGCGGCCGCCTGACCTTTCCGCGCGGCACGGTGGAAACGCCGGCGTTCATGCCGGTGGGGACGTATGGATCGGTGAAGGGCATCCTGCCGGATCAGATCGAGGCGCTGGGCGCGGAGATCATCCTGGGCAACACCTTCCACCTGTACCTGCGCCCGGGTCTGGAGGTCATCGCCCAGCATGGCGGCCTGCATGGCTTCGCGCGCTGGAACCGGCCCATCCTCACCGACTCCGGCGGCTTCCAGGTGTTCTCGCTCGCACACCGCCGCAAGATCACCGAGCAGGGCGTGACCTTCGCCTGCCGGTGGACGGCAGCAAGGTGTTCCTAGGTCCCGAGGAGAGCATGCGCATCCAGAAGGTGCTGGATTCGGACATCGTGATGATCTTCGACGAGTGCACGCCGTATCCGGCCACCGAGGAGGTCGCGCGCAAGTCGATGGAACTGAGCCTGCGCTGGGCCGAGCGCAGCAAGCGCGCGCACGAGGGCAACGACGCGGCGCTGTTCGGCATCGTCCAGGGCGGCGTGCACGAGCCGCTGCGCGAGCGCTCGGCGGCCGGGCTGCAGGCGATCGGTTTCGACGGCTACGCCATCGGCGGGCTGGCGGTCGGCGAGCCGGAGGAGGAGCGCAACCGCATCCTCGAACACATGCATCCGATCCTGCCCCAGGACCGCCCGCGCTACCTGATGGGCGTGGGCCGGCCGGAGGATCTGGTGGAAGGCGTGGCGCGCGGGGTGGACATGTTCGACTGCGTGATGCCCACCCGCAACGCCCGCAATGGCCATTACTTCACCTCGTTCGGCACCGTGCGCATCCGCAACGCCAAGTACGAGAAGGACATGCAGCCGATCGAACCAGGCTGCGGCTGCTACGCCTGCCGCAACGGCTTCACCCGGTCCTACCTGCGCCATCTGGACCGCTGCAACGAGATGCTGGCGCCGATGCTCGGCACCCTGCACAACCTCTGGTACTACGAGAAGCTGATGGCCGACATCCGCGCCGCCATCGAACAGGGACGCTTCGCCGACTTCCGCCAGGCGTTCTATGCCGCCCGCGGAGCGGAGGCGCCCGGTAACCGCGCCCTGTAGAGCCGAGCTTGCTCGGCTGGGCGGGACGTCCGGGGGAGGAAGAGCAGCGGAGCGAGCTCCGCTCTACGCGGGGCGAGCCGGGTTTGCCCGTTGAGCGAATACGTTCTGGTAACCATGGTTATGTAGAGCCGAGCTTGCCCGGCTGCGCGGAATGTCCGGGGGCGGGAAGAGCAGCGGAGCGAGCTCCGCTCTACATGGGGATAAGGAACCTTTCCGGGGCGGGGCGGTCTTCACACCGTCCCGTCGGCGCCCGCCGGGCCCGGCGAGGCGCCGGGACGGGGATGCCTGCCGCGTGGCATAATTCCCGGCTGCTTTCGCATAAGAACGGATAACTCCATGAATCTGCTCGATTTTCTGATTGCCCCGGCGCATGCACAGGCCGCCGGTGCTCCCCAGGGTGGCCTGGGTGGTTTCGGCCTGCTGATGCCGATCATCCTGATCGCCATCATGTACTTCCTGATGATCCGCCCGCAGATGAAGCGTGCGAAGGAACATCGCGCCATGCTGGAAAAGCTCTCGCGCGGCGACGAGGTCATCACCACCGGTGGCATCGCCGGCACCATCACCGACATCGGCGACAACTTCATCACCATCGAAGTGGCCGACAACGTGCGGGTGCGCGTGCAGAAGGCCGCGGTGGGTAACGTCCTGCCCAAGGGCACCCTGAAGTCCGCCTGATTTTCCCTTCCGACCATCGTTGAGCGCGCACCCGGGACGGGTGTGCGCGGGTTGCCGCAATGCTTGAATTCCCTCGCTGGAAATACGTCGTCATCCTGCTGGTCGTTGCGCTGAGCGTGTTCTACGCGCTGCCCAACATCTACCCGCAGGATCCCTCGGTACAGATCACCCCGAACCGCGGCTACGCGGTCGACGCGGCATTGCGGCAGAAGGTCGAGGCCAGCCTGAAGGAGGCCGGCGTGGCCACCAAGGCGCTGGATGACCAGGACGGCAAGAGCCTGCTGGTCCGCCTGCCGGGCCTGGACGCGCAGACCAAGGCCAACGACGTCCTGCGCGGCGAGCTGGGCGAGAACTACGTGGTGGCGCTGAACCTGGCCTCGACGGTCCCGGACTGGCTCAGCCGGTTCGGCGCCCGGCCGATGGTGCAGGGCCTGGATCTGCAGGGCGGCGTGCACTTCGAGTTGCAGGTCGACCAGAAGGCCGCGCTGGACAAGCGCGTCGACGCCTACGTCGAGGACGCCCGCCTGACCCTGCGCGACAACCGCATCAAATACCAGTCGGTCGAACGCCGCCCGGACAACAGCATCGCCATCGCCCTGGCGCCGGGCGAGGACGCCAACAAGGCGCGCGACCTGCTGGCCAAGACCCTGGTCGCCTCGACCAACGCCGGCGGCACCGCGTTGGTCGGCGGCGGCGCCCTGACCTACGACGTGGAAGGCGAGCGCATCACCATCGGCCTGCCGGAGAGCGAGCTGAACCAGATCGCCGGCAGCGCCATCGAACAGAACATCACCACCCTGCGCAACCGCGTGAACGAGCTGGGCGTGGCCGAGCCGATCATCCAGCGCCAGGGCAACGATCGCGTGGTCGTGCAGCTGCCGGGCGTGCAGGACACCGCCGAGGCCAAGCGCATGATCGGTGCGACCGCCACCCTGGAGTACCGCGCAGCGGTCGACGGCAACGCCTACGACGCGGTCGCCAGCGGCAACGTGCCGCCGGAGGCGCGGGTGTACTACCGCCGCGAGCTGGGCCCCGATGGCAAGCCGATCCCGATCCTGCTGAACAAGCGCGTGATCGTGTCCGGCGACCAGATGGTCGGCGCGCAGACCTCGACCGACCAGAACGGCCTGCCGGCGGTCAACGTCACGCTGAACAACATCGGCGGCCAGCGCATGTTCGACTTCACCAGCGCCAACGTGAACAAGCCGATGGCGGTGGTCTACATCGAGCGCATCCCGCAGGTGGATATCGTCAACGGCGAGGAAGTGCGCAGCACCCGGATCAAGGAAGAAGTGATCTCGGTGGCCAACATCAACGGCGTGTTCGGCAAGAACTTCATCACCACCGGCCTGGAAAAGACCGAGGCCGATGGCCTGGCCAAGCTGCTGCGCGCCGGCTCGCTGGCCGCGCCGATGGACTTCATCAACGAGCGCGTGGTCGGCCCGAGCCTGGGCGCGGAGAACGTGGCCCGCGGCACCAAGGCGGTGATGTTCTCGTTCCTGTTCGCGCTGGCGTTCTTCCTGGTGTACTACCGGATGTTCGGCCTGCTCACCTGCATCGCGCTGCTGCTGAACCTGGTGATGGTGGTCGCGGTGATGTCGCTGTTCGGCGCCACCATGACCCTGCCGGGCTTCGCGGGCCTGGCGCTGTCGATCGGCATGTCGGTGGACGCCAACGTGCTGATCAACGAGCGTATACGCGAGGAACTGAGGGCCGGGGTGCCACCGCTGGCATCCATCGCCACCGGTTATGACAAGGCGTCCGGCACCATCTTCGACTCGAACATGACCGCGCTGCTGGCCGGCGTGGCGCTGTTCGCCTTCGCACCGGCCCGCTGAAGGGCTTCGCCGTCACCATGATCGTCGGCATCCTGACCTCCGTGTTCACCGCCGTGACCGTGTCGCGCGCGCTGGCCACGCTGATCTACGGCCGCCGCCGCAAGCTGAAGTCGCTGGCCATCTGACGAGAGCAACCGAACCATGAAACTCTTTCCGCTGCATCTCGTTCCCAACGACACCAACATCGACTTCATGCGTTTGCGCTGGGTGTCGCTGGCGGTCGCCCTGATCCTCGCGGTGGTCGCCGTCGGCGCCATGGCGTTCAAGGGCTTCAACTACGCGCTCGATTTCACCGGCGGCATCATGGTGGAACTGCGCTTCGACAACCCGCCGGACGTGGATGGCGTGCGCGAGCGCCTGGAAACCTCCGGTTACCAGGGCGCGCAGGTCCAGACCTTCGGCAGCGGCCGGGATCTGCTGGTCCGCCTGCAGCCGCGCGAAGGCCAGACCGATTCGGAAGCCGCCAACCGCACCGCCACCGAGGTGGTGAAGCTGGCGTCCTCGGCGGAGAACCCGGCGACCAAGCTGCGCAGCGAAATCGTCAGCCCGCAGGTCGGCAAGGAACTGGCCATGAACGGCCTGTACGCGCTGATCTTCGTGGTGGTCGGCTTCCTGATCTACATCGCGTTCCGGTTCGAATGGAAATTCGCGCTGGCGGCGATCTTCACCACCCTGCACGACGTGCTGATCTGCGCCGGCTTCTTCGCCCTGACCGGGCGCGAGTTCGACCTGACCGTGCTGGCGGGCCTGCTGTCGGTGATGGGTTTCTCCATCAACGACACCATCGTGGTGTTCGACCGCGTGCGCGAGAACTTCCGTTCGCTGCGGGTGGAGCCGGTGGAAGTGCTGAACCGCTCGGTCAACCAGACCCTGTCGCGCACCATCATCACCTCGTTCGTGGCGTTCCTGACCGTGCTGGCGCTGTATATCTACGGCGGCGGTTCGCTGGAAGGCATGGCGATCTCGCAGATGATCGGCATCGTGATCGGCACCATCTCCTCGATCTTCATCGCTTGCCCGCTGCTGACCATGGGCTTCATGAAGGTCACCAAGCAGGATCTGATGCCCAAGGCCAAGGACGAAGCGGCGCTGGCGCGGAGGCCTTGAGGCCGGGATTCGGGATGGGGGAATTGGGGAAGTCTCCCTCTTCCCGGAAACAAAAAAGGCCGCGCATCGCGCGGCCTTTTTTGGTTCGTAGAGCGGAGCTTGCTCCGCTGCTGGTAAAGCGGAGCCGAGCTCGGCTCTACGGCGGGCTCAACCCTTCGGCGGGTCGAAGCTGGCGGCGTAGCCGGAGTTGACGATGGCCTTCTGCAGGGCGTCGGCCACCTTGATGTTGCCGGCGACGATCTGGCGGGAAGCCGGGCCACGGCCGTCCATGCGCGGGGTGGCCGCGCCACCGAAATTCGCAGATGCGGCCGCCGGCTTCGCGTACCAGCAGCACGCCGGCGGCGATGTCCCAGTCCTTCACGCCGGCTTCGAAATAGGCGTCCAGGCGGCCGCAGGCCACGTAGGCCAGATCCAGCGCGGCCGAACCGGTGCGGCGCACGTCCTCGGCCTGGACCAGCAGTTCGCGCACGCATTCGAGCTGGGCGCCGGCGCGGGCGCGCTCGCGCGGCGGAAAGCCGGTGCTGATGACGGTGCCGACCAGGTCCTTGCGCTCGGCCACCCGGATCCTTGCGCTCGTTGAGCTGGGCGCCGGCGCCGCGGCTTGCGGTGAACAGGTCGTTGCGCAGGGGATCGAAGATCACCGCGTCGGTGGGCTCGCCGTTTTCGACCAGCGCGATCGACACGCAGTAGTGCGGGAAGCCGCGCAGGTAGTTGCTGGTGCCGTCGAGCGGGTCGATGACCCAGGTGTAGCGGCTCTGGCCCTGGATGCCGCCTTCCTCGCCGACCACGGCGTAGTCGGGATAGGCGCGGCGGAGTTCCTTGACGATGACCTTCTCGGCGTCGGCGTCCACTTCGCTGGCGTAGTCCATCCGGTCCTTCTGCACCACGTTCAGCGCGTCCAGCTTGTTGATGCTGCGCAACAGGACGTTGCCTGCCAGGCGGGCGGCTTTGACCATGACGGTGACGGCGGGTTTCTGCATGGCTTCGGACCTCGGAACAGGCAGGGGGCGGTATGGACGGTGGAAAAGAGCGGCGCGGCGCAGGGGCCGGCGCGCACAGTTTAACATCTGCGCCCATGAACACTCCCGAATTCCTGCTTCCCGCGGCCGACCGGCTGCGCATCGTGCTGGTCGGCACCCAGCATCCCGGCAACATCGGCGCCGCCGCGCGCGCCCTCAAGACCATGGGGCTGGCCCGGCTGGTATTGGTGGCCCCCGAACAGTTCCCTACCCACTAAGGCCAGCCGCCGCGCCGCCGGGGCCGACGATCTGCTGGCCGACGCCCGGGTGGTCGCCACCCTGGCCGAAGGGGTGGCCGACTGCCGCTACGTGCTGGGCTGCACCGCCC